>Ga0194129_10009750_pt1 | contig 10647 bp, 8 predicted proteins | sample TA2KigCa35mmetaG_FD_150862 | JGI IMG/M metagenome (GOLD analysis project Ga0194129, IMG submission 150862) | Freshwater microbial communities from Lake Tanganyika, Tanzania - TA2015038 Kigoma Deep Cast 35m | ecosystem: Environmental > Aquatic > Freshwater > Lake | place: Tanzania: Lake...
GGTGGTGGTAAAGGTGCTGGTGGTGGTGGCACAGGTGCAGGAGGTGGTGGTTGTGTTGCTGGAGGTTGTGTTGCTGGAGGTGGTGTAAACGGTGGTTGTGTTGCTGGAGGTTGTGTTGCTGGAGGTGGTGTAAACGGTGGTTGTGTTGCTGGAGGTTGTGTTGCTGGAGGTTGTGTTGTTGGTGGTTGTGTAGCTGGTGGTTGTGTTGTTGGTGATTTTAATAATTGTCCTTCTCTTGGAAAAGCACAGTTTGGTGTATTAAATACATTACACTTTGACATCCAATTATTTACATCAGTTTGGTTAAGATAATTATAGATTATTTTATGTTCGTAATTATCACATGTTGATGTGCTATTTAATGGAGGATAACATTTATTATTATCTTTATTATATACCCATCCACCTAAACATTTATTTTGTCTTTTAGAGTTTACAGTATTAAAACAATAATTTACAGTATCCCAAGACCACTCAATACCATTAAATTTACCAGTATAAATTGTATCATTTCTTTTAAATTCATAACTACCAATATTACCAGATAAATCATATACATTAGTAAAACCACTGTTAATATTAAGTTTATTTAACCAGAATTCAGCAAAGAATCTAAATTGAGCTGCTAATCTATCTGCATCTGTATCAACTGAATTAATTATAATATTTATATCTTTATTCCAAGTTAAATTACTTGATAATTTACTTTCGCTATCTATACCAACTGACATTCCATTTGCTTTGTAAAATAGATCTAAATCACCTTTTATTAAAATTAAGTTTGGTATAGGATTTACAAATGGAGTAATTTGTGGTAATGTAATTATAGTATTTGACACATTTGTATTAGGCATAGTAGTAGTTTGAGCTGATGCATTATTCATAATTAAATATACAACACCAGCAAGAACAATCAAAATAATAATTATTATCATTATATATATTATTAATAAAAAAATTTTAATTTTAATAATATATAAATATGAATAAATTAGATGATTTTGAGAAAATAGAAATAACAAATAAAGATAATAAATATATAGTAGAAGAATTAGTTAGATATTATAATTATATATATAATAATTATGCAAATTCAGAAAAAACAACAAAAGAGAATTTCTACAAGTTAGCTGCGCTTAAAAAAACAATATTAATAATAGCAAAATTAAAGAAAAAGCTGTTAAAAGGTGAAGAATTAGAAAATATAAAAGGTATTGGTCCAAAAACAGTAGGTAGAATAGATGAGATAATAAAAACAGGACGTTTATCAGAAATAGAAAAAGAAGATATTATTAAAACGGAATTATCAAGCATATACGGTATAGGACCTGTTAAGGCATCATATTATTATGATAAATACAAGATAACTAAATTAGATGATTTTGTTAGTAGAATAAAAAAAGGGGAAATCAAGATAACTAAACAGATTGAGGATTAAAATACAGAAATAAGTTAGTTAATAGAATACCGAGAGTCTTAATAGCAAGATTAGAAAATTGGGTCCAACAGAGATTATACAGCGTAGATAAAAATTTTGTTTCAATAATATGTGGTTCATACAGGAGAGAGAAAGATTTTTCATCTGATATAGATATTTTAATAACGCATAAAGAATTAAAAGATATTAATAAATCAAAAGTATATTTAGAGAAGGCGGTTAAAAGTCTTAATTTTTTGGTTGATAATTTAACAGAGAACTTTACGAGTCATTATCAAGGATTTGCTTCATTTACAAAAATTACTGGACTACCAAAGATTAATTTTAATTTTAACAGTATTATAAGAGTAGATATTATAATTGTGCCAACTGATTCATTTTTTACAGCCTTATTACATTTTACAGGTTCAGGTGAATTTAATCAAAAGTTAAGAATACATGCTAAAAATCTGGATATGAAATTATCTGAATATGGATTATTCAAATATAGTAATAAAAAATATATACCAATTAAAATAGAATCTGAAGAAGATATATTTAAAAATTTATTATTAAAATACTTACCACCAAATAAGAGATAAAATTATATTTGGACTAATTTAATAATACTTTTTTTACTAATTATTTTAGATTCTGAGCTTAATTCGGCTATTAAACATAATTCTTGATCTTTATCACTTGAAAAAATAACACTATTATTAATTATTATATTATTATTAATAGCAATATTTTTATTTATAAATTGTTGCTTACTACCTTTAATAATTCTAATATTTTTATTATTTTTTTCCTTAATACCTAAAGAGAAGAAAGAATAATCTATCATATTAGTAGATTCAATTTTAAGATGGATAGAATAATTAATAATATAATTAGAATGATTAGATAATTTTATGAATGATTTTTTGGTAGATGTATAAGAATCGGAATCATTATCAGTATAATTATCATTATCACAATCATCAAATAATAGACCTATATATTTTTTTGAATATTTTAGAGGTAATGATATACGGAAAGTTTTAATTTTATTTGATGTATTAGAAGTATTTTTATCTATACTTTTAATTTTTTGTTTTAGAGTATCTAATAAGATATTAATATTATCTTTTGAATTTTTATTTTTATTATCTTTAAAATTTTTATTCATTATAGTAGTTCTATAATATTAATTAATAAATAATAAAAAAAGTATTAATTTAATATTTTATGTAAACTATTATTTAGTTTATAACAGATTTTATTATATATCTCATCTTTAAGATTTACATGATATATAGTTTTTAAGGTTATATTAAATTTTTTCATTAATTTATTTTTATATTGATCTAGGCTGTATCCATAATTTCTAGCAAATACCATAAATTTATTCAATTGATTATCAGTTAATATATCTTTAAAATCTAACTGAAAATTATTTTGAATATAATTATTAATTAAATTAATAATTTCTTTGCTACTTAAATTATCATAAAGTAATCTTACTTCTAAGAATAAAAAACACCAAGCTAAACAATAACCACCTGGATCACCGTAAGATTTATAATTATTATTATATTCAACAGTTTTAGTTTGATAACCTGGATAAGTTTGAACTAGATTATATTTATAATTTATAACATCAGCAATTTTAATTTTAATTAGATTATCTAGACCAATAATAGATTCATTATAAATATCACCATATGGTTCAAATCTTTCTACTAATTTATATTTATTATCAATTAAAATAAGATTAGCATGTCTAATATTTTTTTCAGCAATTACAATGGATAATTTAACATAAATAAATCTTTTTTTATAGTTATCAATACATTTATTTTTTAGATAATTAATTAGAAAATCGTTAATATAGTAAGTATTTTCATTTTTCCAAATAATAAGATGTGAATGAAAGCTATAGAAATTAGATATATATAAATTTAAAATATCATAAATATTTGTATCAGTATGTGATATTTCTAATTTAAATATTTCATTAATTTGTTTAGTTTTATCATAATTATCAATACAGATATCTAATTTTTTTTTATATTTGGATATAATCATATATGTATAAATAATATTATGAAGTGTATCAGAATTAAAAATTCCTATATTAGCATTACAACAAATAAGTTTTTTTATTTTAGAAAAATTATATTTTTTTTGTATATCTTTAATATTTAATTTTTTAAAAGTTTCATTATTTTTAATAAAATCATAAATAGATTCATTTGTATCATTTTTCTCAAATATTACATCATTATTACCTAGAGTTTTTAATAAATTTAAAATTAATTCATTATCAATATTAAACTTTTTTATAAATAGTAAAATAATATTATTATTATTAACATCTCTTAACTGTAAAAGATTACTTTTATTTAAAATTTCTATAATTAATTTAGGAATATCTTTATTAAAACTATGAACTAATGTAAAAATTATATTATCATCAACATTTTTAAAATTAATTAAACTAGCTTCACTTATAATATATTTAAAAGATTTAATATAATTTTTAAAAAATAATAGATCAATACATAAATGATTATTTATTGTTTGAGTTATTTCAATATTGTTGATATTTAATTTTTGTAATATATATAATAGAAAATCATCATTATTTATTTTAATAGATAATTTATTGATAATTAATTGTGAAAGTGAATTTATTTTAAATAAAAATATTAAAATATTTAATAATGGTTTTATAAATATATATTTATCATTTTCATTTGAAGCATTATTAAAATTATTATTTTTATTAATTAATATAATTACTAAATCAATAAAATTATTATTACTCTTATCAACATTTAATATAATTTTATTAAAAAAAAACTTATTCTTTATATAAACAAACTGTAAAATTTCTAAAATATAACTATGTAGACTATCTATTAATATTAAGGATTGTAATAGATTTTTTTCAAGTGAATTTTTAAAATTTAAAATTTTATAATCAGTTTTTATAATATCTTTAATAATATCGTATTGTTTTGATTCTATTAAAATATTTAAACTATTTTTTCCTAATTTATTATTAAAGCCTAATAATATTAAATTATCTTTTATATATTCATATTTATGAGGATCCTTAACATAAAGAAGAATATTTTTTGTTATTTCTAATTCAGTATTGGATATTTGTTTTATATATTCATCCATAATTTTAATAATATAAATAAGTAAAATATTTTATTATCTTTTTAAGAAAATAAAATATGTATAATATTAGTTATTTAGAATAAGCTGGATTTTTGGGGGCAACCGTTATTTAACATAGCAGCAAGAACATTACCAATAAGGATAGAAACACCAAACATAACGTATAACATACTATCATGTGCCAGCATTCTAGGTTTTTTATCATCAACAGGTACACCTTTCTCGGGTTGAGGAGCCATTAATAAAGTGGCAACATAGAAAATAACTAAGGTAAGAACTAATTGTGTAATCACACATTTTAAATCTAATCTGTCCATTATGTATATATATATATACAAATATAAAAAATAAAAATAAAAAATAATTTATTTAATATTTTTTTATAAATTAATCTATATATTTATTCGTTTATTATAAATAAGTTATATTAAATTAGATTTTTATTCGTAAAATATCTATATATTTAAAATAAATATTCTATACTTATATTGTTAATATAAATTACACACGAATTTAAGTTTATAATTTTAATTCAGTTTGTATATCAGTATTATTAATTTGTGGATTTTGAGTCCATTTATTTTTAGTTATACCATAAATATTTATATAATTATTAGATGTCATATCACTTAAAAAGCTATCTATTTGTTTTTTTAATGGAAATGCTTTATATAATAATTTTAATGCTCCTTTTTTATTTATTATATAAGCATGTGTTTCATAAAATGAATAAATCTTTCTAACATAATCATTTATATATTTACATCTATTATATTTACCTCCTAGTAATAATATATCCCAGTCATTTGGTAGATAGTTAATAATTATTTTTTGTAAATAACTAAAATTAAAATTAGGAAAAGCATCATCTTCAAATATTATTATATAATCTAAATTATTAAATTCTAATTTTTTCCATAAATTAACATGAGATAAATAGCATCCAACAGCTCCATATGATAATTCATAATGTTTAGTTCTATAGTTATCTAATATACTTCTTAATGCGGATGGTTCTACAATTTTGACTAATTCTTCTTTAGATACATTTTTACCAATAACAGCTGGATATCTAATAATATTCATAAAATTATAATTATTTAATAAGTTATTTGTAATTTCAAATCTATCTTTTCTTTCTTCTAAATTAATTAAATATAGTTCAAGTTTATCTATACTAAAATTATTATTATATACTATATTAGAATTATCATCATATAATATTAAAAATAAAACAAAGATTATTATAATAAAAAATACAATCATATTTACTTATATATTATAGAGTTTAAAAAATAATAAAAATTTAATGATATTATATAAATGAAAAGTGAAAATAAAATGGATGAATCTTTCGCTTCTAATCAATCATCTAATTATAATAATATTTTTAACAGTTTATCTATAACTGAGATAACTACAAATACTAAAAATACTTCTCAATGTAGTAGTAATACTTCTCAAAATAGTAATAATACTTCTCAAAATAGTAATATAAATAGTAATATGAATAGTAATAAAAGTTCTTCAGATGAAGACGAATTAGAAATAACAGAATATGAAAAAAAATATAAATTAAAATTTCAGATAAATAAGAAAAGTTTAGATGAAGAATTTAGGGAAATAAAAACGGATAAATTATTAGAAATAGAGGAAGAAGTCATTAAAAATAATTTTGGTTATATATTAGAAAATATATCACAAAATGAAAATAATGAATATAAATTACTATGTAATGGTAAATGTCATATAAAGCATAATTTCATTAATTTAATTGAAAATTTAAAAATTAGTAAATCATTTAAAACGGTTGATAGATGTTATAAGAATAATTTATATTATGCTTTAAAAAACAATATTAGAGGAGTAAAGACAGTATATAATTTATTATTAAGATTGATAGTTATTTATCCAAAATATAGAAATAAATGTAAATGTTGTAATACTGATAATGAAAAAGAATTATTAAAAAATTTTGATATTGAATTTAAGAATGATAGAATAGTTAATAATCAAAATATTTTATATTTAAATTTTTTAATAAATAAATTTTTAGGTATAGTTTCATTATTACCGTGTGAATGTAAATTTGATAAATTACAGTCATTTTATACTTTAAATTATTGTAATTACAAAGATTATTTTGAAATATATTTGAAAACTATACCAATAATTATAATATTATTAAAACAAAATCATAATATAGATAAGAAAAATGAAAAATATAAGATAAGTTTAATAAAACCTGAAAGATGTATACATGAAGATATTAGATATTATAATAATTTTGAATATTGTAAATACAATAAATATGAGAAAGAATTAACAGATGATTATAATATAAATTACATCATCAACAATATTGAATATATTAATGAATGGTTAAAGAATAATTTTAAAATATGTAATTTATTATTCAACGAACAAAATTTAAGAGTCTTTAAATTTTATATTAATAATGAAAATTATAATAATAATATTGAAAGTTTAAATAATATATTTAATAAATTATACAAGAATATTAATATTATAGATATCAATTATCAATCTAATGAAGAAAATATATTTAAAATTATTTTAAAAACTAATAATTTAAAAGAAGAATTAATTAATAATTCTATTCAATTTTTAATAAATAAATTAAAGGAAGTAAATAAAAGTTATAATAAATATGATATTAATAATTTTTTTTTACTATATGTAAATTTATGTTTTACTTATAAAAAATATAAATATGGACTAGAATTTCTTAAAAATACTATAAATTTAGTATTAAAATCATCTAATAATTTAGAACAAAAAATTAATAATATAATAAATGAATTAATAATAAATAAAGAGATAGATTTAGATATTAAGGTTTTATATTTTAAGATTATTTACAAAAATAATATAAATATAACAAATGTTCCTATATTAGATAAATTAATAGAAGTTTGTGATGGTGATATGATTATAAGTAAATTTGAATTATCAGATAATATTTTTATAAATAATAATTTATACGATAATTTATTTATTACGATAGAGGATATAATAAACATCATAAAAAAATGTTTATTATACAAAAAACCGACAATATTAGATTATATATTATATCACGGTGATGAAAAAATTAAAAATATAAATAAACGAAATAATAATATAATCAATCCTTATCAAATATTATTTATAAATAAAGAAAATGATAAAAAAAATGAATTAATATATATAGATTTTATAGATGTTATACAAAAATATAACTACAATATAAATGAAAATTATAATAAAAATAATAATGATAAATATACTTATTTAAATCTATGTATTAACAAAAATTATACTAATCTGGGTATTAAATTAATAAATTACAATATAATAATAAATAATCTATTTGATAATAAATCAATAATATTTCACTGTATTGATAATAAAAATCATTTAATAGCTGAATTTATATTACAAAAAAATAAAGAATTAGGTGTTAAATTATACAATGGTAAAAATATAGTTAATTATTTATTTGAAAAAAAAGATGAAGAATTAGATGAAAACATAAAATTGAAATTTATATTAATATTTTTAAAAAATAATTTTATAAACATTAACTTTCAGGATAAAATTAATCAAAATATAGGATTTTTAATATTAAAGAGTAATTTTAAAAAATGTAATAAGATAATTTTATTTAAAATAATATGTAATCAAATAGATCCTTTATTTAAAAATGATAAAATACCTTTAATTTTATTTAGTATATTGTTAGATGAATTTGAAATAACATATTTATTAATAAATAAATTAATAGATTCAAAAAAAATATTAAAAACTTCAAATGATGGCATTTTTTCATATTATTTAAATACTCAAACAAATGCTGAATATAATGATGAAATAAATTATATACCAATAATTTTAAAATTTATAAGAGATTATGATAGAAGTAAAATATTAGATACCAATATTGAACTAGATATTATAAGTCAACAGAATAAATGTGAGAATATAATAGTAATGATTTTTAAAATTATATGTTATTTTATAAAAAATATTGATAATGAAATAGAAGAATCTTTACAAATAGAAACCAAAAATAAATATATAAAGACAAAAAAAAATATTGTTAAAGTTAAATATAAAAAATCTAAATTAAATAAAAATTATGAAGAAATAAATAAATATATAGAATTATCTAATGACAATAATGATGATTTATTAGAAACAGATACTATGCAGAATAGTAATATATGGAAAACAACAACAATAGAAACTGATTCAGAAAGTTCTGAAATAGAGGTTTCTAAAATATGTTTTAATTAATTTATAATTATTATATAAATATAAATTATGAATGGTAAATAAAATTAATATTTCTTTTACTTCAATCAAAGGAAGACGACCTAGTAATGAAGACGAACATACAATTATAACAAACATTAATAATGCTAATGAAAATATGAATAATATTAATATATTTGGTATTTATGATGGCCATGGAGGGAATGAAATATCAAAATATGTATCAGAAGAATTACCTCTTCATTATTGTGCTAAAGGTAAAAGTTGTCCTTTTAAAAAAAAATATCATGAAAGTGTTTTTAATCATTTACAAGAAAAAATATTAAAAAAAAAAGAAGGACAAAGTGCTGGTTCAACTTGTTTACTAAATATAATGTATAAATATGAAGAAGAATTACATTTTAATACTGTTAATTTAGGTGATTCTAGATTAGTTGTTGTTTATAAAAGCGGACATACGAAACAAATTACAACAGATCATAAACCAGATCATATAATAGAGAAAAGAAGAATAGAAAAAATTGGTGGTGAAATATATAAAGATTCAGAAGGGGTATTTAGAGTAGGACAATTATCTCTTGCTAGAGCTTTTGGTGATGGAGATAACGCACCTTATATATCACAAGTTCCAGATGTTTATTATAATAAAATTACTGATAATACAAAATATATTGTTATGGCTTGTGATGGATTATGGGATGTAGTTGAAAATAAAGATTTACATTCTTTATTAGATGGTTATAAAAAAGAAAATTCAAAAAATTTAGCTACTAATCTAGCTCAAGAAGCCTTAAAAAAAGGTTCATATGATAATGTTAGTATAATTGTTTTAGAATTTGAATAAATTAAGATTCTTCATCATTAATATCATCAATATTTTCTAATATTTCTTCAATAATTTTAAATCTATTATCTAAATTAATTATATCTATTTTATTAATATCAGATTCTTCTAATGGAATCCATTTATTGTTAATTAATAAACATTTCATAATAATATTTTCTTTATTAAGAAATAAATTTTTACATTTTAGTGATAAAACAAATGTAGGTATATATGCTATTCCAACCTTCTTTTTAATATATTTATTTTTATAATTAAAAATAGCATATAGTTTATATACATCACTAATTAATGTTTTTTTCATTTCAAGATTAAGAATAATTTCTTTGATATTTTCAATATCTTTAATTTCATATTTATAAATAATTTTTTTATCAATATTATTACTATCTTTATCATTAATCTCCTCTTCTAATTGTATAGAATTATTTTCTATCTTATCTACACCTGATAATAATTCTTCTTTAATTTTTTCATCATTTTTGTCAAAGATATATATTAATTTACTACCTGATAATTCAGGATAAAAAGCAATACCTTTCAAATTATATTTTTTCGTATTATTTTGTATATTTTCTTGAAATAAACTAGATATCTGATTTAGTTCATATGGTTGAGAAATAAATAATTCAATATTATTTTTATTATTATTCTCTACAAATTTACTAATTATATCATTCATCAAATACATCTTTTTCTTATAATTCATATTAATTACACTTTTACCATTTAAAACAAAAACATCAGTAATCATAAATAACATTTTTGAATTATCATTTTTTTCTACCAAATTAACAACATCATTTTTTAAAGATATTTTATTGGAATCATTATCAATTAAAATACCATCAATAATTGTGCCATCATAAATTTTTAAATCTACTGATAATTTAATTTCAGTAAATCTTACTTTAGCTTTATTCAATGTTTGTCT
>Ga0194129_10009752_pt1 | contig 10646 bp, 10 predicted proteins | sample TA2KigCa35mmetaG_FD_150862 | JGI IMG/M metagenome (GOLD analysis project Ga0194129, IMG submission 150862) | Freshwater microbial communities from Lake Tanganyika, Tanzania - TA2015038 Kigoma Deep Cast 35m | ecosystem: Environmental > Aquatic > Freshwater > Lake | place: Tanzania: Lake...
CCGAGCCACCATGCAGGATCATACAAAACAACATCACCCAACGCGGGGTGGAGCAGCCCGGTAGCTCGTCAGGCTCATAACCTGAAGGTCACAGGTTCAAATCCTGTCCCCGCAACCAAATTCGCCCGCTAACTCAATAGGTTAGCGGGCGTCTTCATTTTGCGCTTATTTTTGAGAACCGCCCGTGGAAGCACTGTGGAAGCAAGAGGGAGCGTAATCGCGCGAAGCGCAAATCCCCGGCGAACTCATGGACATGAAACGCGGGCCGGGGCTCGCTCGGTGCCAAGCCATTCGTTCAGCTTCGACCACCGGCGGCGTCCGGAGATGTTTTTCACCGCGATGGCGACGGCTTTCTTTTGCCCATCTTCAGTTCGCCGAGCCGGGCATCGCCAACGAGTCCCGAAGTAAGGACTTGGTGTAGGGATGCGTCGGCGTGCCGAGCACGGCTGCGACGGGCCCTTGATCGACAACGCACCCATGCTCAAGGACCAGTACGTTTTGGCACAGCTCCGCAACCACCGCGATGTCATGCGAGATGAACAGATAGGCCAGCCCGTCGCGCTCCTGCAGGTTGCGCAGCATGTCGAGCAGTGTCGCCTGCACCGAGACGTCGAGCGCGGATAGCGGCTCATCGAGCACCAGCAAGGCGGGCTGCGGCGCCAGCGCCCGCGCCAAGCAGACCCGCTGGCACTGACCGGTGCTCAGTTCATGCGGGTTGCGGTCCAGGTGGTCGGGCGTCAGCGCCACGGCGTCGAGCAGGGCGCGAAGCCTCCCCTCCCGCTCGCCGCCGCGGATTCTGGGGAACCAGTTGTCCAGCGGTTCGCAGAGACTCCGCCGCACCGTCCAGCGCGGGTTGAGGCTCGCTCGCGGATCCTGGAACACGGGCTGGATCTCCCGCCGCGCCGCCTGGCGGTCAGAACGCTCCGCCAGGGAACGGCCGCGCCAGCTGATCGTGCCGCCATCCGGGCGGTTCAGGCCAAGGATGCAGTTAGCCAGCGTGCTCTTGCCTGAGCCCGACATGCCGAGGACACCGACGATCTCGCCTGGCCCGACCTCCAGCGAGACATCGTTCAGCACCAACCGGCTGCCGAAGCGCTTCGAGACGCCCGCGACCGAGAGCATCGCTAAAATCCTCCGGCGGTCGCGATCCGGCGCCGTCCCGGGACCGCGGCCATCAAGACGCGGGTATAGGCGGCCTGGGGCGCGCCAAATGTGGCTCGCGTCTCGCCCGCCTCGACGACCTTTCCTTCGCGCAGCACCACCACGCGATCCGCCACGCGCGCCACCACGCGCAGATCATGCGAGATGAACAGCAGCCCGAGCCCGTAGCGCTGTTGCAGTCGGAGCAGCAGATCGAGGACGCGTGCCTGGGTCGTGACATCCAGTGCCGTCGTCGGCTCATCCGCGATGAGCAGCGCGGGGCGGTTCGCCACGGCCATGGCGATGACCACGCGCTGCCGCATGCCGCCGCTCAGCTCATGCGGATACTGCGCAATCACGCGGGCGGGCAGATCGACGTCGGCGAGTACCTCGCGTAGCCTTTCCTCCTGCGCCGCGGCCGGAATGGCCCGATGGATCCGCATCACCTCGCGGATCTGCTCGCCGATGGGCAGGACGGGGTTGAGCGCACTAAGCGGGTCCTGGTTGACCAGGGAGACGAAGCGGCCGCGCAGCGCCTGCCAGTCATCCCAGTCCCATGCGGCCGTGTCCTCGCCGCACACCAGGACCCGGCCGCCGCCAAACGTCAGGGGCGGGCGCATCAGGCCCAAGGCGAGCATCGCCATCGTGCTCTTGCCCGAACCGCTCTCCCCGATCAGGCCGAGACATTCGCCTGGCCGGATGGCGAGGCTCACCTGATCAAGGATCACGCGACCATCATAGGGGGAGCGCGCATCGGCAACACGCACGCTGACCGTGTCGAGCTCCAGCAGCGGCGCGGCGCGGACCCGTTGCTCCATGCGATCCCAACGCGCCGTCCGCTCGGCCTGCCGCCCGCGATCCCAGCGCAGGATGGCGGGGCAGCGCAGCCAGTGGCGTGGCCCATGCGTTGGCCGGCCTTCCGCGCCGTCGCGCAGCACATCGCCGAAATAGTTCAGCGCGAGCACGACAATGAGGATCGCGCAGCCGGGCGCGAGGACCAGCCAGGGCGCCTCATCCATGCTCGTGCGGCCCTCATTCAGCATCGCGCCCCATTCCGGCGCCGGCGGCGCGATGCCAAGGCCCAGGAAGGACAACGCCGATACCGCGAGGATCAAGCTGCCTAAATCGAGCAGGCCGAGCACCAGGATCGGGCCGATCAGCGTCAGCGCGATATGATGCAGCAGGATCTTCCATGTTGGTGTGCCGAGGCAGCGCGCCGCCAGCACATAGCCTTCGTTGCGGATCTGCAGCGTGAAGCCGCGGATGATGCGCGCATAGGCGGGCCAGGCGACGATCGAGATAGCGATGATGAGCGGCAGGATGCCCCCGCCCATCAGCGCCGCGACCGCAATCGCCAGCACAAGGCGCGGGAAGGCCAGCAGCACATCGATCACCTTCGTCACGATCAGATCCACCACGCCGCCGAGGAAACCCGCGATCAGGCCGATGGTGACACCCACCGCCATGACGATCATCACGGCGATGACGGCGATCGAGAGCGAGGCACGGCCGCCGTGCAGCAGGCGGGCCAGCACATCGCGTCCGAAATCATCCGTGCCGAGCCAATGCGCCGGCCCTGGCGGCAGCAGCACGCGGCTGAAATTGGTCTCCACCGGGTTCTCGACCGTGACCCAGGGTGCTGCCAACACCATGCCCACCAGCAGCAGCGCAAGGCTGAGCAGCAGGATGCCGATCAAGTCGCCGCGCAGCCTTGCGGTGAAGCGGCGCCAAGTGCGCTCAGCCACGCGGTGCCTCCTCCACGCGAATGCGCGGATCGAGCAGCCGATAGAGCAGGTCGACCCCAAAATTGATGGCGACGAACAGGCTCGCCATGGCCAGGGTGAAGCCCTGGATCACCGGGTAGTCGCGCCCAGCGATCGCCTCGATCATGTAGCGCCCGATCCCCGGCCAGGCGAAGACCGTCTCGATCACCGCCGCACCGCCGAGCAGCCCGCCCGCGACGAGTGAGGACGAGGTGAGCACCGGGATCAGCGCCGGCCGCAACGCATGGCGGAACAGTAGCACGCCGCGCGGCATGCCCTTCGCCTCGGCCATCAGGATGTAGGGCTGCGCCAGCGTATCGAGCAGGCTGGCCCGCAGCAGGCGGGATGTGGTGGCGGCGACGCCAAGGCCCAGTGTCAGCGCCGGCATCACGATGCCGGCGGGATCGCTGCGCCCGATCGCGGGAAGCCAGCCGAGCTGTATGGCAAAGAGGTAGATCAGCAGCACGCCGAGAAAGAAGCCGGGCATGGAATCACCCACCAGGCTCAGCATCCGCGTGACGTGATCCGCCGGCCGGCCGCTATACAATGCGCCCAGGATGCCGCTCGGGATCGCGATGAGCAGCATCACCACCAGCGCGGCGCCAGCGAGTTCGAGTGTCGCCGGCAGCCGGTCCGCCAACTCCTCCGCGATCGGCTGGCGGCTGCGCAGCGAGGTGCCGAGATTGCCGGACAGGATCTCCCCCAGCCAGCGCAGGTATTGCACCGGAAAGGGATCGGCGAGACCGAGCTGCGCGCGCAGCGCCTCGATATCACCGCGCGTGATCTGCGCCGTATCCGCGCCGGGCGTGACCATTGTCAGCAACACAGCCGTGGCGGGATCACCCGGGATCAGGCGCAGCAGCAGGAACACCACCACCGTGGTGCCGAACAGCACCGCAATGGCGGCTAGCGCGCGCCGCAGGGCGTAGTAGGCCACGCGGAGCGGCTACCGTGCCACGATGAACATGCCCGGCGTGATGTCGCGCGGCCGGTCGGGATCTGCCCCGCGCACCCGCGGTGCATGCGCGATGCCGATCAGGTCCGAATTGGCGACATAGATCAGGGCGTGGTCGCGCTGCACGAGCGTCTGGATCTGGCGTGCCAGGTCGAAGCGCCGCGCCTCGTCGAACTCGCCCTGCAGGTTGTCGATCAGCGCATCGACCTGCGGGTTGCTGTAGCGGCCCCAATTCTGCGTCACGCCCGTCTGATAGAAGGCACGGAGCTGCCCGTGCAGGTCACCCGTGGCCGATCCGCAGGAACAGTAGGTGGCGATCTCGAAATCGCCATCCAGCATGATCTGGTTCGACGCCGTCGGCTCCACCACGCGCAGCGTGATGCCCACGCCGATGCGCCGCCACTGCGCCTCCAGCGCCACTGCGGCGGAATGCCACCAGCCATAGGTCAGCACGCGGAACTCCAGGCGCTGGTCGTTGCGCACGCGCACGCCGTCCGGGCCCGGGCGCCAGCCAAGCTCATCCAGCAATTGCCGCGCGCGGGCGGGGTCGGAGAGCTGGCGCGTGGCGATGGCGTAGGGCAGGCCCGCGGGGAAATGGCCCGTGGCGTGGACGGCGATGGGCCGCAGCACGCCGCCCACGATCTCATCGCGATTGACGCCGAGGCTCAGCGCCTCGCGGATGCCGGCATCGGCCAGCAGCGGATGGCGGAAGTTCAGCCATACGTTCCAGGTTGTGCTGTTGACCGGGGGGAAGTTGAAGCGGTTCAGGCGCAGATAGGCTCGGCGCTGCTCGATCTGCACATTGCCGTCCATCTCCGCCTCACCGGCCTGCATGGCCAGGAAGCGCGTCTGCGGATCGACGACAAAGCGCGCCTCGATGCGGTTCAGGCGGGGGCGCGGGCCCCAATGGCCTTCGAAGGGCTCGCCCACGATCAGCTCGCCGGGGATGAAGCGCGTCGGGCGGAAATAGCCGGTGAGGTCGGCCTCGCGGTGGAAGCGATCTCCCATCGCCTCGGCGGCGGCGGCGTTGTGGATGCCGACGGTGACGGTCTTGAACAGGAAGGCGGGGTCTGGCGCCGCGGTGCGGATTTCGAGCGTCGTCGGACCGGCGGCGCGGAAGCTCGCCCCTTGTAGCAAGGCGCGTGCGCGGGGATTGGCGCGCTGATGGCGTTCGAGGGCGGCGCGCACGGCCTCGGCATCCACCGCCGCGCCGCTCCAGAAGCGCGCATTGGGTTGCAGTTCTATGCGCCAAAGGGTCGGCTCCACCAGCGTCCAGCTCCGCGCAAGTGCCGGGATCAGCCTGGCGCCGTCGAGCGACTGATGCACCAGCGGTTCGGCGAAGCCGTTGTTGATGATGCGCTGCGCGTCGATGTTGATGGGGTCGAGCGAGCGCGGCATGTTCGCCGTGACAAGGCGCAGCACCTGCTCATTTACCGGCGCTGGTTGGTCGGCCCAGGTGGGCGCGGCGGCACCGGTGGCGAGCAGCCCCGCGAGTGTCAGTTTCGCAAAGCTGGCACGAAGACGCTGGAGGAAGGGCAGATATGGGACCCCGACAGTCTGGCTCATCATGACAATGGTTCTCTTGCTTAGTGGATGTGGCTTGGCGGGGGGCTTCGAGGGCACATGGACGGCGCTGCCAGTGTCGCCGCGCTCCGTCCTGAAGCTGCGGCGATCCATCAGGGTGCCTCCGTGGTCCAGCGCGGAAAGGGATCGGGGAAGCGGCCCCAGGCCTTGGGGCCGCCGCGCATCTCGTCCTGGGTCAGCAGGCATGCGTCGAGGCGCTTGCGCAGCGCGCCCTGGTCCATGCCGATGCCGATGAAGACGATCTCTTGCCGGCGGTCGCCGAAGGGCTCCCGCCAATTTGCCATCACGCCGCGGCGCCACTCGGGATCGTCCGGCCAGCGCGATTGCGGTTGTGCGGCCCACCAGAAGCCCGCTGCCTCATGCTTGCCGACCGCGCCGGCAAGCTGCCAGGAGCCTGCCCAGGGCATGCGGGTCGCCAGCCAGAAAAAGCCCTTAGCGCGGACGACGCCGGGCAGATCACCCTCGATCAGCGCCTTGAAGCGGATCGGGTGCAGGGGCCGGTGGGCACGCCAGACGAAGCTCGTGATGCCGAACTCCTCGCTTTCGGGCAGGTGCTGGCCCGAGAGCGCCTGCGCCCAGCCGGCCGCCTGGCTGGCCTGCACGAAATCAAAGCGGCCGGTGCCAAGCACATGCGACAGCGGCACCTTGCCATTGACGCTGGCGACGATCTCGGCGCGTGGGTTGAAGGTGGCGATTAGCCCGGCCAGCCGGCCAAGCTCCGCCTCGCTCACCAGATCGGCCTTGTTCAACAAGATGACGTCGGCGAATTCGACCTGCTCCACCAGCAGGTCCACCAGCATCCGCCCATCCTCCTCGCCCGCCACCTGGCCGAGCGCGCGCAGGCTCGCGGTGCTGGCGTAGTCGCGCAGCCAAGCCTGCGCATCCACCACTGTCACCATCGTATCGAGGCGAGCGAGGTCAGACAGGCTGAACCCGTCCTCGGTGCGGAAGTCAAAGGTGGCGGCGACGGGCATCGGCTCGCTGATGCCTGTGCTCTCGATCAGCAGCGCGTCGAAGCGGCCCTCACGGGCGAGCTTCGTGACTTCCTGCATCAGGTCCTCGCGCAGCGTGCAGCAGATGCAGCCGTTCGACATCTCGACGAGCTTCTCCTCGGTGCGGGAGAGCGTGCCGGCATTACCGACGAGGGCGGCGTCGATGTTCACTTCGCTCATGTCGTTGACGATGACGGCGACGCGCCTGCCCTCGCGGTTCGCCAGCACGTGGTTCAGCAGCGTCGTCTTACCGGCGCCGAGGAAGCCGGAGAGCACGGTGACGGGCAGGCGCGTGTCGCGCGCGAACTCGGTCATGGAGGTCATTCCAGGGGTATCCGTCCAGGCTCATCGATGCACAGCAGCAGGCGCGCGCGTTCACCCGGACCGGCGGGCGGCGAGCGGTGAATGCAGCCAAAGCCGGCATTGCCGCGGAAGCCCTCGCCCTTGAGGATCGCCACCGTACCGGTTGCTACCTGGCCGCGTTCGCAGGGCATCGCCTTGGGGTCGATCCCGCGCGCGGCACGCGCCCCGCCGGCGATCGGCAGCCATTCTGTGCCGGGGCCGCGATAGGTGCAGAGCAAGCGGAGCCCAACCGCATCGGAATGCCAGCTGTGGCAGGCAGGGCCGGTGATGGCTTCAAGACGGACGCGCACCGCGCCTCCCGTCTCCGCGATTGCGGCGAAGATCGTCGCAAGGCGACGGATGTCGAGCAGAAGGTCAAGCGGCGCCGCGGCGGGCAACTTGGCGGCCAGCGCATCCACCGCGGTGTCCGGCTCGTCTTCGGTGACGGCAGTGAAGGGGGCGGCCTCGGCCAGCGGGCGTAGCGCCGGGCCGAGAAGCTGCGGCAAGGTCCGATCCCAGACCGCGAGGTTCACCTCCGCCCGCAGCACGTCGAGCAGCACCTCAGGCTCAGCGCCGGAGATCGCGACAGCGCGGCGGCGCGGGCTCCCACCGGGGTGGAGCGACGGGGCGATCGCGTCAGCGGGAAATGACTCGAGCATCAGGCCGGCCATGCGATGACGTCCTCAGCGTCGGCGCGAAGCCAATCGAGCGGTGGCAGCCGGGCGAGGATTCCGGCGCGCAGCCGTTCGGGTCGGTCGGCGCGGGGCAGGAAGCCGTCGGCACGCGCCTGATGCGCACGGGCAACGGCCAGCAGATCCGCAGCACCCTCGGGATCCGCCGGCAGGTCGCCGAACACATAGCCGACCTTGCCCGGCGCCATTACGGCCGCGGCGCAGGCACGCTTGCAGCCGGACAAGCAGGCGATGCCGATGACGCGGATGGCGCAGTCGCCGGCGGCTGCCGCGCGTGCTGCGGCGAGCAGCGCGGCGCCGGCGCGAGGGGATTCCGGATCGGCGCCGGCGGCGCGGCAGCGGGTGCAGACCAGGAGGGTGGAGGATTCAGGAGAGGGTGCCATTGCTTATATTATGTGATAACATCACGTCATGCGCAAGGGCCTTGCCAATCCCTCCGTGACATCCGACACCTGCGCCAGCCCTGCCATCCTGGCGCCGGGCGGAGGGATCATGCGCGGCAGGGTTTCACGCAATCAGCACTTGGTGCTCGGCGTGCTGCGCGCTGCGGCCGGGCAAGCGTTGACCGCCTATGAGGTCCTGGCGCGTCTTGAGGCGGTTGGGGTGCGTGGGCCGCAGACCGTCTATCGGGCGCTGGACGCGTTGCGGAAGGCGGGCCTTGTTCATCGGATCGAGAGTATCAACGCCTTCACGGTCTGCGTGCACGAACACGCCAGCAGGCATCGCGGTCCTGCCCATGATCACGATCATGGGCACCGGCCCGCCTTTGCGGTGTGTCGAGGCTGCGGGGCTATCCAGGAACTTGAGGACGCCGCCCTGGCCGCTGTGCTGGGCGTGGTGGCGGACCGCACCGGCTACCGAGTGGAGGGCTGCGTCATCGAGTTGGTCGGCACCTGTCCGACCTGCGCTGAGGCGTCTCGAGGTACAGCCAGCGCCTGACGCGGATCGATCTCCAGCCCTTGCTATCATTGCGAGGAATGTGATGTTATCTTATACCTTACTCATGACGCCCGATGAGCCCGCCACCGCCGCCCTGCTCGATGCTGTCGCCTGGACGCCCGCCGGCCTGGTGGCCTGCGTGGCGCAGCAGCACGACACCGGCGAGGTGCTGATGGTCGCTTGGATGGACCGGGCTGCCATCCGCGAAACCTTGGCCACCGGTCGTGTCTGCTACTTCTCCCGCAGCCGCAAGCGGCTGTGGCGCAAGGGCGAGACCTCGGGCCAGGTGCAGCGCCTGGTGGAGCTGCGGCTCGATTGCGATGGCGATGCGCTGCTTGCGCTGGTCGATCAGGTCGGCGCGGCCTGCCACACCGGTCGGCGCAGCTGCTTCTATCGCGCGGCGCGGGACGGGGTGCTGGCCGTCATCGCAGACCCCATCGCCGACCCCGCGGAGCTGTACGGCCGCAGCGAGGCTGCGCCATGATCGACGGCCGCCCCATTCCCGTCACCGTGCTCACCGGCTTTCTCGGCGCTGGCAAGACGACGCTTCTCAACCGGCTGCTCAAGCATTCGGACTTGGCCGACACAGCCGTGCTGATCAATGAGTTTGGCGAAATCGGGCTCGATCACCTGCTGGTCGAGCGGCTCGACGGCGACACCGTGCTGCTCAATGCCGGTTGCGTCTGCTGCACGGTGCGCGGCGATCTGCTGCGCACGCTGGAAGGGCTCGCGGCGCGGATCGAGGCGGGCCAGCCCTGCCGGCGCGTCGTTATCGAGACGACTGGCCTCGCTGATCCCGCGCCCATCCTGCAGACATTGATGGTCGATCCCGTCACCGCGCGCCGCTTCCGCCTCGATGGCGTGGTGACGCTGGTGGACGCCGTGAACGGTGCTGCCACGCTGGATGCGCAGCCGGAGGCTGTCCGGCAGGCGGCTGTTGCCGACCGGCTGGTGCTGACTAAGGCCGATATTGCCAGCGCGGAGGCGACCAGCGCGCTGCTGGCGCGGCTCGGCGCACTCAATCCGGGCGCGCCGCTGCGCCTCGTCACACAGGGTGAGGTCGAACCGGGATTCCTGCTGCATGCCGGGCCATACAACCCCGCCGCGCGCCCGACCGAGGTACAGAGCTGGATCGATGCGGAGGCCTGGGCGCGGCATGATCACGACCACGACCACGACCACGGGCATCGCCACGGGCACCACCACGACCCGAACCGTCATGACGCCCGCATCCAGGCCTTCTGCCTGACCTTCGATGCGCCGCTCCCGCTCGCCGGCCTCGCCACCTGGTTGGAGATGATGGTGGCGACGCGCGGCGAATCGCTGCTGCGGGTGAAGGGCCTGTTGAACCTGCAAGGCGAGGATCGGCCGGTGGTTCTGCATGCCGTGCAGCATGTGTTCCACCCGACGGTGCAGCTGACGGGGTGGCCGGACGGCGACGACCGTCGCTCCCGCATCGTCTTCATCCTCCGCGACCTGCCGCGCGCGGCGGTGGAAGACAGCCTGCGCGCCTTCCTCGCCGCAGCGGAGAGCCCGCAGCCGGTGGCGGCGGCCTGACGCCACAATTCGAAGGAGCTACGACGACCATGGACACCGCGCAGCGACAGATCCCCGTCACCGTGCTCACCGGCTATCTCGGTGCCGGCAAGACCACCCTGCTGAACCGCATCCTCAGCGAGAACCACGGCAAGAAGTACGCCGTGGTGATCAATGAGTTCGGCGAGCTCGGCGTGGATAACGACCTGGTCGTGGATGCCGACGAGGAAGTCTTCGAAATGAACAACGGCTGCATCTGCTGCACCGTGCGCGGCGACCTGATCCGCATCATCAGCGCGCTGATCAAGCGCAAGGGAACGCTGGACGGCATCATCATCGAGACCACCGGCCTCGCCGATCCGTCGCCCGTCGCGCAGACCTTCTTCGTGGACGAGGACGTCAAGGCCCGCACGAAGCTGGATGCCATCGTCACTGTCGCCGATGCGCGCAACCTGCCGGCGCGGCTCGATGACAGCCACGAAGCCGAGGAGCAGATTGCCTTCGCGGATGTCATCATCCTCAACAAGACGGACCTGGTCACCGCGGAGGAGCTTACGGTTGTGGAGCGCCGCATCCGCACGCTCAACCCGCAGGCCCGTCTGCACCGGACGGAGCGCGCCCTGCTGCCGATCGACCAGGTGCTCGGGCAGGGCGGCTTCGATCTTACCCGCATCCTCGAGGTCGAGCCGGATTTCCTGTCTGG
>Ga0194129_10009762_pt1 | contig 10640 bp, 10 predicted proteins | sample TA2KigCa35mmetaG_FD_150862 | JGI IMG/M metagenome (GOLD analysis project Ga0194129, IMG submission 150862) | Freshwater microbial communities from Lake Tanganyika, Tanzania - TA2015038 Kigoma Deep Cast 35m | ecosystem: Environmental > Aquatic > Freshwater > Lake | place: Tanzania: Lake...
GCCGTGCCTATGGCCGTCTGACGAGCTTCTTATATGGCTGGACCGTGTTTGCCATCATGAAGACCGGCTCGCAGGCAGCGCTTGCCGTGGGCTTTGCGATTTTTTTGAACACCGCCTTGGGTGGCGCTCTCGATGCCGTCTGGTTTACGCTGCCGCTCGGTGATGGCGTCGGCGTCAAGGGTCTGACGATCTTCGCGCTCGGTGCGCTCTGGCTGGTGACGTTGTTCAACTGTGCATCGGTCACCGCAACGGGTGGCGCAGCAACACTGCTCACTGTGCTCAAAGTATTGACCGTCATCGGCGTGGGCTTCGGCGCGTTTGTTTTCGGTGCGGGTGATTTTGCGAACTTCTCGAGCTCGGCAGTGGGTGGCAGCTGCGAGGGTGTGGAGACGAGTGCGATGGGTGGGATCGCCGGCATCGGCGCGGCGATGCTCGGTGCCTTGTGGGCCTATGACGGCTGGAACAACGTCGCGCCGCTCTGTGGCGAGGTCAAAGATCCGCAGCGCAACCTGCCACGCATGTTCATCTGGGGCACGCTGCTCGTGATCGTGCTCTATGTCGGTGTCAACGCCGCCTATTTCTATGTGCTGCCGGCAGTTGCGGTGGCGAGCATATCGCCGACGTCGTCGGTGGCCACCGAGGTGCTGGCGAGTTTCGCGGGCCCCTTTGCCGTGACCTTCATGGCGGCTGCCTTGATGCTCTCATCGCTGGGGTCGTTGCATTCTTCGGTGCTGGCCAATTCGCGCGTGCCTTATGCAATGGCCGCCGACGGCATGTTTTTTAAACCGTTGGCAAAGATATCGGCGCGCACCCGGGTGCCGGTAAACGCGGTGCTGGCGCAGGCGGGTTGGGCGAGCGTGCTGGCGATCTCCGGCACTTACGATACGCTGACCGATTCGGTTGTGTTCGCGTCCTGTCTTTTCTATGCACTGAGTGCTGCGGCAGTGATCATTTTACGTCAGCGCGAACCTGATCTGCCGCGACCCTTCCGTACCTGGGGCTATCCCTTCACGCCGATCGCTTTCGTGGTCGTCTCGGCTGCGCTGCTGGCGAGTGCGCTCTATGCCACGCCCAAACAGGCGCTGCTCGGAGTCGGGGTGATCGCGCTCGGTGTACCGTTCTATTTTTACTGGTCGCGCAAACTGGGTGCGGCCATCGCTCCCGGCACCTCCGGGCAGGGCGCTTAGCAAATCGTAGAGCGGCGTCACTCGCGGAAATTAGTGAAGGACAGCGGCCGATCGAATTTTTTCTGGCGCAGCAGGGAGATGGCTGATTGCAGATCGTCACGCTGTTTACCAGTGACGCGCACTTTGTCGCCATGGATGCCGGCTTGCACTTTCAACTTGGCGTCCTTCAGCAATTTAACGATTTTTTTGCCGCAATCCTGATCGATGCCGTGGCGCAGCAAGACATCTTGTCGGGCTTCGGCAAGGTTCTTCTGTGCATCCTTGATCTCGAGACACGCGATATCGATGCCCCGTTTGGCGATCTTCACCTTGAGGATTTCCAGCATCTGCTTCAACTGAAACTCGACCTCCGCCCGCAAATGCACCGTGAACTCTTTTTCTTTGAGTTCGAATTTGCAGCCGGTGTCCTTGAAGTCGAAACGCTGTGACAGCTCGCGATTCGCCTGATCGACCGCATTGGTCAGTTCGTGGGCATCAATTTCGGAGACGGCATCGAAAGAGGGCATGATCTCTTCCTTAACAGCGGCAGAGCTTCAAATCTTCGGCAAAGGCAGCGGTGGCGGTGGCGCTTCGGCAAGCAAAGAATTTACAGTGCTCGTGAAGTCTTTGACCAGTTTGTCGTAGTGGACACCGGTCGCAGGCCCCGAAAATCCGGTGTGGATCTTGCGCACCTTGCCGTATCGATCGATGAAAATGGTAGTCGGAAAGGCGAACACGCCGTTGAGCTGCGGCAGCTTAGAGGCGGCATCTTCTTTGTCGGAAGTACCGGCAATCAAGGTCGTGTACTCGATTGCGTAGCGCTGGCGAAAACGCGCTGTTGCATCGGCGGCGCGCCTGAAGTCGCCGAAGTGCTCAAACATCAAGGAAATCACTTCGAAGCCTGCAGCTCGGCGCTGTCGGTGAAACTCGGCAAGAAATGCCGCTTCGTCATGACAGTTCGGACACCAACTACCGGCGAGCGCCACTACCACCACCTTTCCGTGAAAAAACGGGTCGGTGATCGAGATCGGGTGACCGGCAAGATCCGGAAAACGAAAATCGAGCTGATCAGCCTTGCCGGCGAGCTGCGTGGCGTTTTCGGCGTCGCCGAGCGTGGCAGTATCATCACGGCGGGCAACGAATACATCCTCGAACGCCGTGCCCGAATAAAAGTTGCCCTGCAGACTGCCGTCCGGCAACAGCTTGCTGCGGTACAAAAACACATGACCGCCGTCAAACTTTGACAGCTGTAACTCGCCGTTACGTAACTCACCGTCGAGATGGCGATGGTCACCGGTCGGCGTCATCACTGTGCCGAAAACACGTGATCCTTGTTGGGTGAATTCTCCGACCGCAGGTGAGGGCTTGTCGGCAGGCCCAAACGTGATGGCCCAGCGACCGGAGACGGACTCGTTACGGGAGGACGTTACCGGTTCGAAAAATCTCCAGGCTTGGCCGTGAGTTGCCACCAGTGGAATTTTTTGCAGCTTGCCGCCGGCCTTCACCATGGTGAGCGTGCCGGTGATCACGCCCGCGTCGATGCGCGCAGCGATCCGATTCTCGAAGCCCGGCATCAGCATCGTCACGGTGTCGTCCTTAACCGTGATTTCGGTGACTTCGACCCGGTTGTCACCATTGATAAGGGTGACGATAGGCTTGCCGTCGCGCGCCGACACCGACATGCCGAAGGGCACTTGGCCGCTCGGCAGTTGCAGTACCGCGCGCCATGGGCCGACCCGCAGGCCGGCGACTTTCGGGGTGGAGTCGTGCGAGCAGGCGTTGAGCATGATGATCAGCACCAAGAGCAGTGGGGCCCACAGCAGCGGGAAACGTATCTGGTCGGTTTGTACGCGAGAGCTCATCCCGTAACTATAAGATACGCATATGGAAGGACTGTCGCCTGAGTTCTGGCCACTGGTATTCGTCGGATTTGCCGCACAACTCATCGATGGTGCACTCGGTATGGCGTATGGCGTCTCGGCCAGCGCATTTCTGTCCAGTATGGGCCATGCACCGGCGTTCGTGAGCGCGACCGTGCACGCAGCCGAGGTGTTCACGACCGGGGCCTCCAGTGCCTCGCATGCTTGGTTCAAGAATCTCGATCGCAAGATTTTTTTGAAGCTGGTATTGCCCGGGATGGTGGGCGGAGCTGTAGGCGCGTGGCTACTCGGCAATCTCGATGGTGATCTGCTCAAACCCTTCGTTTGGACCTATCTGCTATTGACCGGAATCTTGTTGCTTCGACGAGCCTCGCGTAGTGGCGAGCCGCAGCTGGCGCGTGCACCCAGCCATGCGCTCGGTGCTATCGCCGGTTTTCTCGACGCCGTGGGTGGCGGTGGTTGGGGCACGGTAACCACGCCCACGCTGATCGCTCGCGGGGTGCCGCCGCGGTATGCGATCGGCACCACGAACGCCGCCGAGTTCTTCGTCACGCTGACCATCTCCATCACTTTTCTCTTAACCTTCGACTGGCAACGCTACGATCTGGTGATTGCTCTGCTGGGCGGCGGCGTGATTGCCGCACCCCTCGGTGCCTGGGTCGCCAAGCACGTACCGGCGCGAGTGGCGATGTTGGCGATCGGCCTCTTGGTGAGTGGGCTCGCGATCAACGGACTCATCATCGCTCTCCGCTGAATGGGCAGGGGAACGCCCCATCGCCAGACATTCTTGACGCTGGCTGGATGGCTGGAGATACTCAACAGCCTTTATGAAGGCGCTCGCCCAAATCAAATCGCACTCCGGCCGTAACGGGCTGAGCCGCGTTTGGTGGTGGTGCCCCTCCTGACGGAGTGGGCGCGGGCGCCGCTGTTCGAACAGACAAGCAGAGGATCAGCTACCCGACCCATCTCCGGATCGCCATCCGGGATGGGTCTTTGCGTTTATGAAACCACCATTCGACATATCCGGTGACCTCGATACACCGGTCTCTGCCTTCCTGAAACTGCAGGCTTTCAGGCCTACCTTTTTGCTCGAGAGCGTCGAGGGCGGCGAACGGCTCGGTCGTTATTCCTTCATCGGTTTTGGCGATGCGGCCTTCGAGCTGCGGCTTGATGCGCAGGGTCAATGGTTCGGCAAGGACCGACTCGAGGTTCCCGCCGATCAGGCGGGGCTGCTCTCGATGTTGCGGCAGGCTTTGGCGCATGCGCCGCGACCGACGGCGCCTGGCGCCGGTCTCGGATTTCCGCTTGCGGGTGGGCTCGTGGGCTATTCGTCCTATGACGTCGTCCGCTGGTTCGAGCGCTTGCCCTCGCGACTAGCCACGCCGTCGCCGACACCCGACATGCATTACGTTGCGCCGTCTTCGTTGCTGGTGTTCGACCACCTCAATCGCGGTATTGCGCTGCTGCACTCGGGCAGCGAAGCCGAGCGTCAGTCCTTGCGCCGTGAAGTCATCGCTGCGCTGCGTGGCGCAGTGCCACCGTCGCGCGCTGGCGTTGGGTTTTCGCCGGCTACGGCATCGATGTCCGAAGCCGAATTTTTGCAGGGTGTGGCCCGCACTAAAGAATATATCGCAGCGGGTGATGTTTATCAGCTCGTGCTGTCAGTGCGCTTCGCTGGGCGTCACTCGGTCGATCCGTTCGATGCTTACCGTGCGCTGCGCCTCACCAATCCTTCGCCGTACATGTATTACCTAGCGCTCGGTGACATGACGGTCGTTGGCTCTTCGCCTGAAGCGCTCGTTAAGTTATCGGCGGGCGTCGCCCAGTTGCGACCGATTGCCGGCACGCGACCACGCGCGGCCGATGAAGCCGAAGATCGGCGTCGCGAACAGGAGCTGCTCGCCGATGTCAAAGAAAATGCCGAGCATGTTATGCTGGTCGACCTCGCCCGTAATGATCTCGGGCGTGTCGCCCGCGCCGGCTCCGTACACGTTCATCCTTTTCGATCGATCGAGCGCTACAGCCATGTCATGCATATCGTCAGCGGCGTGCGGGGTGAGCTCGCCGCCGGGCGTGATGCTTTCGCTCTGTTCGCAGCGGCGTTCCCTGCCGGAACACTGGTCGGAGCGCCCAAAGTTCGGGCGATGGAAATCATTGACGAGCTGGAGCCTGTAAGTCGCGGTCTATATGGTGGCACCGTCGGCTATTTCGGCGCACAGGGCGAGATGGATCAGGCGATCACCATCCGCACTCTGGTATTCCGCGGCGACGAATATTCTTATCAGGCAGGAGCCGGCATCGTCGCCGACAGTATTCCGCAGAGCGAACACGAAGAAGTGCTCGCGAAGAGCGCTTCGGCAGCGCGCGCTCTGCAGATGGCCGGGGAGGTCGCATGAGCGATACTCGCGCAGCACCTGTGCGGCTGCTGTTAATCGACAACTACGACTCGTTTACCTACAACCTCGTACAGTCTTTTTTGATCGAGGGTGCAGCGGTCGATGTCCGACGCAACGATGCCATCACGGTCGACGAAGCGCTCGCCCTTACGCCGACGCATGTCTGCGTCTCACCGGGACCTGGCACGCCGCACGATGCTGGGATATCGATCGACATCATCCGCGCATTTGCGGGCAAGGTGCCGGTATTCGGAGTTTGCCTCGGACACCAGGCGATCACCGCGGCCTTTGGCGGTAAGATCGTGCGCGCCACTCGCTTGATGCACGGCAAGACCTCCGCGCTGCGTCATGACGGCGAAAGTCTTTTCGCGGACCTACCTAATCCTTGCGAAGTGGGTCGCTATCATTCGCTGATCGCCGAGCCTGCTTCCTTACCCACGCATCTAGTCGTCACGGCGCGAACGGCCGAGGGCGAAATCATGGGGATCCGCCACCGAGATCTGCTGGTGGAGGGCGTGCAGTTTCACCCGGAGAGCGTACTCACATCCGCAGGACCGCGGATGATGCGGAATTTTTTGCAGCAGCGCGGCGGTCGCCGACGCCCAGGGGCAGGCGATGAGTGAATTGCAGGCATTACGCGGCATGCTCGAGCGGCTGCTTGAGCGCAACCCCCTTAACGAAACCGACGCCGGTGCAGTCCTCGTCGCGTTGACAAACCCCGAAATTCCGACAGCGCTTTCGGGGGCACTGCTTGCGGCGTTGCGCGCCAAAGGTGTGACGGGCGAAGAGTTGCGTGGATTCGCTCGCGCCATGCGCGAACTTGCGCGGCGACCGGTAGTTACCGAAACCCTGCGCAGTCGCGCTATCGACATCGTCGGCACCGGCGGTGACGCTTCAGGCAGCGTCAATATTTCCACGGGTACCTCGTTGCTCGTTGCCGCCTGCGGCATTCCGGTCATCAAGCATGGCAACCGCTCGATCTCCAGCCGCTCGGGTAGCGCGGATGTTCTCGAGAAACTCGGTTTGTCACTGCCACTCGATGAAAGCCGCGCCGGACTGTGTCTCGAGCGCAGTGGTTTTACCTTCTTGTTCGCGCCGTACTATCACTCGACGATGAAGGTGATCGCGCCGGTTCGCCAGGCGCTAGGCGTACGTACCATCTTCAATATTTTGGGACCTTTGACCAATCCTGCAGCCCCGCCTTTCGCCCTGATTGGCGTGTTCAATGAATTCACTGCAGAACTGATGGCGCAGGCACTCGCCGGCATGCCGGGCTTGCGGCGCGCTTTAGTGGTTCACGGTGCTAATGGCTGGGACGAGCCGACGCCGATCGGACCGTTCACCGTGTTCGATGTTCGTGCAGGACGCGTGCAACGCGGCGAACGCCAGCCTGCGGATTATGGTCTAGCCACTTGCACCGCCGCTGACCTTACCGGCGGCGATGCCGAGTTCAACGCCGCAGCACTTGCTCGGGTGTTACGGGGTGAAGACCTTGGCGCACATCGCGATGCCTTACTGCTCGGCGCTGCGCTGGCGCTCGAGTGCACGGGGCAGATCACCGAACCGCGTGTCGGCATCGCGACCGCCGCTGCGGCGATCGATGACGGTCGCGCCGCGAGGGTGCTACAAAAAATTGGTGAGATGCACGCATGAGCGATGACTTTCTCGCTGCCATGGCGGCAAGCAGCCGCGACCGGGTGGCGGCTGCCCGCACCGCGCTTCCGGAAGCGGAACTGCGCGCCCACATTGGTGATCTGGCGCCGGGGCCGCGGTTGCAGCTATCGGCACAGGGCTTCGATCTGATCGCCGAGATTAAACTGCGCTCGCCAGCACTCGGTCAGTTACGCAGCGTCGCCGAGAATGATCTGGAGCAGCGAGTCGTTCGCTATGCAGCAGCGGGTGCCTCAGCGGTTTCCGTGCTCACCGAGCCGAGCTGCTTTGACGGCACGCTCGATCATCTGCGTCGGGCGTCGCGGGCGCTCGCTACCCATGGCGTACCGACGATGCGAAAAGATTTTTTGGTTGACTCATATCAAATTCTTGAGGCCCGCGCAGCGGGTGCGAGCGGGGTGCTACTGATTGTCCGCATGTTGTCGGACTCGATCCTTGCGGCACTATTGGAAACCGCACTTGAGCAAAATTTGTTCGTACTGCTCGAAACTTTTGCTGAGCAGGACATAGCAGCCGCGGTGCGCTTGCTCAAAACGCACGGAATACTCGGTCAAGGCGCTGATCGCGCACGGCAGGGCGCCCAAGTGCTGCTGGGCGTCAATTGTCGTGACCTCGTCAGCCTGCAGGTGGTGCCGGGTCGGCTCGAGCAACTGGTCGATGCGCTGCCGAGCGAGTTGCCACGAGTGGCCGAAAGCGGACTCGTGGATGCCGATGATGCCAGGCGTCTTGCCGCGGCCGGCTACGACCTCGCACTTGTCGGTAGTGCGCTTATGAGCGGCGATCACCCGCGTGAAATTGCCTCGCGCATGCTCGCTGCCGGACGCAGCTCGCGGCGCAAGACGCGATCGGGTGTGCGCTGATGTTCGTCAAGATCTGCGGATTGACCCGTGCAGACAGCGTGGCTGCTGCACTCGATGCCGGCGCCGATGCGATCGGTTTCGTGTTTGCGCCGTCGGTACGTCAGATATCGCCCACGAATGCCGCACGACTCGCAGCGCCTGCTCGCGGTCGCGCGCTATGCGTTGCCGTCACCCGTCATCCCGGGACTGTGCAGCTCGAGGAAATCTTGGAGACATTCACGCCTGATTGGTTGCAGACCGATCACACCGACACCTTGTCCTTGCCGCGTCATCTGCTTGAGCGCCTGGGTCTGGAGCGTTTGCTGCCCGTGTACCGCGAGAGCGAAGTCTTGCCGACCGAACTGCCGCTTCGATTGCTCTTTGAAGGTGCCACCAGCGGCACCGGCCGTATCGCAAATTGGACGCTGGCGCGAGCGGCGGCGCAGCGTACGCAGGTACTGCTGGCCGGAGGTCTCAACCCCGAAAACGTCGCGGATGCCATTCGACACGTACAGCCTTGGGGCGTCGATGTGTCGAGTGGTGTCGAATCGGCACCCGGAATGAAATCTATTCAAAGAATTCACCAATTCGTGAGTGCGGCCAAGGCGGTGCTGAATACCGCTACGGCTACTTGAGGAGCCATAGTGATGAATGCCCATGTTCGATTTAGTACCGAAGAGCAGCGCAAGATGCTCGATGCAGAGCTTGCCGGTCGTTTTCCAGATGCTCGCGGCCGTTTTGGTCCTTACGGTGGCCGCTATGTCCCCGAAACGCTGATTCCGGCTCTCGAGCGACTCGAAGCCGGTATGCGCGAACATCTGTATCGCGAAGACTTTCAGCGCGAGCTCGGCAGCCAGTTGCGTGATTGGGTTGGTCGACCCACGGCGCTGTCGCATGCGCCACGTCTGTCGGCGGCTTGGGGCGCCGATATATGGTTCAAACGCGAGGACCTTGCCCACACTGGCGCGCACAAAATCAATAATGCAGTGGGGCAGGCGCTGCTGGCCCAGCGTTTGGGTGCGCGACGCATCGTTGCCGAGACGGGTGCTGGGCAGCACGGGGTCGCCACTGCTGCAGCCTGCGCGCGCCTTGGTTTGCCCTGCGTCGTTTATATGGGCGCCATCGATATGGAGCGACAGGCGCCGAACGTGGGTCGCATGCGTTTGCTCGGCGCCGAAGTCGTACCGGTGACGGGCGGTGATCAGACACTGCGCGCTGCTATCGATGAAGCCTTGCGTGATTGGGTCGCCGATCCGATGGGTACGTTCTACCTGCTGGGCTCTGCAGTGGGGCCGCATCCGTATCCGTATCTCGTACGTGAATTACAATCCATCATCGGTCGCGAGGCGCGTACTCAATTTATTGAGCAGAGTGATAGATTACCTGATGCCGTGTTTGCCTGCGTCGGCGGTGGATCCAATTCGATCGGAATGTTCCACGCATTCGTTCCTGATCGATCGGTCGAAATCATTGGTATCGAGGCCGGCGGTCGCGGCGTTACCCTCGGCGAAAATGCGGCGAGTTTGTCCTATGGATGGCCCGGTGTACTGCAGGGTTGCTACTCATTGCTGCTGCAAGACGAAAACGGACAGATCCACGAAACCGATTCCATATCCGCGGGGCTCGATTACCCTGGCGTTGGCCCAGAGCACGCACTGTTGATGGCGGCGGGACGGGTTCGCTACGAGTCTGCCACCGACAGCGAGGCTTTGGCCGCGCTGATCGAGTGCTCGCGGCTCGAAGGTATTTTGCCCGCGCTCGAAACTGCGCACGCGCTATACGGTGCTAAGCGTTGGGCTGAAAAAAACAAGGGTAAACGGGCCGTGATTTGCATGTCCGGTCGCGGCGATAAAGATATGCCGACGTTGCAGCGTACCTTGCTTTCCGGCAATCCGGGAGTTACTTCGTGAACGTTAAACCTGCAGAAAAATTGAGCGCAGCCATTCGCTATGCAGCGGCGTGTGGTGAACCGGCGATCGTCGCCTTCATGACCGCCGGTTTCCCGAGCGCGCCAAAGTTTCGCGAACATTTGCGTGCTGTTGCTGCGGGTGCTGATGTGGTCGAGATCGGAGTGCCTTTCACTGATCCGATGGCCGACGGTATGACCATCCAGCGTTCGAGTCAGGGCGCGCTCAAACAGGGGGTTAGCCTGCGCTGGATTCTGGGCGAGCTCGCAGCCATGCAGCGTCCGTCAACTCCGCTTGTGCTCATGAGCTACCTCAATCCCTTACTCCAATACGGTTACGCCAAGTTAGCGACTGAAGCGGCTGCTGCGGGTGTGTGTGGGTTTATTGTTCCCGACCTGCCGTTTGATGAGGGCACGGAATTACGCGCTGCGCTTGTAGCAACTGGTGTCGCGCTCGTTCAGATGGTCACACCCGTTACCACGCCCGAGCGAATGTCACTCGTCTGTGGCGCCAGCGAGGGCTTCGTGTACGCAGTGACCATGACCGGCACCACGGGTAAGAACGTCGCGGTACCCGACACCGTGCTCGATTATCTGGATCGAGTCAGCAAAGCCTCCCCCGTTCCGGTATGCGCAGGGTTCGGCATTCGCTCCCGCGAGCAGGTGACCAAACTGCGCGGGCACGTCGCTGGTGTCGTGGTGGGCTCTGCACTCGTCGAGGTGTTAGAGCGTGGCGGTGACCCCACTGCTTGGTTACACGCTCTCAGCGCGGGGTGAGTTCG
>Ga0194129_10009766_pt1 | contig 10632 bp, 9 predicted proteins | sample TA2KigCa35mmetaG_FD_150862 | JGI IMG/M metagenome (GOLD analysis project Ga0194129, IMG submission 150862) | Freshwater microbial communities from Lake Tanganyika, Tanzania - TA2015038 Kigoma Deep Cast 35m | ecosystem: Environmental > Aquatic > Freshwater > Lake | place: Tanzania: Lake...
GTCGAGCGCAACGGACTTGCCGGCCAGTTGCTCGGGGCGGATCTCCGGGTTGAGGATCTCGGTGAGGCGAAGTGCATGGGCCGGGTGCGCCGGGCCATCGGGCGGGGTTGCGGCACCCGGTGCTGGTGCACGGATCGGGGCGAAGGACAGATCCTCCACCAGCGCCTGCAGCAGACTCAGGTTCTCTCCGAAGAGGCGCTTGAAGACGTAGTCGTTTTTCGGATCGAGCAGCCGCTCAGCCTCGAACCGCTCCCGGGAAGGGTCGGGAGGACGGGTTGAGGGGGTGGCGGGGCTTGGCCCGGTGGGGCCTGCACGGTTGGAGGAAAGGGTGGAAGTGGTGGGCCGGGCGGGGTTGCCGGGCTTGGGCGGCTTGGGTGGCTTGCCGGGCCTGGTGGGTTTGGGGGGCTTCGTTGGCATGGCGGGCCTCGCGGTGAGGGTGGCGAAACCCTGTTGGTCTTCCCTGGAAGTGAAACCTTGCAGCGCTTTGCTACCTCTGGGGGCGTTCCCGCCCGTCACACTGCAACGGCGGCGTGGTGCTCATTGCAACTGCAGCATTGCGATCGCCTCAACGGATTCACCGCGCTCATCGCACCCGAGGGATCGCCTTTGACCGTCGGCAGTCATTTCGACCTCGACTTCGACAGCCGACCTCGACTTCGACTTCGACAGCCGACCTCGACTTCGACTCCGACAAGCGACCTCGGCTTCGACATTCGACTTGACGCCACTCCCCTGAAGCCTCCATGATTCGACGGATGTCAGGTTCGAATCCATCCGGGACGGGCGTTAAACTCGGTTCCAGGCTTCCGAGATCATTCCCCTTGACCAACCGCTTCGCACCCGCCTACACAGCCTTGTCACGTCCTTGCCGCGCTGCATGATTTCGATCCGCCTTCCCGATGGCGCTGTACGGCAGTTTCCGGCGGCGCTCACAGTGGACGAACTGGCACGCAGCATTGGTTCCGGGCTTGCCCGGGCAGCCTTGGCTGCGCGGGTCAACGGCAGACTCGTCGATACGTCCTTCAGGCTCGAGGCTGACAGCGACCTGGCGGTCCTCACAGCGCGGGATCCCGAAGGCTTGGAGGTTTTGCGACATTCCACCGCGCACTTGCTCGCTTACGCGGTCAAGGACCTTTTTCCGACCGCTCAGGTCACGATCGGACCGGTGATCGAACACGGGTTTTATTATGATTTTTCTTACCAGCGTCCTTTCACTCCCGAGGATCTCCAGGCCATCGAAAACCGCATGCGCGAACTCGCAGCGCGCGATGAGTCTGTCGTCCGGGAGGAGTGGGGCCGCGACGACGCTGTAGCATTCTTCCGGGATCAGAGGGAGTTTTACAAGGCCGAAATCATCGCCAGCATTCCGGCCGGGCAGACCATCTCGCTTTACCGCGAGGGCAGTTTCGTGGACCTGTGCCGCGGGCCCCATGTCCCCTCCACGGGGAAACTCAAGGTTTTCAAGCTGATGAAGCTTGCGGGCGCCTACTGGCGCGGCGACTCCCGCAACGAGATGCTGCAGAGGGTGTATGGCACGGCGTGGGCTACACAGTCCGAGCAGGACGAGTACCTGCACAGACTCGCTGAGGCGGAACGTCGCGACCATCGCAAGCTGGGCCGGGAACTCGACCTGTTTCACCTTCAGGACGACGCCCCCGGGATGGTGTTCTGGCATCCGCGCGGATTCGCCTTGTGGCAGCAGGTCGAATGCTACATGCGAGCGGTCTACAAAGACCATGGTTACCAGGAGATTCGCTGTCCACAAATGCTCGATCGATCACTGTGGGAACGTTCTGGACACTGGGAGAACTACAAGGAGGCAATGTTCACAACGTCCTCGGAAAACAGGGACTATGCAGTCAAGCCCATGAACTGCCCTGGGCATGTCCAGGTCTACAACTCCGCGCTGCGCAGCTATCGCGATCTGCCACTGCGCTACGGCGAGTTTGGCGCCTGCCACCGGAACGAGCCCTCAGGCGCCCTGCACGGGATCATGCGGGTCAGGGGGTTCGTGCAGGATGACGGGCATATCTTCTGCACTGAGGATCAGATCCAGTTGGAATGCGAGCGCTACACAGGGCTCTTGCAGAAGGTCTATGCCGATTTCGGCTTTGATCAGATCATCTATCGGGTTGCCACTCGCCCGGCAAAACGGGTTGGAAGCGACACCCTGTGGGACAAGGCCGAAAAAGCGCTCATGGATACGCTGCGCTCCTCCCGCGTGGACTTTTCGGTCTCCGAAGGCGACGGCGCGTTCTACGGTCCCAAGATCGAGTACTCGCTCAAGGATGCCCTGGGCAGGGTCTGGCAGTGCGGCACCCTGCAGGTGGACTTCAACATGCCCGAGCGACTCGGGGCCGAATTCGTCGACCTTGACAACACGCGCAAGCATCCAGTGATGCTGCATCGGGCAATCGTGGGATCGATGGAGCGTTTCATTGGCATTCTCATCGAGAACCACGCCGGTGCGATGCCGCTCTGGCTCGCGCCAGTGCAGGTGATGGTGATGAGCATCACCCAGCATCAGGCTGACTATGCCGGGCACGTGATTCAATGCCTGCGAAAACAAGGATTTAGAGTTGAATCCGATTTGCGCAACGAGAAGATCAACTATAAAATCCGCGAGCACAGCCTGCAAAAGATTCCCTACCTGCTCATCGTGGGGGAGAAGGAGGCGCGGGCTAACCAGGTCTCCGTGCGTGCACGGGGCGGAATTGATCTGGGAGCGATGTCGATCGAGAGCTTTGCCCGTCAGCTGGCCCAGGATGTGGAAAGCAAGCGAAGTCAGCCGCTTCCCAAGGCCGCCTGAGCCCCGCGCGGAGGACTCGATCGACTACCCGGAGAAGAAAGCATCGCTACTGAACGAACCCATCGCATCAACGGTGAGATAACAGTTCCCGAAGTGCGCCTGATTGGCGCAGGCAACGAAGCCCTCGGAATCGTCCGGATCCAGGAGGCGATTCGGATGGCCGAAGAGGCTCAGGTCGATCTGGTGGAGATCGCCGCGCAGGCCTCTCCCCCGGTCGTCAAGATGATGGACTACGGCAAGTTCCGTTACCAGGAACAAAAGCGAGCCGCCGAGGCCAGGTCCAAGCAGAAGACGATTCAGGTGAAGGAGGTGAAGTTTCGCCCCGCCACCGACGATGGCGACTATCAGGTGAAGTTGCGCAACCTGGTCCGCTTTCTCGAAGAGGGCGACAAGGCCAAGATCACGATGCGGTTCCGGGGCCGCGAGATGGCCCATCAGGAATTCGGCATCCGCCTGCTTGATCGCGTGCGCACGGATCTTGAAGCGCACGGCCAGGTTGAATCGATGCCCCGACTCGAAGGCCGTCAGATGGTGATGGTGATTGCCCCGAAGCGGCGCCGCTGAACTTCGGTCTCCGCTATACTTGAGGGCTTGCCCGAAAGCGGGTTGCTGCCACGCGCTCCACGGCGTGCAGGTGCTTCGCGTGGGCACAGGCGTCATGGGTAGTCAAGAGAGCGGCCCCTACTGCCGGTCCACCTGATGATGCACCACACAAGGTACAGCGAGTCATGCCGAAGATGAAGACCAAGAAGGGGGCTGCGAAGCGTTTTCGCGTGCGTCCGGGTGGTTCGATCAAGCGCGGTCAGGCGTTCAAGCGTCACATCCTCACCAAGAAAAGCACCAAAAACAAGCGCCAACTGCGCGGGGCCGTTGAGGTTGTGGCGGCAGATCTGCCGCACGTCCGCGCGATGCTTCCCTACGCCTGAAGGAGTCGCGCATGCCCAGAGTGAAACGAGGAGTAACCGCGCGCGCGCGGCACAAGAAGGTGCTTGCGCTGGCCAAGGGGTATCGGGGCCGGCGTGGAAATGTGTTTCGCATCGCCAAACAGGCTGTCATGCGGGCCGGTCAATACGCCTACCGCGACCGGCGAAATCGCAAACGGGTATTTCGCGCGCTCTGGATCGCCAGGATCAACGCTGCGGCGCGAGAGCACGGCATGACCTACTCGGTCTTCATGCACGGGCTCAACAAGGTCTCGATCGGACTCGACCGGAAGGTACTCGCCGAACTGGCAGTCAACGACAAGGCGGCTTTTGCGTCGATCGTGGCGCGGGTGCGGGCGGGGTTTGGTGCCTGAGGATCCCGCCGAACTCGACGGTCTGGTAAGCAACGCCTGCGCGTCCTTTGCAGCCTGCAACGACGACGCTGCGCTAGCCAACGCCAAGGCCCGGGTGCTCGGGCGCGACGGGTGGCTCACCCAACGAATGCGCGGGCTTGGTGCGCTCGAAGGTGAAGCGCGCGCTGCGGCAGGCAAAGCGCTCAATGCAGTCAAGGCGCGGATCGAGGAGGGCTACCACGCGCGTTCAAACGCGCTGCAGGAGGCCACGATGCACCTCCTGATGCGCGCACAGGCGATCGACGTCACGATGCCTGGTCGTGGGATCGAGACCGGCGGACTGCATCCGGTTACCCTGACGCTCGCGCGCATCGAGTCGATCTTTCGATCGATCGGGTTCGACGTGGCCGACGGTCCGGAGATCGAGGACGACTTCTACAATTTCTCAGCGCTCAACACGCCTGAGGATCATCCCGCGCGTTCCATGCACGACACCTTCTACGTGGAGGGCGGCCTGCTCCTGCGCACCCATACCTCGCCGATGCAACTGCGCTATGCCAGGCACCACGCGCCGCCGATCCGGGTGATTGCTCCCGGAAAGACCTACCGGGTCGATTCCGATGCCACGCATTCGCCAATGTTCCATCAGTTTGAAGGGTTGTGGCTCGACGAGGACATCAGTTTTTCGGATCTGAAAAGCGTCTACACCGGTTTCCTGCGCCGGTTCTTTGAGCAGGGCGACCTCGACGTGCGTTTCAGGCCATCCTATTTCCCCTTCACCGAGCCTTCTGCGGAAATCGACCTGCGTTTCACCTCGGGGCCGCTTGCAGGGTGCTGGCTCGAGGTTTCCGGCGCGGGGCAGGTTCATCCTCAGGTCGTTCGCAACGTGGGACTCGATCCCGAGCACTTCATCGGTTTTGCCTTTGGCTCAGGCGTCGAGCGCCTTGCAATGCTGCGCTACGGCATTGCCGATCTGCGTCTTTTCTACGAAAACGACTTGCGTTTCCTTCGCCAGTTCAGGGATTGAAAGGCGCATGAAGTTTTCCGAAGCCTGGCTGCGTACCCACGTTGACCCTCCGTGGACTACCCAGCAGCTCGCCGAGGCGCTGACCATGGCAGGACTCGAGGTGGAATCCTGCGCACCGGTTGCGCCGGCCTTCGACCGGGTGGTGGTGGCCCGAATCGAAGCCGTCGAAGCTCATCCGCGCGCCGACCGCTTGCGCATTTGTCGGGTCAACGCTGGCACGCCCGCCCGGCTGCAGATCGTTTGTGGAGCGCCGAACGCGCGTGCAGGGATGCTCGCGCCCTGTGCGCTTCCGGGCGCGGTGTTGCCCGGGGGGCTTCAGATCGTGCCGCGAAGCATGCGTGGGGTGGACAGTGCAGGGATGCTCTGTTCCGCCCGCGAACTCGGACTTTCGGAGGATCACGAAGGACTGCTTGAACTCGAGGACGGGCTTGATCCGGGCTGCAGTCTGCGGGACGCGCTTGCGCTCGATGATCATCGTTTCGAACTCAAACTCACCCCGAATCGCCCGGACTGCCTCGGCGTGCTGGGTATTGCCCGGGAAGTCGCTGCGCTCAGCGGGGCTCCACTGTTCTTGCGGGCGCCGAGGGAGCTTCGTACCGACATCCCCGACCGCCTTCCCGTGCGCATCCTGGCTCCGGACTTGTGCGGCCGGTTTTGCGGCCGGGTGATCCGCGGTGTGAATCCCGGTGCGGCAACGCCGGGGTGGATGAAGCGGCGCCTTGAGCGTTCAGGTCAACGCAGCATCTCGGCGCTCGTGGATATCTCCAACTATGTGATGCTCGAGCGGTCAAGGCCCACACATGTCTTCGACCTTGACCGTATTGACGGCTCGCTCGAGGTTCGCTGGGCGCGAAGCGGTGAAAAACTCACTTTGCTCAGCGGCACAACAATCGATCTCGACGAGACCTGTGGCGTGATTGCTGATGAGAGCGCGGTGGAAAGCCTTGCCGGGATCATGGGCGGGGCCGCCACCGCAGTATCCAACGCAACCCGCAACGTTTACGTCGAGGCTGCGTTCTGGTGGCCCAAGGCAATTGCGGGCCGCAGTCGACGCTTCCAGTTTTCCACCGACGCCGGGCATCGATTCGAGCGCGGTGTGGACCCCGCATCCACGGCTGCCGACCTCGACGAGGTCTGCGGCCTCATCGTGGAAATCTGCGGCGGCAAGGTCGGCCCGCTCGATGATCAGATCCTGAAGTTGCCCGAGAGGCTCCCGGTACGCCTGCGGCTCGCCCGTGCGCGCAAGGTTTCGGGCATCGCACTCAGCCGGGGGGAAGTCGATGCCCTGCTTGGTCGGCTTGACTTCACGCGCGAGTGGCTCGGTAGCTTCGCAGGCGAGGCTGGCGAGGGTGGCGAGGGTGGCAAGGCTGGCGAGGTTGTGGTTGTCACGCCGCCGTCTTTCCGCTTCGATGTCCAGATCGAGGAGGATCTGATCGAGGAGGTCGTTCGGCTTCGAGGCTACGATCAACTTCCCCAGCGCGCGCCCAGGGCCCTGACGCTGATGCGTGAAGTCCCCGAAACCGAGCGCTCACTCATCGACCTCAAGCGGAGCATCGCAGCGCGGGGCTATCAGGAGGTGATCCATTTCAGTTTTGTATCTGCATCGCTGGATCGAAAGCTCACCGGACTGCAGGCCATATCGCTGATCAATCCCATGGCCTCCACCCACGACGCCATGCGCACTTCGATCTGTACCGGCCTTCTTGAGACGCTCCGCCACAACCTGCACCGCAAGGCCGAACGCGTCCGTCTCTTCGAGCATGGCAGAGTCTTTCTTCGAGCGCCCGGGGCACCGCCAGGGCCGCTCGACGTTGAGGGGATCCGCCAACCGCTGCGCATGGCTCTACTGGCCTACGGCCCCAATTTGCCTGTGCAGTGGGGTGAGGCAACGCGTGGGGTTGACTTTTTCGATGTGAAGGGCGACCTGGAAGCCTTGCTCGCACGGCGCAAGGTGGACTTTGTGACAAGCGGCATTGCAATAAGCGCAGAGAGTCCGATGCAACCGCCAACTGGACTGCATCCAACCCGGCAGGCGCTGATCCTCGAGGGGGGAAGGCTGGTGGGGTGGATTGGCGTGCTCCACCCGCGCCTGCAGCAGGAGCTCGAACTTCCGGAGCCACCGGTTCTTGCAGAAGTCGAGGCTTGGCTCCTGCAGCAGGTCACGATGCCGCAGGCGCAGAGCCCTTCGCGTTTTCCTCCGGTGATCCGCGATCTTGCGCTCGTGATCGATCGGATGCAGCCCGCCGGTCCTTTGAAGGCCGCGATCGAGGCGGCCGGAAAGGGGCATGTCCAGGAAGTTGCAATTTTTGACGAATATCAGGGCAAGACGCTGAAAGAAAACGAAAAAAGTGTTGCTTTCCGGCTCCTGATGCAGCATACTGACCGCACGCTCGATGAGGGTGAGGTTCGGCTGGTGATGCAGGATGTGATGCGCGCACTGGAAGTCTTCGGCGCCCGACTGCGATCCTGACCGCGGGCTTGCCTCGTGTTGTTCAGCGGCGCTTGGCGCAGCGTGGCAGCGATCGGGTGTCGGGAGAGGGCTCGCGTAGCGCTCGTATTTCTCATTTGAGGTACCGATGACATCTTCCCATTCCGGCGCCGAAGCTCCCACACTCACCAAGGCCGAGCTGGCAGAGATGCTCTTCGAACGCGTTGGGCTCAACAAGCGCGAGTCGAAAGAACTCGTGGACCTCTTTTTTCAGGAGATCGGCGACGTGCTGGCTGCCGGAGTGTCGGTGAAGCTTTCGGGTTTCGGAAACTTTCAGTTGCGCGACAAGTCGCAACGGCCGGGTCGCAATCCGAAGACCGGCGAATCGATCCCGATTTCCGCGCGAAGGGTGGTGACCTTTCACGCCAGTCAGAAACTCAAGGCCCAGATCGAATCCGGTCGCTTCGTTCCCTCGCGGAGCGAGGAACTCTAGATCGTTTTCCGGGCGGATGCTCTTCGTGAATCACGACGACGAAGCAGTCCTGTTGCGAACCCGCGGCTATGTCGACAGCATCCTGCCGCCAATCCCGCCCAAGCGCTACTTCACCATCGGGGAGGTGAGCGATTTGTGCGCCGTGAAGCCGCATGTGCTTCGTTACTGGGAGCAGGAGTTTCCGCAGCTTCGTCCGATGAAGCGACGCGGCAACCGTCGCTACTATCAGCAGCATGAAGTCCTTCTGATTCGCAAAATCCGCGAGTTGCTCTACGACGAGGGATTCACGATCCAGGGCGCGCGCATGCGCCTTACTGGGCGGCAGACGCTTGCCAACCTTCAGGCAGAGGCCTCAGCGGTTGCGCGTGCAGCGCTGCCTCCAGACGCCGCAGCGGTAGCGCCAGCGGTGCTGCCCTCGGAGTCCTCGGCGCTCGCGTCTGCCGCGCTGCCCGCTGACGCCGACAGTACAAGGGGCGCAACTTCGGTGGATCCAGCGCAATTCACGGTGGATGGTGGGGCTGCCCTTGCAGATCCGCTGGAGGCGGCCGCATTGGACATCGCTCCAGCCATCGGGATATCCGCCACCGGGGCAGGTGAGAGGCCCGAAACTTCTGCCGCGGACCTCAGCGAGGAAGCCGTGGCCTACCGCGCCCGTTTTGCAAGGCTGCGCGTACTCCTCGGCGAGGCAGCCGATTTACTCGCAGTCGAGTAACGGCAAGTCGGTGTGCTGATGCTCCGATGGGCCATCGCACATCGGTCGGGCCATTCGGCGGAGAAGCGCTGCAGGCCGTGAAGGAGCATGGCAAGGAAAGGCGCGCGCGCCAGGCTGTGGCGGAGCAAGGCATGCTGCCCTGGCGGCACGGGCAGGAAAGGGTGGCTGTCGGCGGTGCTAAACTCGAGGAGTTCGGGGCGTAGCGCAGCCTGGTAGCGCACTTGCATGGGGTGCAAGGGGTCGCGAGTTCGAATCCCGCCGCCCCGACCAAAGGATCGAATGACTTCAGCCACTTTTCGGGCTGGAGTTAGCTGTCCGTCAGAGCCTCCCTTCGAGTTACCTGCCCACCAGAGCCGTCCTTTGGGTTAGCTGCCCGCCAGAGGCGCCCTTCGCGCAGGAGGAAGCACCTGTTCCATCGCGCGCGCAGCGCGCAGCACCAACCCATCGCCAAACATCGGCCCCACCAGTTGCACACCAATCGGCAACCCTTGCCGGTTGAGCCCGCACGGAAGGCTGATGGCTGGCTGCTGCGACAGGTTGAAGGGATAGCTGAAGGGGGTCCAGCCGAGCATTGATTCGGGATCGAGTTTGGTTGGCCGCGCTGTGGTGCCCAAATCGAAGGCGCAGACAGCAGTCGAGGGCGTGATCAGGAGGTCGAAGTTCTGCATGAAGACCCGAAGGCGGGATCCGAGTTCAGCGCGGCGCACCTGAAACTGGTGCATCTGCGTGGCGTTGATCTCGAGTCCGTACTCGGCCTGGGTTCGGAAATCGGGATCGGTGCGCTCGCGCTGGGTGGCGTCGAGTCCCCGCCAGATCGCTGCAGCACCCGCAGCCCAGAGACCGTAGATGAGATCGAGTGGAGGATCGATCGGAGGATCGCAGGCCTCCACGATCGCGCCGAGTCCTTGTGCAGCCTTGGCTGCTTCTTCGGCGGCACTTTCGATCTCAGGGTCTAGCGCGCTCACATACCCGAGGCGAGGCGAATAGGCTACCCGCAGTCCGCGCACCCCATCGGTGAGTCCGATGGCGTAGTCGGACCGGTCTTCGGGCAGCGCGCTCCAGTCGCGCGCATCGGGAAGCTTCATCACGTTCATCACCAGCGCGGTGTCGGTTACGTTCATCGTGTGCGGACCCACATGCGCCAGACTGCCGAACGGTGAGGAAGGAAAGGCCGGAACCCGGCCGAAAGAAGGCTTGAAGCCCACGTTGCCGCAAAAGGAGGCGGGTATGCGAACCGAACCCGCACCGTCGGTACCGATCGCGATCGGGCCCATGCCGCTCGACACTGCAGCGGCAGCGCCCCCGGAGGACCCGCCAGAGGTCTTGCTGCGGTCCCAGGGGTTGCAGGTCACCCCGCTGAGCGGCGACGATGTCTCGCCCTTGCAGCCAAACTCCGGGGTAGTCGTCTTTCCGAGCAGAACTGCGCCCGCCTCGCGAAGACGTGCAGTGACCGGAGCGTCCACCTCCCAGGCTTGGTTGGGATCAACGCAGCGCGACCCCCTGAGCGTTGGCCATCCCCGCGTGAGGATAAGATCCTTGATGCTGAGTGGAACACCTTCGAGCACCCCGGGCGAAGGGTGATCGGCGCGGTATCCACGCTGTCTGCGTTGCTGCCAAAGAGCTTCGCTTTTCCGCGCGCTTTCGAGCGCAGCCGCTTCATCGATCAGGCAAAAGGCGTTGATCTCCGGGTTGAGTTGGGCGATTCGGTCGAGACACGCGCGGGTTGCTTCGAGCGGCGATGCCCCACCACTCCGGTAGAGAGCGAGCAAGGCGTGTGCGCTGTAGTCGGCGAGGTTCATGCTCAGGCTGCGGCGAGGTTCATGCTCAGGCTGCGGCGAGGTTCATGCTCAGGCGGCGGCGAGATTCGTGCTCAGGCTGCGGCGAGGA
>Ga0194129_10009768_pt1 | contig 10630 bp, 9 predicted proteins | sample TA2KigCa35mmetaG_FD_150862 | JGI IMG/M metagenome (GOLD analysis project Ga0194129, IMG submission 150862) | Freshwater microbial communities from Lake Tanganyika, Tanzania - TA2015038 Kigoma Deep Cast 35m | ecosystem: Environmental > Aquatic > Freshwater > Lake | place: Tanzania: Lake...
AACCACCCCTTCCCATCCCGAACAGGACCGTGAAACGACTTTGCGCCGATGATAGTGAGTTTTCGCTCGTGAAAGTAGGGCACCGTCAGGCTCCCCATAAGCCCCATGAACGCTACCATACGGTCATGGGGCTTTCCTTTTCCGTGGACTCAGAAGTCATCGCCTCTCGCTTGTGACCTCCGCCCAACTCTTTCAGCGAATCCTAAAGTACGCCTTGCCTTACTGGAAAGGGTTTGCGGTCGCCATATTAGCCATGGTCGTCACGGCTGCGACCGAAACGGCTTTCCCGGCCATGATGAAGCCTTTCTTCGACAATGGCTTTCGAGCAGACACAGATTTTCAGATCTGGTGGGTACCAACGGCAGTGATGCTCTTGTTTGCCTTCCGCGGTGCTTCGGGTTTCATCGCAACCTACATGATGCAGTGGGTCTCACAGAATGTCTTACGGGACATCCGACTGGCAATGTTTGAAAAGATGATTACGCTCCCAGCAAGTAGCTTCGATCAAAAATCTTCGGGCCAACTCATATCGAGAATCATGAACGAGTCTCAACAGATGCTAATGGCCTGCACAGGTGTCTTGACAATCTTGGTTCGAGACTCTCTTGTACTGGTGGGGTTGTTGGGCTGGATGATCTACATCAATTGGCAACTGACTCTAGTGGTGACCGGGCTGATTCCATTTCTTGCGTTACTCACCTATCGTTTCTCAAGGCGTCTTCGGGGCGTGAGTAAAGCCTTACTTGCAGCAATATCCAATGTGACGAGAAGTGTAGAAGAGGCAATCTCGGGGCATCGAGTGATAAAGGTGTTTGGCGGGCATAACTACGAGCGCAAAAGATTCGTCCAAGCCAACTCAGCCTATCGCTCCCAGGCAATGCGCGCTGTAATTGCATCTGGGCTGCAGTCCCCCATGGCACAGATGGTAGCTGCCCTTGGGGTATCTGCAGTGCTGACTTTAGCGCTTCTCCAGTCACGTGCCGGCGGCACAACTATCGGTGACTTCGCCTCTTTCATCACTGCGATGCTTATGATGTTCAGCCCCCTTCGCCACCTCACTGATGCCAACGCACAGTTACAGTCAGGGCTGGCCGCAGCGGAAAATGCATTTTCAATGCTTGATGAAAATTCCGAGCGGGACGATGGACGGCGGTCAATTAAGCGAGCAACCGGAGATATTCTTTTCGAAAGTGTGTGTCTCCAATACCCCATGCGATCAACCCCAGCGCTGGACAGGGTTCATTTGAGTATTCCAGCCTCAAAGACCTACGCGTTTGTTGGTCCATCTGGGGGTGGAAAGACCTCACTGGTCAGTCTCTTGCCACGCCTCTATGAGCCGACCAAGGGCAGGATCTTTATTGATGGGATTCCCATTGACACCCTCTCGCTTCAATCATTGCGCCAGCAACTTGCCCTTGTCTCGCAGGACGTGGTGCTGTTCAATGACTCAATCCGCAACAACATTGCCTACGGTCGCAGCGACCTTACGGATCAACAGGTGCGTTCCGCTGTGGAGCAGTCAAATCTCGCAGACTTCATTGCGAGCCTTCCAGACGGTCTGGAGACAGTGGTGGGGGACCGCGGCGTGCGACTCTCGGGGGGGCAGCGCCAGCGCATCGCTATTGCGAGGGCATTTGTCAAAGATGCACCCATCCTAATCCTTGATGAGGCCACCTCCGCCCTCGATACGGTATCTGAGCGGGCCGTACAGGACTCCATTGAAAAACTAAGGGCCAATCGAACGACGCTGATTGTTGCCCATCGTCTCTCCTCGGTGGTCAACGCCGACCAAATAGTGGTCCTCCAAGAGGGAAGGGTGGTGCAGCAAGGCACGCATTATGAACTGCTAGCTAGTCCCGGCCTATATCAGACCTTGTATGCCAAAATGATCGACTCAGTCAACTAGAACACGAAGGCCCGAACCCTTTGAGAAATGCACGCTAACGCTATACTCCCGCAACAAACAGGAAATAACCCGTCGACTGCGCTGAGTACCGTCCAATATGAAAATCATTGGTTCTATAACCAGCCCCTACGCCCGTAAGGTGCGAATTGTCGCCATCGAGAAGAAGCTCGAGTGCGAGTTTGTTAAAGAGGATGTCTGGTCTTCAGACACGAAGATTGCCCAGCAGAACCCCCTTGGCAAGATTCCCGCCCTGGTGCTTGATGACGGAGTGGTTTTCGACTCGCGTGTCATCGTTGAGTATCTGGATTCACGTGCTCCGACGATTCGGCTTATCCCTGCTGGCAATCGTGAGCGCACGGCAGTAAGAACCCTCGAGGCGCTTGCGGACGGTCTGTGTGATGCGGCCATATCGATGCTTCTCGAGAAAAAGTTTCATGCAGAGGGGGCAGTCAGCCAAGAATGGCTTGACCGACAGGCAAAGAAGATTGACGCTGCACTGGCCACCATGAGCCACAGCCTTGGGAGCAGCCAATGGATGAACGAGCGGGCCTTCTCACTCGCAGACATCGCCTGTGGCGCTGCCCTGGGGTACCTGGAACTGCGCTTCCCAGAGAACACCTGGAAGCGGACCTACCCGAACCTCTCGGATTTCTTCAACCGAATGATGCAACGACCGTCTTTCCAAGCCACCAAGGCCTGAGGTTCTGGGGTCTCGGGCTACCAAAATCCGCTGACCAATCCTTTACCAGTTGTTAGCGGATGATCCCCCCACCGAGGCAATCCTCCCCATGGTAGACCACCACCGATTGCCCCGGCGTGACCGCCCACTGCGGTTCTGAAAAGGCCACTTCGAACCCCCAGGGGTCGGAAGTGTCCCGGTGACTCAACCCCCCAGCGTCGATTTCCAACTGCCCTGGGCCCGCTTCAAAATTCACAGCTCCAGTTGAGAGGATGTGCCCGGCAGCGTCGGGCTGTCGGTATCGCGTCTTGAACCCCAGCATTTGATCAATCGCTGGAGGCTCTCCGCTCACCCAGCAGGCATCAACCGTCTTCAATTGGCTTGACATCAACCACGGGTGCCTTGCGTCTTGGGTGACGAACAGGGTGTTGCTGGCCAAGTCCTTCCGGGCAACGAACCAACCTTGGCCCTCTGAGCTCTGAAAGTCTCTTTTCCTGACACCCCCGATTCCAAGGCCCTTGCGCTGGCCTAAGGTGTAAAAAGCCAGGCCTTGGTGTCTCCCCACTTCAAGCCCATCGGTTGTCACCATTGGGCCCGACTGAATAGGGAGGTACTGGTTAAGAAACTCCCTGAATGGCCGCTCCCCAATAAAGCAGATCCCCGTGGAGTCCTTCTTCTTGGCATTGGGCAGCCCAATCTCGGCAGCAATTCGGCGAACCTCGGTCTTCTTGAGTTCCCCCACGGGGAACAGAACTCGGGCGAGCTGGGTCTGGGTGAGTCGATGCAGAAAGTAGCTCTGGTCCTTGCTGGCATCAAGGCCTCGCAGTAGGCTAACGCGTCCATCTGACTCCTGCCGCACCCGCGCGTAATGACCAGTGGCAATCCACTCGGCCCCCTGGGAAAGCGCATGGCTCAAGAATGACTTGAACTTTATTTCCGCATTACAGAGCACATCGGGGTTGGGGGTGCGGCCCGCCTGGTACTCCCGCAGGAAGTCGGCAAAGACTCTCTCGCGGTACTCGGCGGCGAAGTTAACCGCCTGCAATTCAATTCCCAAAAGGTCGGCCACAGCTGCGGCATCCAAGAAGTCCTGGCGGGTGGAGCAGTGCTCGGAGTCATCGTCATCCTCCCAGTTCTTCATGAACATGCCCACCACATTGAAGCCTTGCTCCTTGAGTATGTAGGCGCTTACGGCAGAATCGACTCCGCCCGAGAGTCCCACCACCACAGTGGCGCTGGGCCGAGGCGGCCGGCTTGGGGTTTTAACCGTGTTTCTCATATAAGATGAAAGTGTAGTGAATGTCGCCCAGGGCTTGCCCAAGCGGCAAGACAGACAAAAGCCGCCCGAGTAGCGGTTTAAGAATAACAACGGAGGAACACGCGAATGCGAATCGGCATTCCCAAGGAATCTTTGCCCGGAGAAACCCGAGTCGCAGGGTCTCCAGAGACAGTCAAAAAACTTATCGCACAGGGCCACACCCTGCTTGTTGCCAAGGGCGCAGGTGAATCCGCCGCCTTTCTGGACGATGCCTACTCGGCCGCTGGTGCCCAGGTGGGCGGCCAAGCCGAGGCCCTGGGAGCCGAGATGGTCTTGAAGGTGCGTTTCCCTGCGGACAACGAACTCTCTCAAATGAAGAAGGGCGCGGTGCTGGTAGGCATGCTAAGCCCCTTTGATCGGGCGGGCTTAGAGAAACTGGCAGCTGCAGGGCTCACCGCCTTTGCAATGGAAGCCGCTCCAAGAACCACCCGGGCACAATCTTTGGATGTGCTCTCTTCACAGGCGAACTTGGCGGGTTACAAGGCGGTGATGCTCGCGGCCGATGCCTACCCGCGCATCTTCCCCATGCTCATGACTGCCGCAGGTACAGTGAAGGCTGCCCGCATGGTCATTTTGGGTGCAGGTGTGGCGGGCCTCCAAGCCATTGCCACGGCCAAGCGCCTAGGGGCTGTGGTTGAAGCCTCCGATGTTCGCCCCGCCGTGAAAGAACAGATTGAATCCTTGGGCGCCAAGTTCATTGATGTGCCCTACGAGACTGAAGAGGAGCGGGAGATTGCAAAGGGTGAAGGCGGCTATGCCAAGCCCATGCCGGAGTCCTGGATGAAGCGCCAGGCGGCCGAGGTGGCCAAGCGCATTGCCCAGGCCGATGTGGTGATTTCCACCGCACTCATTCCTGGCCGCAAGGCGCCGGTGCTCATCACCGAAGAGATGGTTGCGAGCATGAAGGCGGGCTCCGTGATTGTTGACATGGCCGTGGAACAGGGCGGCAACTGCCCACTCTCGCAGTTGGGCAAGACCGTGGTGACCCCCAACGGAGTTCGCATTGTTGGTCAGCCCAACATGGCAGCACTAGTAGCCACCGATGCCTCGGCCCTTTATTCACGCAATCTTCTGGATTTCCTCAAACTCATTCTCGACAAAGACGGCCAGTTGGTCGTACCTATGGAGGATGACATTGTGGCCACCACACTGGTGGCGCGAGATGGCAAGGTGGTCAGGCCTAGTTAATAGGGACACTTAATCGGGACACTCAATCGGACCCATCGCCCCCCAAGCCCCCGGCCCACGCCCAGAAGACTCGGAGACAGAAAATGGATGCAATCAACCCAACGCTAACGAACCTCATTATTTTTGTCCTGGCCATCTATGTGGGCTACCACGTGGTCTGGAATGTCACCCCTGCGCTGCACACGCCACTTATGGCCGTCACCAATGCCATTTCCGCCATTGTGATTGTGGGTGCCATGATGGCGGCCGCTCTCACCGAGACCATGCTGGGCATGACCATGGGGGTGCTTGCTGTGGCACTGGCGGCAGTCAACGTATTTGGTGGTTTCTTGGTCACCCGACGAATGCTCGAGATGTTCAAGAAAAAGGATAAAAAATCCTCTGCAGAGAAGGAGGCTGCATAAATGTTTAGCCTCTCAATGAATACGGTCACCCTGCTCTACCTGGTGGCCTCCGTCTGCTTTATTCAGGCCCTCAAGGGGCTCTCGCACCCCACCAGTTCCATTCGTGGAAACGTGTTTGGCATGACGGGCATGGCCCTGGCCATCTTCACCACAGTGGGCCTGATTGGCACAATGGCCCAGACGCTTCAAGCGAATGTGGTTGGCGGCACAAGCACCCTGGTCTCTGGCCTGGCACTGATGATTGGCGGCCTTGTGGTGGGTGGCCTGGTGGGCGCCACCATGGCCAAGCGGGTGGAGATGACCAAGATGCCCGAGCTCGTGGCCTTCATGCACTCCATGATTGGACTCTCGGCCGTGTTCATTGCAGTGGCCGCCGTGGCCGAGCCCTATGCCTTGAACATCACGGCCCGTGGCGAACCCATTCCCATGGGCAATCGGCTCGAGCTCTTCTTGGGCGCAGCCATTGGTGCCGTTACCTTCAGCGGCTCGGTGATTGCCTTTGGAAAGTTATCGGGCACTTATAAGTTCCGCCTCTTTCAAGGCGCGCCGGTGGTGTTCTCAGGCCAGCACATGGTCAATCTGGTGTTGGGCATTGCAACGGTGGGGCTCGGCCTTTACTTCATGTTCACCGAGAGCTGGACAGCCTTCTTCATTATGCTGGTGCTCTCTTTCGTTTTGGGTGTGCTCATCATCATCCCCATAGGTGGTGCGGACATGCCTGTGGTGGTCTCCATGCTCAATAGCTATTCGGGTTGGGCGGCAGCGGGAATTGGATTCTCTCTTGGCAACAGCATGCTGATAATCGCCGGCTCGCTGGTGGGCTCGAGCGGCGCCATTCTGTCTTACATCATGTGCAAGGCCATGAACCGCGGGTTCATTAGTGTGATTCTGGGTGGCTTTGGTGGTGAAGCCACTGCCCCAACGGCCGCAGGCGGTGCCCAGCGCCCTGTGAAGAGTGGCTCGGCAGACGATGCCGCCTTCCTGATGAGCAATGCGGACTCCGTGGTGATTGTTCCTGGCTACGGCTTGGCCGTGGCCCGCGCCCAGCATGCCTTGAAGGAACTCACCGACAAGTTAATAGCAAAGGGCATCAATGTTCGCTATGCCATTCACCCAGTGGCTGGCCGTATGCCCGGCCATATGAACGTTCTGTTAGCAGAGGCCGAGGTGCCTTACGACCAGGTGTTGGAGATGGAAGACATCAATTCCGACTTTGGCCAGACCGATGTGGTACTGGTACTGGGTGCAAACGATGTAGTGAACCCCGCTGCGCGCACGCCGGGAAGCGCCATCTACGGCATGCCTATATTGGAGGCCTATAAGGCTGCCACGGTGATTGTGAACAAGCGATCCATGGCTTCAGGCTATGCGGGCTTGGACAACGAACTCTTCTACATGGACAAGACCATGATGGTCTTTGGTGATGCCAAGAAGGTGGTGGAGGAGATGATGAAGGCGGTGGAGTAGCTCCCCACGGCCATCACGCTCCTCGTCGCCGTCGACTCTGAATCAGGTCGATGTTTATCTCCGGAGTAAGCTCCGAGGCATAGAATCGCTCAATCATTTGCACTGAGGTTCGTGCGTTTCGTGCCAGGGTGAGAAGGTCGATCCCTTGGCCATAGAGGACGGAGCCTCCGGGTAGAGTAGCCCCCTCGACTTAGCGATGGCACAGGGCGATGCGTTGATTGACACGGCGGCCCGCATTGTAACGATCACACCAGAGGGCCGTTTGCTCTCGGAGAGCGACAGTCGGAGATAGGATTGATCGCCTCGAATTACCTCTATGTTTTTGTGGCAGATGTTTTACAATTCGGTCGGGCGAGTGAAGATACGTAGCTAAGTGAATCATTTCTAAAAAACGAGACACGCACATCGTCGTCAACTCGAACGATTAGAAACCTGCTTTGAGTAAAGCTTAGGATATTGACCCGATGAGGCCATCAAAGCAGGTGATTATTGACACCTTCATGTCGACTTGCTTCGTTTTCTCATAGGTGAATGAAAAAGCCCCCGCCTTTTGGGCAGGGGCGAGACTTACATCTAGCTTGGGGCCAGTTATTTCAAACCCCTTCTCTAAAAACTAGAACGTGTGGACGAGACCTACAGCGTAGCCTCTGACCTTCGTGATGTCCGCGGCGGCAGCAGCAGGTGTCTTGTCTTCAGACTTATTCTGACCCATCACAGCGTAGCCATAAGTTCTCTTGCTCAAGGCATAGCGAGCGCCAATCTGATACCCTGCAACGTCTCGATCATTTGCACCATCGAGAGCCACTGCCGCTGCTGAATTAGGCATTTTCACGTCACCCTCATAAGCAGATGCCGTTAGAGTAATTGCACCAAGCGCCACCGATACTCCGAGGTTGTGAATGGTAGTTTCTTTCGTTTTGACCTCTCCGTTAGCGGAGGTATCTGAAGTCTCTTTGTCATCACGATCGCCGTAAGCGTAGAAGAGACGAGCGCCACCCAAACTGTAAGCGGCACCGAGCCACTGCACGCTTGCCGAGCCAGAGCGATTGTTCGAGGACGCCGTACCTGCAACGCCATCGTCATGGGTTACGGCTGCGACCTGCTCGTTCTCTACCTTGCGCTTGCCGTTGGCATAACTAATTGCCAAAGGACCTGCAGTGTAATCAAGTCGGAGTCCATTCTGATTGCCTTTCGTCTTGCCGGTGGAATTTGTGGCGTTAATGTTCGACTCATTCTGAATCAATTCAGCGGTCACTTTAAAGCCACTCAAAACTGGCGAAGAGTATTGGACCACGCCCGCCTGCCGAGCAAAGCTCCCTGAACGATCAGTGAGCCTTGTTTCGCCGGATCGCATGGCGGCGACTGTCTGGGTCGTTGCTAAAGTTCCAGCCACCAAATCAAAACTGGAGGAATCCGATGTGCCCGCCGTGTTGGTGGTGCCGGGGGCTGCATAAGTGCCATAGCCATCTAGCGTTGGGGCAAAACGCCCAAGCTTCACCTCACCGAAACCACCACCGAGTGAGACCCAACGATCCCGAGCGTCTAAAATGCCGGTATTGGCGTTGACCTCCTGGTTAATGAGGGCCGAAGCCTTCAGTCCGCCGCCCAGGTCCTCAGTTGCAGAAAACCCAAGGGTCGACGTCGACCATGCACCGGAGGTAGCGACCGCACTCGTGGTCGAGCTGAACTCACCGTTTGCTGCTCCAGCGAGAGCCGCGGCAGGGTCGCCCCCAACAGAAACTTTCGCGTCCTGCAGCGCTGAGATGTCTAGCGTGCCGCTGACAGTGACCTGAGCGACAGCCGGGACTGCAACAGCAGCGGCAACTGCCGCAGCAATAAGATGCTTCTTCATTCAAAGTTCTCCTAAACCTTTGAATAAAGAAGTGGCTAACTAGGCACATCCTCCCGAATGCAGGCGCCTCCGAGAGCAAATAGTCGGAACTATCTAGAAACTAAACTGAAAAGCTTGAACCGCAGCCGCAAGTCGTGGTGGCGTTCGGATTTTTGATTACAAATTGGGAGCCCTCGAGGTCTTCTTTGTAGTCAATCTCCGCGCCAACTAGATACTGGTAACTCATGCTGTCGATCAGCAGCTGGACACCATTTTTGTCCATTACGGTGTCATCCTCGTTGACATCTTCATCGAAGGTAAAGCCGTACTGGAACCCTGAGCACCCGCCACCCTGAACAAAAACCCGCAGTTTCAGGTCGGAGTTTCCTTCCTCTTCGATAAGTGCTTTGACCTTGCTGGCCGCTGAGTCTGTGAATACCAGAGGGGCCGGTATGGTCGAATCAGCCGCGGGTGCCAAGGATTCGGTTTGAACAGAGGCATTCATGGGGATTATTCCCTGAGTTGTCTAGACTCCATAAGTGTGCTCCTTGGGCCGGTTCATCGCAAGGGAGACCCTTCTTGCAGCATCGGTATGGCGATGCTCCGCGCTATGCTTGGACAGTGACAATCCCGAATATCCAAATCTTATGACCACCAAACACCTGGTTTACGTAGACGGCCAAGAGGGCACCACTGGCCTGAAGATTCACGAGATGCTTGCCGACCGGGCAGATCTCGAGGTAATTCAGATTGCGCCAGAGAAGCGAAAGGATGTCGCCGAGCGGGCAAGGCTTTTGAATGAGTCCGAGCTGGCTCTTCTGTGTCTGCCCGATGAAGCCTCTCGGGAGGCCATTGGCTTGATCACAAATCCCCGGACCAAACTCATTGATGCGAGCACGGCATTTCGAACCGATAGCCAATGGCATTACGGCTTGCCCGAGCTCAGTGCGGGACAACGCCAATCGATTATTGGTAGTCAGCGGGTGTCCAACCCCGGATGCCATGCAACGGCGTTTATTCTCCTTGTTCGGCCTTTGGTGGACGCCGGCTTTTTGGCACCAGAGTCTGCCTTGAGCGCTACCTCGATAACGGGCTACTCCGGCGGCGGCAAAAAAATGATCCAGACTTATGAGGCGGGAGGCAACTCTGAGTTGCAGGCTGCTCGTCCTTATGCGCTTGGTCTTTCACACAAACACTTGCCCGAAATGACACGGCATGGGGGGCTGACGCAGGCGCCAATATTTATGCCGATCGTCGGGCCGTTTTACCAGGGGCTGACGGTCAGCATTCCCCTGGAACTCCGAGCCCTTCCCAGAAAATCGTCTGGGGAGGCCCTGCACGATTGTCTGTCAGAGCGCTTCTCTCGCGAGCCATTTGTTCGAGTGATGCCATTGCATGACCCCGAGACCATTGAGCATGAATTCTTTGACACCCAGCGTTGCAACCGGACAAACCGCGTTGATCTATTTGTCTTTGCAAATGAAAAGCAGGCCATTCTCATGGCCTGCTTAGACAACCTCGGCAAGGGAGCAAGTGGTGCAGCAGTCCAGAATATGAACCTAATGCTTGGCTACGACGAGCCAAGCGGGCTGCGCTCGCTCTGAGGATTAACGCTTGGAGAACTGCTTGCGCTTGCGGGCTTTGTGCAGACCCACTTTCTTGCGCTCGACTTCTCGGGCGTCTCGTGTCACGAGCCCTGCCTTCGAGAGGGTGGGTTTCAAGGTCTCGTCGTAGTCGACCAAGGCCCTGGTGAGGCCATGGCGAACGGCACCGGCCTGGCCAGTCTCGCCGCCGCCCTGAACGTTCACCATGATGTCAAACGTGTTCAAGTGATTCG
>Ga0194129_10009769_pt1 | contig 10629 bp, 7 predicted proteins | sample TA2KigCa35mmetaG_FD_150862 | JGI IMG/M metagenome (GOLD analysis project Ga0194129, IMG submission 150862) | Freshwater microbial communities from Lake Tanganyika, Tanzania - TA2015038 Kigoma Deep Cast 35m | ecosystem: Environmental > Aquatic > Freshwater > Lake | place: Tanzania: Lake...
TAGGACTTGGTCTTCTAATTGGAAATCTAGGACTTGGTCTTCTAATTGGAAATCTAGGACTTGGTCTTCTAATTGGAAATCTAGGACTTGGTCTTCTAATTGGAAATCTAGGACTTGGTCTTCTAATTGGAAATCTAGGACTTGGTCTTCTAATAGGTAATCTTGGACTTGGTCTTCTAATTGGTAATGGTCTTCTAAATGGTAATCTTGGTTTTGATATTTTCATTAATGATCGTCTATTAGATTGTTTTTTATTAACTAATTCAATCTTATTATTGATATTTTTGAAAATATATTCATCATTATTTTGTAAATCGAATATTTTATTATTTCTTTTTTGAAGTAATTTACCATTAATTATATATACTGGATGATTACTTGAATTGAAAATATTATGTTGATTTATAATACTTGATTCAATAGAAGCATTTAATGATGAGTTTTTATTTAAATTTGATAATCTTGATACTTGATATTTTAGAACACCAAATGGAGTGGATTGATAAAGCATATTATTTACAATAATAATATTTCTAGGTTTTAATATTTTTGGTACATTAGTAATAGTTTTAGATATAACAACATAGTTTTCAGGATCATATTTGTTAACGAAACATTTTATTTTTTCATAATCTAATTGCCCAATCATGTTTGTAGATGGTAGTAATTCAATAAGTCTTTTTTTAGAGTTTATAATTGATAAATCATTAGGTTTTAAATCAAATCCATTAAAACCACAATTAGCCCATTCTTTTTTTAAATTATTTAAAACTGTATTTGGAGTAGTAATTTTTCCATCCCATAATATTTGATTATTTCCTAAATTAGAAAAAGTTTCCGAATTACATTTAGAAAAAAACATGATTAGAAAAACAAAAATTAATAATGAAATTAGAAAAAATTTTTTCATATTATATATTAATTTTGAGATTTTTTTTTATTTTAAAGTTTTTAATAGAATAATATCTAATATTTACTAATGGAAAATTTTATAAAATTATGTAACGATGTTAATTGTGGTGATAATTTTTATAATTTTGTTAATTCAAAATGGATAGATGAAACACAAATACCAGATGGATATTCTAAGTGGAATGTTTTTCAAATGTTGCAAAAAAATAATATTCATCAAATAAAAAAATTATTGGATAATTTGGATAAATCTAATAAAAATTATAATAAATTAAAAATTATTTATTTACAATATTTGAATTATCAAGAAAGGTCAGAACCATCAAATATATTATATGTACAACAAATATTAGAAATAATTAATTCATGTACATCATCTAATGAATTATTTAACTTATTATATAATTATGAACTATCAATTAATCTATCATTTCCTCTTAATATTTACATTCAATCTAATTTTAATAACGCAAACGAAGTTATACTACATATAGGATCAGGTGGATTAGGTTTACCTGATAGAGATTATTATTTGAATGAAAATAAAGATGATATTAGAAATAAATATGAAAAATTTATTAAAGACTATTCAGAATTATTTGGTTTATATATTAACCCAAAAATTATATTAGACATAGAGACAAAATTAGCAGAAAAAACATATACTAAAGTACAGAAAAGAATACCTGAATTAAATAATAATTTATCAGATTGGAATACTATTGTTAAAAATTTTCCAAATTTAAAATTCATAGAGAAAATATTCAAAAAGGCAAAAAAAGAACCAGGTGCTGTAAATATTACTAATAATGATTATTTAAAATTTGTAAATGAATTTATAGTTTCTAACGATCTTTTTAATTGGAAACAGTATTTTTGTTTCAAAATTATATTAACTTTTCAAAATTGTTTAAATAAATTAATTGAACAAACATATTTTAATTTTTATCAAAAAATGTTATTAGGAGTTCAAAAAAAGAAAAAAGATTGGATGAGATCAATTGAATTTACTGAAATTTTACTAGGTAAATTACTTGGTCAATTATATGTTAAAAGATATTTTGATAAAAAATCTAAATCGAAAGTAATTCAAATGATTGATTATATTAAACAAGAACTAAATTATATTTTATCTAAAAATGATTGGATGGCTAATGAAACAAAAAATAAAGCAATTGAAAAATTAAATAAAATGAATGTTAAAATTGGTTATTCAGATATTGAAGAAATAAACTACGATTTATTAGATGTCTCAGAAAAATATCCTCTATTAATAAATTTAATTAATATTAGAACTTTTAATACCAATTATAGAATTAAAAAATTATATGAACCTCTTAATAGAAATCAATGGTTTATGAATTATCATGCAGTAAATGCGTATTATTCACCAAGTCTTAATGAAATAGTTTTTCCAGCAGGAATATTACAATCACCATTTTTTTCTAAATCTCAAAATATGGCTTTCAATTTTGGTGGTATAGGAAGTATAATTGGTCATGAAATTACCCATGGTTTTGATGATCAGGGATCTAAATATGATGGTGATGGTAATCTTAATAATTGGTGGACAGACCAAGATTTTATTAAATATAAAGAAAAAACTGATGTAGTAAAAAAGCAATACAGCAATTATGAAATTTTAGGTAAAAAAATTAATGGTGATTTAACTTTAGGAGAAAATATAGCTGATATTGGTGGAGTTTATATTAGTCTAAAAGCATTTGAAAGATATCTAAGAGATTATCCAGAAGAAAATGTTAAAATAAATAATTTTACTCCAAAACAATTATTTTTTATTAATTATGCTAACATATGGAAATCAAAAAGTACAGATGAAGAAATTCACAGAAAATTAGTTATTGACCCTCATTCTCCTCCAATTTTTAGAGTTAATGGTGTTATAAGAAATATTGACGATTTCTATGATGCATTTAATATTAAAAAAACAGATAGTTTATATTTAAATTATAATTTAAGAGTAAAAATATTTTCTGATTAAAAATAATATGAAAGTTAAATATGTTGTAATTATAACTATTTTATTGTTATTTTTATATCTAAATTTACCAAATGATAAACAAAAAGTTGAAAAAATGAATTCGAGTATTAAACCATATGATAATCAATCATCTAATCTAATAATTCCAAAGTTAAAATTATTAAAACCAGGAGAGAAAATAGAAATACTTGATTTACCTTATTGTAAAAAAGATTTTAAAGTAGAATATGGTAATAATATTAATTTTATTATAAATGATGGAAAAAAAATTTTTCAAGATATATTAAAACCAAACGAACAACAGGCATTTATAGATGCAAAACAACAGGGATTAACACAAATTAGTTGGAAAAAAAGTATATTTACTTTTAATAAAAAACAAGTTCCATTGGAATTACAATTAACTCATCTTGATTCAAAAACTGGAAAAATTACCAAAATTATTTACCCACTAAGTCTGGAATCGGATAATAAAGAAAAATTTGGTAATTTGTCAAGTAAAAAAAAGAAAAAAAATAAAAAAAATAAAAAAAATAAAAAAAAGCGTGTAAAAAAAATTTTAGATGAGAAAGGTAAATTATCATTATTATTACAAACACCAAATGATATTCCTAGTTTAATTAAAGGACAAATAAACACTGGTAAAGTAAAAAGTTTTAATGTATGTAATGATGAAAAATATTTTATTGAACAAAATAAATTTTTTATGGCAGAGTCACCTAACAATGAAATAATTTTAATAGCAAAACCTATTAAATTTGATAAAAAATTAGGTCTGACTATTTTAAAAAATTTAGGAGAGCCTGACAATGATTTTATTAAACCTTAATTTTATTTAATATAAAAAAATTTGATTTTATTTTATATTAACTATATTTCTAATATTTTAATGGCTCTAAAAAGACTACAATCAGAATATAAACAATTACTAACTGAACCGAATTATTTTTTCAGCGTTGAACCAGATTTAAAAAACTTTTTTATTTGGAATGTACTTTTAATTGGTCCACCAGAATCACCATTTGAAGGAGGTATATTCAAGTGTCAATTTAAATTTGGACAAAATTATCCAAATTCACCACCAGAATTTAAATTTCTTACTAATATACCTCATCCTAATATTTATCCAGATGGTAAAGTTTGTATTAGTATTTTACATGAAGGTAAAGATGAATGGGGTTATGAAGATATTTCAGAACGATGGAATCCTTCTCATAGTGTAAATTCTGTTCTAATGAGTATAATATCAATGTTTACTAATCCTAATTTTGAATCTCCGGCTAATGTAGATATATCAGTTATGTGGAGAAACAATTGGGATCAGTATAAAAATATGATATATAAATTAGTATCTAAAACTCAATAATTTTGATTTAAGAAAATACTTAATTTTTATTAATAATAAATGATTCAAAAATTAAGTATTTTGTTTGAAAATAAAATTATAACAAATAGATTTTCAATAAAATTACATCATAATAATATTATTGTTGATTCTATTGAAATAAATAATAAAATATTACAAGTACCTATATATAATAAATATAATGGAATAGATTATTTTACTGTTAATTTTCCTTTAATTTTACCTGTAATAAAAAATACATGTTTTAATCCTTATTTAATATTATCTTCATATAATTTACAAATGGAAAATGAAATTGATTTTTTTTATCAAATAATACAGGTAATAAATGAAAAATTTAATATAAAAGCTCTTTGTTTTAAAGATATTTTAAATGACAAATTTAATTTTCCTAAAATTATCAATGATTATTATTTAGAAAGTATAAATTTTGAAAATTTAAAAGAACTTGATAATTTAGAAAAATTCACTAGTACATTATGGCTTAATATAAATATTATAAAACTATTATCTTTATGGATTCTTATTAAATTTCCAAGTATATCTAATAAAACCTTAAAAGATATAGCTTATAATTATAATATTCCAAAAAAAATATTAGTTCTTGCTAATAATTTAAAATTATTAAAATATAATTTAATATCTAATGAATATTCAATGACAATTATTGATTATTTAGGACATAATTTTAATATACCAATTAAATTATTAGATCTAAAACCAAATAATTCATATTATTTATTAATAAATAAATTAGATAGTTCTACAACTGAAATAATTGATAGTAATAATTTGGATAAAGTTATTAAAATATTTGTTAAAAAAATAACTAAAAATATAATTACATTAAATAATTCAAAAAATATAATTTTTGAAAATTACAAATGGTATTATTTTCATCCAAATATTCAAATAGATAATGAATATATTTATTATCAAACGTTTATTAATCAAGATTTTACTTGTGAATTAATAAAAAATCTTCTAAACATAGATGTAGTACATGGAAAAAAAATTATTGAATATTATAAAGATTTTAAAACTTCTAATTTAATTTCATTATCAAATACATTTAATAATTTAAAAACATATTTTCAAGATTTTGAAATTTTAAAATCAAATAGTTATTCTGATGGTTTTTTTGAATATATAACAAAAAAATATTCAGTTAATGAAGAAAATAAAATTTTTGATATTTTATCAATTTTATTTAGTAATTACAATTATCCATTAAAAAATACTCGTCATGATTTTGATTCTATTTTTGATCAAATATTATATTTTAGTTTATATAATTACAAGTTTATTTTTATAAGTAATTCACATAATAATGAACTTTTACATCCTAACATAAATAATATTATACCATATAAATTAAAAAATTTATATATTAATCTGATAAAAAGTATTAGTCAAATGATAAATAATGATTTTGAATCAATAAGTTATAATCAAAAATTTTATTCAGATTATTTGCATCGTAATATTATAAAAATTTTATTATCAAATAACAATCATTTATCAACTAATTTAGTAAAAAATTTACTAAGTACAACTAATATGATAAAATTTAAAAATATAGTAAGTACTAATATATTATTATCTGATATTTGTAATAAATTAAATTGGTCAAATCTTCCTAAAAAATTAAATTATTTAAATCTATTTTATAAAAATCACGAAATTGTACATTATCAGGATAAAATCAATAAAAATATTTTACCTGAAAATTTTGATAATAGAATTAAAAAAGTTATTGAAAATCCATTTGAAATGTATAAATATTTAAGAAAAGAAAAAGATTTTATTAGATGGACTAAATTTATTTCTGATAAAATTATTCTATTATATCATGTACCTATATCATTATCATCAGATGATTTTGAATTAATAGGTAAATTAATATATTTATTATTTAACATCAATGAACAAAATATTAAAGATCAATCATATATTAATTTTATAACATTTTGTAATACTAATAATAAACTAATTTTAGATTCAAATAGAATTAATTTTAAAATAAAAGAATACTTTCCTAGTTTAAAAACAAATATTAATTTAGGATTTCTTGCTAAACATTTAACATGGGACAAAGAATCTATTACTTTTGAAGAAATTATTAATCAAGATAAAACTCCAGATGTTCTAGCTTTAGAAATGAAATTACATATAGCAACTAAGAAATATTATAAATACAAAGCTAAATATTTAGAAACTAAAGAAAGTGAAATTAGTATTGATAATCCTCCAAATTTAGCAAGTGCTACTAGTAGTATAATGCCTAATTAATATCATAATTTAATCTCATATTATGAAAATGTAGATTCTCATCATATTCATAGAAATTATAAGATTTCAATCCAATAAATTCATTGACTTTTTTAAAAATATTATCCCAGTCATTATCATTATTGTTATCAATAACTAATATTGGTGTTTGTTTCCATTCATTTAACCATTCTTCATGATAATCATGAATTTCATTTAAATATTTCAGACTAACAGTTGATTCTTCCTGTCTAGCTCGTTCATGGATTCTATTCAAACATTTTTCTGGATCAGTTCTTAGATAGATTATACCATCAGGTTTATTAAAAAATTTTTCTTCAAGCCAATTGAACCAAAATTTATAACTATTAGTTTCTAAATCATTTATTTTCTTAGAGTTAATACATGATTTACCAAATACATATCTGTCTGTCCAAATTGATCTTTCTGAAAATCTAAAAGGTTTTACTTGCTGATGATCTAATGATTCTAATCTAGTTTTGAAGACCATTGTTTGAAATAAATATGCATATCTTTCAGGTTCTTCATAAAATTGTTGTAATAAATTTTTTTCATCAGATCCTTTAATTTGTAACCACAAGTCAACTGGTTCTCTGATTACTTCAAAATTATTATTTTCTTCTAGTTTGTCTAATAGAGTTGTTTTTCCGCATCCAATATTTCCCTCAACTAAAAACCATTTATTTTGATTCATTAATTTGATAAACTATTTATAAATAGGTTATTAAATCAATTTTTTTATTTTAGTTTTTGTTTTAATAATAAATATTTTTGCTTATATTTAAGATATTTGTTAAATAATATTTGAGAATGTGGGATATCTATTGTTAATATATTACCTGTTGGATCTATAAATGGATGTCCTGATATATCTAAAGTACTTTCCCAATTCATTCCATTAAATGTAACATACTCAAATCCATTAGATAGTATTAACACATTTCCATTATGATCTCTAAATGGTTGTCCATTAAAATTCAATGGAGATTCATAGAATATATTTCTTATAGTTGTATAAGGCATTACTTGTCCATGATAAGTTATAGTTGCTATATTTCCATCTAGATTCATAAAAGGCTCGCCGTATTCATTTAATTTAGTTTTCCAATTTCCATCTGTACCTAGTTCTATATAATCTTCATTAGTACCATTTATTTTTAAAATTTTATTTTGGCGATCAATTAAAGGGAACCTATTTTTATACAATTGAGGAACACAATCATAGACTAATTTTGTATAGGGTAAATTTTTTACTCCGGGTTTTGGTACCGCTTCTGTACCTATTATTTTATTTACATTTAGATTTTCTTCATTACTATTTGACCAAGATCCTTCATCTGATGAAACAAACCAATTACTTGGGTTATGCTCAAATTCCTTAAAATATGTCCTTTGAATATCAATAGGATTTGTTATTAAAAATCTAAAAATTGATGAAGCTAAAAATGATATATCATATGGGTCTCTTGCAAGATTTACAAATTTAGTTTCAGATTGAGTTTTTGCATGAACAGTAAATTGAAATGGAATAATTTTAGATTGCGATGCTATAAAATCACTAAATAAATCTCGATCTATTGAAATCAAAGTTATATTTATTCCTTTATCTGATTTTTTGATCAAGTCGCATAAAATTACGATTATTGCATCATCGCATCCTTTTAGATCATGAATAGAAGATTCTGGACAATAATAAACTATATTATGTAGTTCATCTATTCGAGCTTTTGAACCTGGAGGACTAGCTGATGAACCTAAAACTAATGAACCTGGAGGACTAGCTGATGAACCTGGAGGACTAGCTGATAAACCTGAAACTAATGAACCTGGAGGACTAGCTGATGAACCTGGAGGACTAGCTGATAAACCTGAAACTAATGAACCTGGAGGACTAGCTGATAAACCTGAAACTAATGAACCTGGAGGACTAGCTTTTGAACCTGGAGGACTAGCTGATGAACCTGGAAGACTAGTTGGTTGACATAATAAATTGCATAAAGAATGTATCTCAATAATTACTATTGGATTTCGTTGAACAAAATCTCTAACTTCAGGATAATCTAAAACTACACCATCTGATGATCTTACAGTACCTATTGTTTTAAATTCACTAATATGTTTTTTTAATTGTTTTGTATTATCAGGATTTTTACAAATAATTATAATTTTTTCAATGCTTTCAACAATTGCTTTTTTAACAATATAAATTATAGGAATTTCAAATTTAGGAAGGTTTTCATCACTATTATAACTTCTTAAATTTTGTGGTTTTATTTTTAAATTTCTTTTATAAGTATGCATACCAAGATGCTCATAATCAACTAAAAAAACATTTTTTTTCCCAGCAATGAATTCTGGTAAAAATCGCAATATTTCTAAATAATCATTTTTTTTATTTGATGAATCATATCCTCTTCTAATTTTATCTTGAAATTCTGGTTGTGAAATTAGTTCATGTAATTTTTGAGAATATGTAAATTGATTCTCAAAATCAATTTTAAGAGGTAATGATACTAATCTACTATGTATGGAATCTGATGACGGTACTTGAATATTTTCAAAAATAGGCTTTTCTTCTTCCATAGGTTCTATCATTGGTGGAAATCCTTGTGCGTGTCCAGCCATTGGTAGAAATCCTTGTGCAGGTCCAACCATTGGTGGAAATCCTTGTGCATATCCTTGTGCAGGTCCAACCATTGGTAAAAATCCTTGTGCATGTCCAGCCATTGGTAGAAATCCTTGTGCATGTCCAGCCATTGGTAGAAATCCTTGTGGATAACCTTGTGCAGGTCCACCTTGTGCAGGTCCACCTTGAGCATGTCCAACCATTGGTAGAAATCCTTGTGCATGTCCAACCATTGGTATTAATCCTTGTGCAGGTCCTCCTTGTACATATCCTTGTGCATGTCCAGCCATTGATGAAAATCCTGTTGTTTGACTAAAATTTGGTCTATACATTAATAAGATTCAGAAATTTTATAATATAAATTAAACATATATTTTCCATCCAATATGATTATTATTAGCATCTTGAATTTCAATAATTCTATATCCTTTATCTGTTAGAAAATTCATAACTTCCTTTAAAATACTATCAGATATAGTATATGCATATGGAACTTCTGTTCCAGCTTGTACATGAAATTCTGATTTCAATAACATTACTGATAGATTTGATAAATCTACTTGTTCTAATTTTTTATAGACAATATATAGAGCTCTATTTATATTTTTTTTATACAGTGATTTCTTAAAATCTTCTGCAGTTGGAAAAATTTCTATATTTATTTCATTTGTTTGCATTGTTTAATAAAAAATCTTAAAGAATAATAATAATTTTCAATTTTTTCGATTTTGCCATATATTTCAAAACTATTGTATTTATTCAGTTATAAATTTAGTTGTTTTTTAAGATTCAAATATTTTATTTTATATTTCAAATATTTTATTTGGTGATGATCTTCTAATTCTTTAGCTATTAGTGCTCCAATATTATCTATAATCTGATTTGGATCAATATCAAAATCTATATCAGCTAACATTTCAACTATTCGTAATTCTCTAATGTGAGGTTCAGTTATTTTATTGCTTTGTTCAAATCCTATACATGATAATAAAGCTTCAGACTCTAATTTCCGAGCATTATATAAAGCTTTAATAGTTTGAGGAATTGAATCTATTAGATCTTTAGTTATAGTTAGTGGTTCCATTTCTTGATAACGATCATGATTTATTTGGGTACCAATTAAATTTATTGCATCTCTTATTATAATTCTACCTAATAAAGCACTGTAATATTGTTTTACTAATATTTCCATATGGTTGTGATTTACCTGAGTCATTTTTTTTCCATTAACAATATATGAATTTTTACTTTTTCCACCTGTTTTTACTAATCCAACTTGAGATAACATTTCTCTTTCAAATATCGAAGCTTTTTCTTGAATTTCTTTTAAACTATTATTCATTGTTATTAATCTTAGATAATTTTCAGTATTTTGATGATTACCTTCATGCTTTGCACCAGGAGCAACAAAATGTTCATGATAATAATCAT
>Ga0194129_10009772_pt1 | contig 10629 bp, 7 predicted proteins | sample TA2KigCa35mmetaG_FD_150862 | JGI IMG/M metagenome (GOLD analysis project Ga0194129, IMG submission 150862) | Freshwater microbial communities from Lake Tanganyika, Tanzania - TA2015038 Kigoma Deep Cast 35m | ecosystem: Environmental > Aquatic > Freshwater > Lake | place: Tanzania: Lake...
GGACAGAATTGATTGACCACGAAGTTTGGGTCGACGAAGAGCCAGCGATCGTTTGTCGGCCGCAGCTTGCTGAATCTATGCCTGATGCCCGAGTTTGGGCCCAAAAACTCACATTGGGCATAGCTGAGTGCTTGACCGGCATTCGATCACCTCAACAACTGATCACCCTGCTGGACTTCCACATTTACCGAGCTGTTGTTGCCCAGTGCCCCACTTCGATTAATCGCCGAGGAATTCGCCCAAACGTGATGTCGGTAAAGACTTTTACATCAGGTGATGAAACAGTAGAAGTATGCAGCGTGGTGAAGCTGGGCCCTAGGTCGCGCGCCTTCGCCATGCAATTGCGCGCTCGAGAATCAAAGTGGCGATGCAGCAGTCTGATAGTTGGTTGAGCTCTTGCCTGCGTTTCGCGGATCCCCATGGCACCTTTTGTATTTCTTGCCCGACCCGCAGGGGCACGGGTCATTACGCGAGACATTTTCGTTGCTCGGTGCGACCTGGCCATTTGCGTCATCCTCAAGCGTCTGAGGTTCAATCGGCTGCTGTAGTTGAGCGTGAAACACGAAGCCAACTACTTCTTCTTTGACTGAGTCCATCATTGCCATGAAAAGGTCATAGCCTTCGCGCTGGTACTCAACCAGTGGGTCACGCTGCCCCATTGCTCGCAAACCAATGCCTTCTTGTAAATAATCCATTTCGTAGAGGTGTTCTCGCCACTTTCTATCAAGCACCGATAGCACGACTTGGCGTTCAATCTCTCTCATGACTTCTGGCGTGACTTCTTGCTCTCGCGTTTGATAAGCACGCTCGGCATCAGCCAGCAGCGTCTCGAGCAATATCTCTTGGTCGAGCTCACCACCAGCCTGCGCCTCTATGTCAGCTATCTGCAATGAGACCGGGTAGAGGGCCCCGAGTGCCGCCCATAGCTGGTCGAGATTCCAGTCTTCACGAAAACCGGCGGTGGTCGCGCCAGTCACATAGCCGGTAATTGTGTCTTTGAGAAACCCACGAATCTGCCCAGAAATATCTTCACCTTGCAAGACCCTGCGGCGCTCTGCATATATGACTTGGCGCTGACGATTTAAAACCTCGTCATATTTAAGAACGTTCTTTCGAACTTCGAAGTTTTGCTGCTCGACTTGGGTTTGGGCACCCTTGATTGCACCCGTCACCATTTTTGCTTCGATAGGAACATCGTCAGGGACGTTGAAACGGCGCATGAAACTGTCGACAAGATCGGCCTTGAATCTGCGCATGATGTCGTCTTGTAGAGAGAGGTAAAAACGAGAGCGACCCGGGTCGCCTTGTCGCCCTGAGCGGCCTCGCAACTGGTTGTCAATACGGCGACTTTCGTGACGCTCTGTGCCCAACACGTACAACCCACCAGCGGCAAGAACTTCTTCGCGTTCAGAAGCTACATTTTTTTGAGCCTCACCAAGCGCCTCGTGGTATTTCTGCTGATATGCAACTGGGTCATCGCCCGGGTCGACACCCTTGCTCGCAAGCACTTGTGCGGCTAAGAACTCAGGGTTACCGCCCAGCATGATGTCGGTGCCGCGGCCGGCCATGTTGGTCGCAACAGTGACAGCCCCCTTATGACCTGCCTGGGCAATGACTGCAGCCTCTTTCTCATGCTGCTTCGCATTCAAGACACTGTGCGGAACGCTCTTTTTCGTTAACTGCTTCGAGAGGTACTCACTCTTCTCGACACTGGTCGTGCCAATCAATACCGGCTGGCCGCGGCGATGGGCGTCGGTGATGTCTTCGACGACGGCGTGGAATTTCGCTTCTTCAGTTCGAAAGACTAAGTCGGTCTCATCTTTGCGAACCATGGGCATATTCGTAGGAATCGGCACGACGCCAAGTTTGTAGATCTTGTCGAACTCAGAAGCTTCTGTCATCGCGGTACCTGTCATGCCCGCCAACTTCTGATACAACCGAAAGTAGTTCTGCAAGGTAATGGTCGCCAAGGTTTGGTTCTCTTGTTGAATCTGCACGCCTTCTTTGGCCTCTATCGCTTGGTGCAAACCCTCGTTATAGCGACGCCCGTGCAGTATGCGGCCAGTGTGCTCGTCCACGATCAAGACTTGGCCCTCGATCACCACGTAGTCACGATCTTTTAAGTAGAGCTCTTTAGCTCGAAGAGCGTTGTTTAAGAAGCCGATGAGTGGAGTATTGGCCGACTCATAGAGGTTCTCGATACCAAGTGCGTCTTCGACCTTGACGATGCCTGGCTCGAGCACACCCACTGTGCGCTTTCGAATATCTACTTCATAGTCGCGCTCTGGTTGCATGCCAGCTACCAGCTTCGAGAACTCTGAGTACCACCGGTTGGCACCCTCGGTTGGCCCACTGATGATTAGCGGTGTTCTTGCTTCGTCGATCAAAATCGAGTCGACCTCGTCCACTATGGCGAAGTTATGGCCGCGTTGCACCAGATCTGCGACGTTCCAAGACATGTTGTCTCGCAAGTAGTCGAAGCCAAACTCATTGTTCGTGCCGTAAGTGATGTCGGCCTGGTACGCGAGCCGTCGCTGAGGTGGGTCCATGTTGGCCAAAATGACGCCGACCTCTAGACCTAAGAACCTGTGAATGCGACCCATCCACTCAGAGTCACGAGCAGCCAAGTAGTCGTTAACGGTGACGATGTGAACGCCAAGACCTGAGATCGCATTTAGGTATGCAGGCAAAGTCGAGACAAGGGTCTTTCCTTCACCAGTTTTCATCTCTGCGATGTTTCCCAGGTGAAGTGCTGCCCCACCCATGATCTGGACGTCGAAATGCCGCTGGCCTAACACTCGCTTTGAGGCCTCTCGCACGGTGGCAAAGGCCTCTGGCAATAACTCATCGAGTGTCTCCCCCGCGGCATAGCGCTCGCGGTATGACGAAGTTAATGACTTCAGTTCTTCATCGGTGAACTTCTCGTAAGTCGGTTCTAGGCCGTTAACCAATTGCGTCAACCGCTTGAGGCGGCGCAGAATGCGGCCCTCACCGGCACGCAAAATTCGGTCAAGCGGTTGCAAGAAATCTCCTAAATTTGAGGCAAGAAAAGTAAGTCTAGGCCGCTTGTTTTGAGTGCGCCCAACGTCTCGTGGCTGCAACGGTTGCGCACCCGATCACCTCGTGCCCACTTTTGCGCACCGCATCTGCGGCCGCGATCAACGTGGCGCCGGTGGTAACCACGTCATCAACCAAGATCACCGCCTGGCTTCTGAAATTAGCTGCCACCCACACAAAACTGCCAAAGGTGTTTTGCGACCGCTCTGCGATCGAGAGGCCGCTTTGCTCAAGACGCTGCCTTGAGTTACCTAATCCAGCGAGCACGGGTATAGACGGTTGCAATCGAGACCCAGCCAGTCGCGCCATTTCTTTGATCGGGTCGGCCCCTCGCCTTCGAATTGCCGCCCGGCCAGCCGGGATCGGCACTAACACAACTTCATGCCCAGTTCTATTTTTTTCGGCCAGAAGTGAATCAACCACTCGTACCAAAGAATCAGCTAGCACCCTTTGGGCAACAGGTGAACACTTTTCTTTAGCGAGATTTATCAACTTCGCGATTGGGCCCTGATATGAGCCAAGACTCTTCACTGCTATGTCACTGCCCACGTCAACCTCGAATGGCTGGCTCACAAAGTGCTGAGAGCACGACTCGCACCAGATTTCGCCCTCCCATGAACACCCCATGCAGATGGTCGGCAATAGAAATTCGGCCAGCCAGCGCATTCTTTAATGCATAGCCCAAGAGCTGCCCAGCTGCGCTGCCGTCAAAAAATTTGGTGCAACAGAACCTGTTGGGGAATACCCCTAACCCGGGTAGATCGGTGCCGTAGCAGCACCGACTGGCTGCCACCCCGAAGATGACTGCTGAAAAATTTCATTCGCGTCACTGCCAATCAATATTGAACGCCCGACGCTGGCACCCAGGGTGCTCGAGCTAGGTGGTGCTCCCAGTGAAATGGTTTGTCCGCTCAATAAATCGAAGCTCACTGCTTCACGGTCTAGCCCCGTCTCTCTTAAGGCGACGATTCGATTTGCGTCTGCCCAACCCGTCGAAATGACTGAACCCAAATCGCGATCAATGCGGTGTAACCCGGTGAGCTCTAACTCTTCACCTCGACGAATTGCGGCAAGTGCCACGAAACTTGCTGTCTCACTTTGAGCGCGCAAAAGAACCCTGACCCCGTCAATTGAAGGAACGACTGAACTAACTAAAACTTCAGCCGGAAGGCCGCCGACTAATTTCGGCTCAGGGTTACTGGCCCCGCTGTTTATCGCCCAAACACCTCTGGCACCGACAACCCAAACCCAACCGAAGCGATCGAACCTTGGCGAAGACAACAACTGATCGAAATCAAGGCGAAGCGGACGAGGGGTTCCTGGTCTGCCAAGCAGCAACTGTTGGCGGTCGGCGCTTACACCCGCATAAACGGTTGAGTCGAAACTTGGTGCAACCGCGCTTAACTTTGCGCCAGCAAAACCGAGCGGTTCTGTTGGGGCGCGCACGACCCCGTCCGAGATGACAACGGGTTTTTCTCGAGCAATCGCGCTTGCATCACCTTCTGGCGGTGATGCCTGAAATTGCGCCCACTCTGAAGTCTCGACGCTCTCACCCCAGTCACCAAGCTGTAAGAGTTGAGCCCCAACAACGACTTCAACCGATGAGACCCCAGTTATTGCTGAAAGTGTCTTGCCCAGTTGCGCGGCAAGCAATTTGCGATCTCGCTCTGACGCAGAGAGCACCGCGGAACTCAATGGCACTCGCGCCACGCCGTCTTCAACAGTGACCGCATCTAGTGACAAAGACGTATTGACAGGAAAGGCCGACCTAACGGCTGGTGCTAGCCATTTACTTGGGCCTATCAGCAGACCTTGCGTCAGAGACGTAGCGATTCCACCAGTAGCTAGCGGCAACACCGTTGTGTCAGGAACCAACACTTCGCCAGTTGGGTCTGGAAACCACAGCGCGTACCCCCGATAGCTTCGAGTGAGATCACCCCTAGAAATGAGTAAGCCCGTTGGGGGGTTATTGACTCGCCATTGGCCATCGATCTGTTCGACTCGAAAGTCGAAAACACTAAAGGTGGTAACCGTTGGCACAGACGGTCGACCCAAATCGTCAATCAACAAATAGGTGGGTGCGAAGAAGCTCACATCAGTCGGCGCAATCTGGTCGAACGAGCCAGCGCCATCGAATACCTCGATACCGCCGGCTGGGTTCCATGACGCTGCAGCATCCGGAGTTAGGTACTGACGCGCCACCGCAAAGTTGTTCTCGCGCGAAGATTGCGAGGCAAGAAACCCTCGCACCACATCAACTGGGCTAAGACCCTCAGTTGGTGGCCGGGCAATGACGCGGACAAAAGTATCTGCGCCGCTTACCTCGACCTCTTCACCCTGTTGCACTGGCCCAGTCGTTGGCACACCGGCACAACCTGCAAACCCGACACAAATGCCAGCCAATAACCATGGTCTTACGAAGTTCTTGATGCTTACGTCAGGCCCTAACTAGCTCTTGCGCATTAGGCATCGATACGGCAGACCTGCTGAGGCGACCACCTGGTGTGTTAGGTAGTGAGAGTCTGAAGCACGCACCACCATCGGGGGCGTTGGCAGCGTGTAACCAACCGCCATGCAATCTTGCGTCTTCTCGCGCAATAGCCAAACCCAGACCTGTGCCACCTGTGGTGCGAGCACGCGACGGGTCACCGCGCCAAAAGCGGTCAAAAACTCGATCTGGGGCGTCGCCCACCAGGCCGGGGCCGTGATCTCGCACCATGAGCGCAACACCTTCACTGTCGCAGGCCACCGTGATTTCAACTGGGCGACCATCACCGTGGTCGATTGCGTTTGAAACAAGATTTCTAACGATTCGCTCAACACGACGTCGGTCTGCGGTGACGGGGCAGGGGCCGCCCTCTAATTGCAAGGTCACATTCGCGCGCTTGGCCAAGGCCTGGAGCGAATCCACAACTGATTCGGTCACTTCCAATAGATCCATGTCGACCGAATCCAAAGTCGCAGCACCCGAATCGACTTTGCTTATCTCTAAGAGGTTTACCAGCAAGTCTTCAAAGCGATCAAGTTGGGCAGCAAGAAGTTCTGCTGAACGAGCCGCCTCAGGGGGCAGGCTGCTGCGCTCTTGAAACAAAACATCAGCGGCCATACGCACTGTCGTTAAGGGCGTTCTTAGCTCATGAGATACGTCAGACACGAACCGTTGCTGTAGGGACGACATCTCTTCTAGGCGACGAATTTGTGCCTCGATATCAGTTGCCATCTCGTTGAAAGAGACCGCGAGGCTCGCAAGGTCGTCTTCGCCCTGCACTCGCAAGCGCTGGGCTAGGTTGCCGCGCTGTAGCTCACGAGCGACAGATGCAACTCGCCTGACCGGTGAGACCACTTGACGGGTGACGAACGCAGCTATCAAAGTCAGCACGCCAACTAATAGCGCCCCAGCGCCAACGGTGGCGTTTCGTACCAAGGTGATGGTCTCTGCCTCTTGGGTGAACGGAAACAACAAATAAAGGTCGTAGCGGCCAATCGAGGGAATCTCTAGCGGCGCACCAACTACCAGCCCCGGTTGTGACACACCATCTAAGAATTCAATTTCACTAAATTGCCAGGCCTGCCTGTTTGACTCTTTTAAAGCCTCACGTAATTGTGTCGGTACACTTGCCTCAGTGACGAGATTCGTACCGCGCTCAGGCACTCTGGCGCCGTTTTCGGCATTTGTCGCCGCGCCTGCACCAAGTAGCAGCACGTCGTAAACACTTGGTTCACCTGCACGCAGAGCAACAGCAGAGACCACTGTGTCAACCAAGGCCTCTTCACTTAGTGAAGCCGACAAGGTGTCGGCCGCGGCAACTACCCGAACCGCTTCATCGCGCGCGATAGCCGCTTCACTTACCGACAAACGCGTTTTGGAATCGATCACGCCCGAAGAAATAACTTGCACCAACAAGAAGCCGAACACCACTACAGCCAAAGTCGAGGCGATGGTGGTAGTAACCACGACCCGCGTTTGTAGAGAACGACGCCAGATCTTTAAGGGGTTCATATCGGCTAGCCGGAATTGACTTTGTAGCCAACGCCTCGCACGGTTACCACGATTTGCGGGTCATTGGGGTCTTTTTCGATCTTTGCGCGTAACCGTTGCACGTGCACGCTCACCAGTCGCGCATCGCCTGGGTGCTGGTAACCCCAAACATCGCTTAAGAGTTTCTCGCGCGAGAACGCTTGCCAGGGCTGACGTGCCATGGCAAGAAGCAAATCAAACTCAAGTGGGGTGAGGCTGATAAGAACCCCGTCCCTTGTCACGGTGTGCGCGGACGCGTCAATCGCTAGATCACCTACTCGCAAAGCTTCGTTTTGGGTGGTGACAGGTCGTCGCAAACACGCCTTGAGACGCGCAATTAATTCTTTCGGTTTGAATGGCTTGACCACGTAATCGTCGGCACCAGCCTCGAGGCCGGTGACCACGTCCACCGTGTCGCCTTTCGCAGTCAGCATGACTATCGGTACACCAGATTCAGTGCGGATCTGTCTACAAACTTCAACACCGTCTCTACCAGGGAGCATCAGATCTAGTAAAACGACGTTGGGCTCGCTACTTCGAAAAGCAGCGAACGCTGTGTCGCCTCGCTCACAGAAATCAACGTCGAACCCTTCGGCTCGCAAGACGATGCCCAACATCTCTGACAAGGCGCGGTCGTCGTCGATGACAAGCACTCGATTCACCACGCCATGGTGACATCAACTCGTGCGAGTATGGGTTGGTGGCAGATACCAAGCCAAACAACGACCACTGGTCACCTGATCAGCCCCAAGATTGGACGGGGGTGTTCGGCGAGCCCGATACAGGTGTTGGTGACAAGGCGCAGCCAGACGACGGCGGCGATGCACCGAAGATCCCAAATGGGGCGATGCCGCTTCGTCCACTCAAAGTCGGCGAGGTGTTGGGCGTCTCGTGGCAGATAACTAGAAAGAGCTTTCGAGCAGTATTCGGAATCGCAGGCACGGCCGCGGCAATAGTCGGCACGATCGAGCTAGTTGTGCTGGTGACGCTGTTGCGTCTTTACCCAGAAAGCACGAGTTTGGGCGCGGTTCTTGCCGAGTTGTTCGCCTCTGGCGCAACACCTAACCAATCACAGCTAACCGCGATATTCGAAGATGCCCTGCCCGGTGTTGCCTCAGCATTGATGGGGTTTGCACTCTTGCAGGTCGCGGCGTTCTTGTGTGTGGCGATCATCGCCCACGTCGTGGCCGGAAGTGTCATCGCCAAACCAGTTAGTGCAACCGGGGCATGGCGCGCAACTCGGGGTCGAACTTTCAGTCTTATCGCATTGTTGGTGTTAAGCACGCTATTGATCGTTGCTGCCTTCGCAGTGCCCGTCACCATTGCGCTAACGACTTCTGCGCTGTTGGGTGATTCCGCGTTATCTGCCACGTTATTCGGTGTTGGGCTTGGGGTAAGCCTTGTCTTAGGCGTCATCACGTTCTTACGTCTGTTGTTGGCACCAGTCGCACTAACGCTCGAAGGGGCCAGCGTGCGTAAGTCGATATTGAGGTCTAACGAGTTGGTCAGAAAGTCAGGGTGGCGAGTTTTCTGGGTCTATTTCTTAGGGTCTTTATTGGCCAATGCGGTGGCTCTTTTGGTGTCGTTCCCCTTCGTGGTGCTCTCAGGCGACACCACGGTGATTTCTAGCCAGTCTGTGTTCTTCAACACGGCTGGCAGCATCGTTAATTACTTGGTGGTTTTAGCTTTCGTGTCGGTGGTCTTGGGTGTGCTCTACACCGAACTTCGAATACGCAAAGAGAACTTGGCCGCCGCTCTTAAAAAGGCTTAGTAGCGGTAGTGGTCGGGCTTGTACGGCCCTTGGGAATCAACACCTAAGTAGTCAGCTTGTGAAGAAGTGAGCTCAGTCAATTTCACACCAAGTGCATCAAGATGCAAGCGAGCAACCTTCTCGTCCAAAACCTTGGGCAGTACGTAAACACCAACCGGGTATTCATGATTGCGAGTGAAGAGATCAACCTGCGCGATTACCTGGTTGGTAAAAGAGTTAGACATCACGAAGGACGGGTGACCAGTCGCGTTACCGAGGTTAAGTAGTCGCCCTTCGGACAACACGATGATCGAGCGCCCGTCTGGCATTACCCACTCATCAACTTGGGGCTTGACGTTCTGCCTGGTGACATTGGGCAACTTAGCCAAACCAGCCATGTCAATCTCGTTATCGAAATGACCAATGTTGCCAACTATTGCTTTGTCTTTCATGCGCGTCATTTGATCTGCCGTAATTACGTTCACGCAGCCCGTTGCGGTGATGAAAATGTCGGCCTCGCCAATTACGTCTTCTAGGCGTTGGACTGAATAGCCGTCCATAGCCGCTTGCAGCGCACAAATCGGGTCAATTTCAGTGATAACGACCCTCGCACCCTGACCGCGTAGGGCGTCGGCACAACCTTTACCAACGTCACCGTAGCCGCACACCACTGCCATCTTGCCGCCGATCAATACGTCGGTGGCGCGGTTGATGCCATCTAGCACCGAGTGCCTGGTGCCATATTTGTTGTCGAACTTGCTCTTAGTAACCGAGTCATTGACGTTGATGGCAGGGAACAGCAACTGACCACTCTTAAACATCTCGTAGAGCCTGTGCACGCCAGTAGTCGTCTCTTCGGTGACACCGCGAATGTCGTTGGCGATTTGCGTCCACGAAAAGTCTTCTTCAGCCAAAGTCTTCTTTAGCAGCGCCAATATGACGGCTAGTTCTTCGTTGTCAGCCTGTGATGGGTCGGGCTCGTCGCCAGACTTCTCGAAATCAACGCCTTTGTGAACCAACAAAGTGGCGTCCCCACCGTCGTCCAAAATCATGTTTGGGCCACCGCCGTCTGGCCAACGCAAGATCCGTTCGGTGCACCACCAGTACTCAGGTAATGACTCACCCTTCCAAGCGAAAACGGGCACGCCGGATGGCTTTTCAGTTGAACCAGCAGGGCCCACCACCACAGCCGCTGCTGCTTCATCTTGCGTCGAAAAGATGTTGCAAGACGCCCAACGAACATCGGCACCTAATTCGACCAACGTTTCGATCAACACCGCGGTCTGCACCGTCATGTGCAACGAGCCAGCTATACGGGCACCCTTCAGCGGCTTTGACGAGCCGTATTCACTTCGCATTGCCATTAAGCCAGGCATTTCGTGCTCAGCGAGTTTGATTTGCCTGCGGCCTGCGTCGGCAAGTGAAAGGTCTGCGACTTTGAAATCCAAGTCGCCTACAACGTCAGAATCGAGTTCAACTAATAGGTCTTGCACCGCGTTAGTTTGCCACCTGCTTACTACTTGCCGCCACCGCACGCGCTGAGGTCAAGACGACGATTGGACGAGGGGCCAAGTCACCGACTTGCGAGACGACCGCCGCCTGACCAACCTCACAAACGAGTCGGCCATGAGCAGTCACGACTTCACAGGGGCCATCAAGTGCCAAGACGACTTGATAACTGGCCCCAGGAAGTTCGAAGGACGAGGGCTCAGTTGCCGCGATGTCACGCAACTCAAAAGGTGCCGCTTGGGGGCTAAACACTTTCACCCCCTCGCTCACCACTGGCGGCACCTCTTGAACCGGG
>Ga0194129_10009776_pt1 | contig 10627 bp, 7 predicted proteins | sample TA2KigCa35mmetaG_FD_150862 | JGI IMG/M metagenome (GOLD analysis project Ga0194129, IMG submission 150862) | Freshwater microbial communities from Lake Tanganyika, Tanzania - TA2015038 Kigoma Deep Cast 35m | ecosystem: Environmental > Aquatic > Freshwater > Lake | place: Tanzania: Lake...
GCGCGCTGGGCCCACTTCATCGCCATCGCGACGGAGATCTGGCACCGCGACCGACGACACATCGCCCCGGTGCTCGGTCACGGCGAGCTGCCCGATGGGGAACGCTTTGTCGCCTTCGGCTTGTCCGAGGGACGGATGCTCACGGAGGTGCTCGCCGAGCACCCGCTCGAGCCGGCCGAATGGCTCGCGACCCTGCGCGGGATCTGCCGGGCACTCGAGGCGGCTCACCGTCACGACGTGGTTCATGGCGCGCTCTCGACGACGAGCGTCTGCGTCGGGACAGACGCCGACGGTCAGCCCCGAGCGCGGGTGCTGGACCTCGGCTCCGACACGCTGTTCGAACGAGGCCGGGCGCGCAGCGGAACGACGTCGAAGGACATCGCTGCGCGCGAGCCGTCCGGCGTCTCGGGCGACCTGCGAATGCTCGGCGAGCTCTGCTTCGAGAGCCTGTGCGGGGTGCGATTCGAGGCCGAGGACGAGGACGATCCTCCGCGCGTCTCCGACGTCCGGCCCGAACTCGGCCCCCACTTCGATGAGCCCGTCCACGCCTTGATGGTTCGCACGCAGCAGCCGGAGAGCGCCGCCGAGGCGCACGCGCAGATGGTCCAAGCGGCGCGACGCGCCGGCTATGACGTCGGGAACCCGATCCCCTCGGCGCCGCGTGAAGCCAGCGGCGAGCTCGCCGGCGCCGACCCGGGGCGTGCTCGCCCTCGGAAACCCTCGCCGCGAACGGGTACGAAGGCTGCCGATCTCGTCGGACCTGCCCTCTTCGGCGTCGCGCTCGTCGTGCTCGCCGTCGTGCTGTTCCGCGCGCGCTGCTGACGCGACCCACGTCGACGATGCCAGCGCGCTGCTGTCCATTGGCTTCGGCCCGCGATCCCAGGTAACTTGTCGGCCGGTGATCGGGAAAACGCTCGACGGCAAATACGAGATCGTCCGCGCGATCGGCGAAGGCGGGATGGGAGCGGTCTACGAGGCCGTGCACGTCGGGGTCGGTCGACGCGTCGCCGTGAAGGTGATCAGCGCCGACGATCTCGCGAAGAAGGAGAGCCAGGTGGCGCGCTTCCACCGCGAAGCCAAGCTCGCCGGTGGCATCGAAACGCGCCACATCTGCCAGGTCTTCGACACCGGCACCGATGAAGAAGGCCATCCCTACATGGTGATGGAGCTGATGCGCGGTCGCGACGTCTCGGAGCAGCTAAAGCTGTCGGGCCCACTCGCGCCGGAGGCCGCGCTCGCCGTCATCGTGCAGGCCTGCCGCGGGCTTCAGAAGGCCCATGACGCCGGCGTCATCCACCGCGACATCAAGCCGGCAAACCTGTTCCTCTGCGAGGAGGAGGATGGCGAGATCACGGTCAAGGTCCTCGACTTCGGCATCGCGAAGATCCGCGATGACCTGGTGCCCGACAAGGGTGCCTACCCCACGCTGACCCGTACCGGGGCACTGATAGGCTCACCGCTCTACATGTCGCCCGAGCAAGCCCGCGGGAAGCAGGACATCGATCATCGCAGCGATATCTACTCGCTCGGGGTGGTCCTCTACCGCATGCTGAGTGGGCGCGCGCCCTTTGAGGACATCGACGCCTTCGGTGACCTCTTGATGTCGATCGGCACCGAGCCGCCGCCGCCGCTGCAGAAATTCGCACCCTGGGCTGAGGCTTCCGTGGCCCAGCTCGCTCACCACGCACTGATGACGCGGCGCGAAGACCGCCACCAGACCGCGACCGAGCTCATGGCCGCCTCCGAGGCGTTGTTGCCGTCGGGCTTCCGGCTTCGGAAGGACCACCTCAAGGCGCTCGACGCCGAGGTCCGTGACCGGGTCGCCCATGCCGCCGTCATCGAGGACCTTCGCGCGTTGAGCGCGACCCAGAATGCCCTGTCCAACACGCGGACCGACGAACCCCCCACGCGACGGGTCGTGACCAGCGGCAAGAGCGGCCTGTTCGTCGGCGTCGCCGTTGGTCTGGTGGCGGCCGCGACCACGTACCTCTTCGTGCTCTCCGATCGGTCTGAACCTGCCGCCCCCGACCCCGCAGCGGCGGCGGCCGTCTCGCCCGTCGCGGCACCGAGCAGCACGACGACGGCAGGCTCCGCCACCGCCTCCGCGCTCGCGACGACGGCAGGCTCCCCCACCGCCTCCGCGCTCGCGACGGCGGCAGGCTCCCCCACCGCCTCCGCGCTCGCGACGACGGCGAGCGCAGCCGCCACCCCGGTCGCGAGCGAGACCGCCACGCCGACGCCGTCCGTGGCGAGCCCGCCCGTCGTGCAGCCGCCTCGATACATGCCACCTCCCACCCTACCTCCTCCTCCACCGCCACCGGCCGGCACCGATCCGTTCGGCGGTCGGAAGTAACCGCCACCACGTCCGTCGTCGCGCAAGGGCTACAGCCACCGCGCGTCCGCCTCGACCAGCGCGAGGGGATGCTCGAGGGCGGGCTCCACCCGCTCGAACCCTTCCGCCCGAGCCGCGTCAGCGAGCCGCCGTGCGAGGAGGATGCGGGCCGCGCGCCGTCGCAAGCTGCAAGACAGCGTGCGCCCATCCTCGATCCAAAGGTGGCCGTGCGCGACGGCTCTCACGTAAAAGGCTTCATCTTCGCTCGCGGGCTCGCCCGAACCGTGGCGCTGAACACACGCCCCCGCGGCGACGAGCCACCGCGGGACGAGCCGCGCGAGATCGAAGGCCGAGCGCCACGGCTCGTGGAGGACCGAGCGACGACGGGCCCGCTCGACCAGCTCGGCGAGCTCCCGAGCCAGCTCGACCTCGAGCGGCAGAGCCCCGCTCGACGAGGGTCCGGGGTCGCTTCCGAGGAGCGAGTCGGCCAACGAGAGCAGCGTACGGGCCCCATCGCCAGGAACGCGTTCACTCCAGTTCATTGCGAGGCCCCGCTGCCACGCGAGGTAGCGAGCCCGCGGCCACTGCACCTCCTCGGTGATCGCAATGAACACGGGTAACTGCTCCACATGAACGAGCGTGTCGAGTCCGCTCGATGAATTGACTTCTGTCAATACATCGCCAACACCCGGCGTTCGAGCGCTCCGAAATGCGCACGCACACTCGGGCAACACCGTCACGCTGACGCGCTCGCCCTCGTCGACGAAGCTTGCTGGGTAGAGTCGGCAGCCCGCCGGCTTCGCGCGAGGTCCCCCCGCCGCGTGAACGCGACACCCACCCGGCGTCCAGAAGGCGCAGGCGCCGTCGACCATCGCCACCGCGAGGCCGCCATAGTCGCCCCCCGCGGACTCGGCGGCCATCGCGTAGGAGCCTCGGCTCGGCGTGAACGCCCGGCTCGCGTCTTCGCCCGCGTCGAGGACGTCCGGAGCGAGCGCCCGGGCACGCGTCGCGTCGGGCTCGGAGAACAAGGTCGTCGGGTAAATCCGGCAACAGCTGCCGCGTCCGTCGCAGCGAAGCCGGTAGCCGGGGAGCGGGACCAGCTCCTTGTCGGTCTCGTCCGTGCCGCCGGGTTCTGCGGCGGCGCGCTCGCCTGCTTCGAGGCGAGGGTCTCCGTCCTCGGCGAGGAGACCCGCCTCCGCAAGCTCCGCGAAGAAGCGCTCGATCCCCTCTCGCGTCACCCTCGCGCCGGCGCGCTCTGCCGCGACGCGAACGCCCTCCGCGTCGCGGGTGCCATCCGCCTGCCGGAGCAGGGTCCACTCGCGCTCACCGATGACGGCGAGCCGGCCATCGCGCGCGTCGGGGAGAGCGATGAGCGCGCGCCCGTCGACGCGATGCCGACGCGCGGCGATCTCCTGGCCGAGCCGGAACCTCGCGCCACCCCCGGACCGGGGCACGCCCGGCGAGACACACCAGAAATCGCGCGGGTGTGACATCCTGAGGGCACGTGTGCTAAATCGAGCCCACGACGCTTGGTCGTTGCCGACAACTTCGGTATCATCTTGCTTCGCTCGAACCGAGCACCCTCGCTCTTCGCCTGGAGAATCATACCCGTGGCTTCACCAATCCGGACTTTCCTGTTCGCAACCGCCATGTTCGCCGTGGCTGGCCCGCTCTCGATGGCCGCCTGCGGCTCCGACGACACCGCCACCGTCCCGTCTCCGACGACGACGTCGAGCGGCGGCGGTGACACCAACACCGGCGTCTGCCTGCTCAACAGCTGCACCGCCGACGACCAGTGCGACGGCTGTCCCGACGGTCGGACGAAATGCCTCGAGAACGAGAATCGCTGCGTCGCCTGCGACCCGACGACGAACGAGGGCTGCAAGGCCGGCGAGAAGTGCTCGTCCTTCGGCCTTTGCGTGCCGGAATCGGCGACCTGCCCGACCGACGGCAAGGGCAACCCGACCATCAGCTGCGAGAAGAACACCGATTGCAAGGCCTGCGATCCTCAGCATCAGGTCTGCAACACGAAGACCAAGAAGTGCCAGGCCTGCACGGAGACGAACACCCAGCACTGCCTCGCCAGCGACATCTGCCTCGACGGCGAGTGCTCGCCGAAGTGCCCGAAGAACTGCGACACCGACAACGACTGCAGCCAGTGCGGCGGCCCCGGTAACGAGGCGCACGCCTGCAACAACCACAAGTGCGCCGAGTGCTCGGACACCTACAAGTGCAACGAAGCCAAGGGCGAGAAATGCGTCGACGGCGTGTGCACCCCGCCCTGCGGCATTCCGGGAGAGGTCTCGGGGCGCTGCACCGTCGCGGAAGATTGCCAGTACTGCGGCGATCCGAAGGCCGTGAAGAAGTGGGACTGCAAGTTCCCGGTCAACGACAAGACCCAGGGCTTCTGCGCGCCGCCGGCGAACGGTTGCTCGGACCTCGGCCAGAACGTCCTCGTGCTGCCGCCGCCGTTCGATCAGTACACCCAGACCTGCTCGAAGGACGATGACTGCGAGCAGGCGAAGGCTGGCATCCAGCTCAACGTCGGCAAGCTGATCCGCGACCTGGTCGGCAGCGACACGATCGACGTCGGCATCAAGAAAGTCACCATCAAGGACGCCTTCGTCACCTACGACATGCCGCTCTGCGCGGAGGTGCAGATCAACGAAAACCTCTCGTGCGGCGTCTGCGTGCCCTGCAAGGAGGACGCGGACTGCAAGCCGATCAAGGTGCAGCCGCTGATCCTCGACCTCTTCAAGGGCGACGCGATCGCGACGCTCGCGGGTGTGGTCCTCGTCCAGGCGATCTGGGGCAAGGGCGAAGAGCCCGCCCTCAACTTCTTCTGCCAGCAGGTTGTCGCCGGAGTCGGTGCGTGCATCCCGTGCGCGAACCCCACCGCCGCATGCGGCAAGAGCGGCGGCGGCGGCGGTAGCGGCATGTGCGACCACGACAAGTGCACCGAGGGTGGACCGCTCGACTCGAAGTGCGGCACCTGCGAGGCGGCCGTGTGCGCGGCGGACGACTACTGCTGCACGACGGCGTGGGACAAGCTCTGCATCCAGGAGGCGGACAAGCAGTGCAAGAACGTCTGCAGCGGCGGTGACGTCTGCAGCTCGCACGACGAGTGCGTGCCAGGCATCGCCCTCGACACCAAGTGCAGCACCTGCGCCAAGGACGTGTGCGCCAAGGACGACTACTGCTGCACGAAAGAGTGGGATGCGGTCTGCGTGAACATTGCGAAGAGCTTCGCGGGCTGCGGCTGCAAGTGAGCGTCCTCGGGAAAGAGTGACGGCGGGGCCGGCGTCCTTCGTCGGCCCGCCTCCCCAACCCCAGCTCCGCAGGCTTCAGGGAACACCTGGAGCCTGCGTCCTTTTGTGGGCCTGCTATCCTCCCGCTTCGATGCGTTCATCGCTCGGCTTCCTCGCGGCCACGGCCGTGTTCCTCGCCTCGTCGGGAGCCGGTGCGTTTTGCCGCAGCACGACCTGCAGCGGAGACTGCGAGCGCGACTTCGACGGCTGCAAGATGACCGGCGCGCCGCTGTACTGGCCCGGGCTGTGCGTCGGCGTCGCGTTGAACGCGCAGGCGAGCGAGCACATCCCCTTCGACGTCTTCCAGGCCGTGGCGCGTCGCTCGATCGCCTCGTGGAGCTCGCTCGAGTGCCCGAAGGGCGAGGCGACCATCGCCTTCGTCGAGCAGGGGCCGGTGAGCTGCCACACCGCCGAGTACGACCCGGCCGGACCGAACGCGAACATCATCCTCTTCCAGGACATGAAGTGGAGCTACAAGAGCGCCGACAACACGCTCGCGAAGACCACCGTCACCTACGACACCGGGAGCGGCTTGATCCTCGACGCCGACATCGAGCTGAACCACGCGTACAACGAGCTGACCGTGGGTGACGAGGCGGTCGTCTACGACCTCGAGTCGATCCTGACCCACGAACTCGGCCACTTCATCGGCCTGGACCACACGCAGGACTTCGAGGCGACGATGAACGCCGCGTACGATCCGGGGACCAAGGAGCTGAGGACCCTCGAACAGGACGACATCGCGGGGGCATGCACGGCCTACCCACCGGGGCGCGCGGCGGTGTGCGACCCGACTCCACGCGGCGGTCTCAGTGGCGCCTGCAAGGATGCCCCCGAAGAGAGTGGGTGTGCCGTGACCCGGGAGCGCGCGAAGGGTGGGCTCACGGTGAGTGCGTTTGCGCTCGGGGCCACGGGGCTCGTGGCGCGCCGATGGCGGTTGCGGCGCCGGCGTGGTTCGACCTAGCTCTTCGACCATGAAATACCGGCAGCTCGGAACCACCGGCACCCGCGTCTCGACGCTGTGCCTTGGCGCCATGACGTTCGGCGAGGCCGACGAGAAGAGCTTCATGCACCAGGTGGGCTCGACGGAGAGCGAGTCCTTCCGCGTCCTCGACCGTGCGCTCGACCTCGGGATCAACTTCATCGATACCGCCGACGTGTACGGGCAGGACGGCCTCAGCGAGCGGGTGCTCGGAAAGTGGCTCGCCTCGAGCGGCAAGCGCGAGCGCATCGTCCTCGCGACGAAGATGCGCTTCCGGATGGACGAGGGACCGAACGGCACGGGCGCGTCCCGCTACCGGATCGCGCGGACGATCGACGCGAGCCTGAAGCGACTCGGCACCGATCGGATTGATCTTTACCAAATCCACATGCAAGACGCCGCGACCCGCGACGAGGAGATCCTCCGCGCGCTCGACGACGCCATCCGCGCGGGGAAGCTCGTGTATGTGGGCTGCTCGAACTACGCCGCGTACCGACTCGCCGGCGCCATGCACGTCGCTCGTGAGGCGCACCTCTCGCCCTTCGTGACGCTGCAGGCGCAGTATCACCTCGCGTGCCGCGATCTCGAGCGCGAGCACATCCCCCTCTGCACGACCTACGGTGTGGGCCTCCTGCCGTGGTCGCCGCTCGCGGGCGGCCTCCTCACCGGGAAATACCGGAGAGGCCAGGCCGCTCCCGAGGGCAGCCGGATGGCGAAGTGGAAGGAGCGTTACGACGGATTCGACCGACGCCCCCAGAACTGGACCATCGTCGACGCGCTCGTCGCCGTCGCCGAGGAGGTTGCTCGCCCCGCGAGCCAGGTCGCGCTCGCCTGGCTGCTCGCGAAGCCGGTCGTCAGCTCGGTGATCTTCGGCGCGCGTAGCGTGGCGCAGCTCGACGAGAACGCCGGTGCCGCGGACCTCGAGCTCAGCAAGGCGCAGCTCCAGCGCCTCGATGAAGCCAGCGCGATCGAGCTCGGTTACCCCTACGACTTCATCCGACGGATCGACGGCACCTGGTGAGCGACGCGCGCCCGACATGCCGATTCACCATGCCATCCTGCTCGGCCTCGTCGAAGGGCTGACCGAGCTCTTGCCGGTGTCCTCGACCGGTCACTTGATCCTCGTCAATGCCGTACTTCGCCACGAGAGCGAGGCGGCAAAGACGCTCGACGTCGTGATCCAGCTCGGCGCCGTGCTCGCGATCGCACTCTACTTTCGACGTCACCTGATGGATCACGGGCGCGGGCTCGTCGCAAGGCGGACCGAGAGCGTGCGGCTCGCGGCGGCGCTCCTCGCCGCCTTCCTTCCGGCTGCCGTGGTCGGCCTGCTCTGTCGCCGCTGGATCAAGGCGCACCTGTTCGGTCCGGTCCCGGTCGCCTGGGCCCTCCTCGTGGGCGGCGTCGCGATGCTCGTCGTCGAACGCTGGCAGCGAGCAAACCCGGGTGAGAGCGGCATCGAGCGCATCGGTTGGCGCAAGGCACTCTGGATTGGCGTCTGCCAGTGCCTCGCGCTGTGGCCCGGCGCGTCGCGCTCGATGACGACCATCGTCGGTGGTCAGCTCGGTCGCCTCGATACGCGCACCGCCGCGGAGTTCTCGTTCTTGCTCGCGCTGCCCACGCTCGGTGCGGCGACCGTGCTCGACCTCTACAAGGGGGGACGCGCGCTCCTCGCGATCCCGGGAGGCGGCGCAGCGCTCGCCATTGGCACCGGCGTCTCGTTCGGCGTCACCTGGCTCGTCGTCGCGCTCTTCCTTCGTCACGTCAGCCGCGTCGGCATGGCGCCCTTCGCGTGGTACCGGCTCGCCCTCGCCGTGGTCGTCTTCCTCTGCCGTGACGCGCTCCGCGGGTAGCGCTCCTGCGGCGCCACCGGAGGACAGCGGCGCGCCGCGCGTCGGGCTTGGATTCGACCGTCTTTGGTGCGATCTTGCGCGCCGATGAAGCACCCGCACGACAACCTGGGCAAGCGCTCCCTCGATTCGCTCGAGGACGGGAGCGACGACAAGCTCGAAGCGCTCTCGTCGCTCGACCCCCTGAAGACCACGACCGCGAGCGCGCTGCTGCAGTCGATGGCCTCGACCTCCTTTGCCGGGCGACGGCTCGGCGAGGCCGCGGACGTGCTCCACCAGATGACGACCGACGCGGACTGCAAGGTCGTGATGACCCTCTCCGGCGCGATGACGGTCGGCAAGATGTCCCTCGTGATCGTCCGGATGATCCAGAGCGGCATGGTCGACGCCGTGATTTCCACCGGCGCGCTGATGTCGCACGGCCTCTCGGAGGGGATCGGTCTCCAGCACTTCAAGGTGCCGCCCGCCCTCGACGACGAGGCGATGTACAAGAAGGGGTACAACCGCGTCTACGACACGCTCGAGCTCGAGTCGAACCTTAACTCGGTCGAAGCGTTCGTGCGCAGCGTGCTCGAGACCCTCGACCCGAAGGAGACGCTCACCAGCCAGAAGTTCTGCCGGTTCATCGGCGACGCGCTCCTCGCGGCTGGCCATCGCGACTCGATCCTCGGCGCCGCGGCCGAGCGCAACATCCCCGTGTTCATCCCGGCGTTCACCGACTGCGAGGTCGGGCTCGACGTCGCGACCTGGGCGCTGCGTCGGGCGCTCGCGGCCGGCGGCTCGGGCGCCACGCCGGACGAGCTCTTCGCGTCGGACCGCGTGCCCACCTACAACGAGTTCGGCGATCTGCTCGCCTACGCGCGCTTCATCGGCAGCGCCAAGCGCCTCGGGATCTTCACGGTCGGTGGTGGCGTACCGCGCAACTGGGCGCAGCAAGTGGGCCCACTCTACGATTTGCTCAACGTGCGGCTCGGGCTCGACCTCACGCCACCTCGGTTCCACTACGGCATCCGCCTGTGCCCGGAGCCCGTGCACTGGGGAGGGCTCTCCGGCTGCACGTACTCCGAGGGCGTCAGCTGGGGGAAGTTCGTCCCCGAGAGCCAGGGCGGGCGCTACGCCGAGGTCCACTGCGATGCGACAGCGGTGTGGCCGCTGCTCGTTCGCGGCGTGCTCGAGCGCCTCGGCAAGGTGTGAGCCCGAACGCCCCCGTGTTCGACACCGCGGTGGTCCAGGCGCAGCACCGCGCCTCAGCGAACCTCGATTCGCTGCACGTCGCGAAGCTCCTCGACGATCTCGCGCACTTGCCCCTCGCCGCGGTGATGGCGAAACCGGAGCGCGCCCTCGTTGTTCAGCTTGAGCCGCAGCTCGACCGTGGGGTCGGCGAGCAGCTTCGCATCGACGGCGATCGTCTTCTCCGCCGCGACGAGGAGGACTTCCTTCACCGCGACGCCCTTCGCATGCCGCGCGACGAACGCGGCGAGCGTGACGCCCAATCGTCGGCGACCGCCACCGCCATGCTCGCCGTTTCCCTCGCCCTCACCGGAACCATCTCCTCGCCCCTCGCCGCGTCCACCGCGTCCGCTCCCTGACGGCACATCGGACGCCGCAGCCCGAGACCCCTCGCCATCCGGGTCGGGCCCCATCGCGGCGCGAAAGAGCTCCTCGTCGATTCGCACGGGAGAGCGACCCGCGACGACGAGGGTCCGCTCCACCTCCGCGTCGGCACGACGCGTCACCACCTCGACGGTCCCAACGTCGACGAGGTTCGGCGTGTAGCCGCCGCCCTTCAACGCGAGACCAAACGCGACGGCGCCGTTCGAGCGATGGAACGTCGGCACCTCGTCGGGATGAAGCTCGAGCGGTCGGTCGACGCCGACCTCCTGTCGCTCGTCGGTTGAACGCACACGGATCGCGAGGACGGCCTTCGGCTCGACACCGCGGGGAGCGAGCCACGCGTGGAGCGGCCTCGGCGTAGCAAGCGAATCCACCGTCACGATCGCAACCTCGGTACCATCGAGGAGGATCCGCGCGCGGCGCTCGCGCGCAGGGTCCGCGGTCGACGAGCCCTCGGCCGCGGCACTCGGAGCCTGCACCGCGCGGGTTGTTGGCGCGTCGGCGCTGCAGCCACGATCGCATCCGATCACGAACGACGCGACCA
>Ga0194129_10009778_pt1 | contig 10625 bp, 7 predicted proteins | sample TA2KigCa35mmetaG_FD_150862 | JGI IMG/M metagenome (GOLD analysis project Ga0194129, IMG submission 150862) | Freshwater microbial communities from Lake Tanganyika, Tanzania - TA2015038 Kigoma Deep Cast 35m | ecosystem: Environmental > Aquatic > Freshwater > Lake | place: Tanzania: Lake...
GGCGTGCTCAACGGCCGCTGCATCGACGGCGGCTTCTGCAACGACGGCCTGATCTGCGTCGAGGACGTCTGTGTCGACGACCCCGCCGAGGGCGAGGGCGAGGGCGAGGGCGAGGGCGAGGGCGAGGGCGAGGGCGAGGGCGAGGGCGAGCCGCCGTGCCCCGACGCCGACCGCGACGGCTCCTGCGATGACGACGACTGCGACGACGGCGACGCCTCGATCCGCCCGGGCGCCGACGAGCGCTGCGACTTCGACGATGACGACTGCGATGGCGCCCTGAACGACGGCCTCGACTGCACGTTCCTCGCCCACTCGCGCGACACGATGTACGCCATCGACCCGTTCGCCCGCACGGTGCGCACGGTGGGCGCCATCGACCTGCCGGGCAGCGACGGACTGCTCGATGTCGATCGCGACATCGACGGTCGCCTGCTCGCGGTGACCCGCGGCGGCATCTGGGTCGTGAATCCCGATGGCACGCTGTCTGAGGTCGCCTCGATCACGGCGCCAACCAACACCAACGGAATGGCGATCACCGACACCGGCGCGCTGTTTCTGTCCAACGACGATGGCGCCGACAGCGCCGCCTGGCGCGTCGACCGCACGCTGGCGGACGTCATCCGGGTCGGCACGTTCTCCCCGGCCGGTCAGGTCTGTCCGCCGTCCTCGCCGTCGGCCCCGCGCTGCTACGTGTCGTCAGGCGACATCGTCTTCACGAAGACCGGCGACCTGTTGATGAGCGCCAAGGATCCCACGGCGCGTGACGCGCCCGACATGCTGCTCGAGATCAACCAGACCACCGGCGTGACGACGGCGCGCGGCTCGCTGGGCTATCCCCGGGTCTTTGGCCTGTCCGACGCATTTGGTCTGCTCTTCGGCGTCACCCGCGCCGGCGAGGTGCTGCAGGTCGACCCGGGCTCCGGCGCGTCCGCGCTGCTCTTCACCGCCACCGACTCCGCCAACGTCGTCATCCCGTTCGCCGGCGCCGCCAACGGTCCGCTGTAGTCCTCCGCCGTCACCCCCCGCCGTAATCTCCCGCTGTAAGTCCCCGCCGTGATTCGTCGTCGTCTCCGCTCCGGGGGCGACGTTCCCTGCTCGAGGTGACCATGCTCCGTCCGTCGTTGTTCGTCGTCGTCGCTGCCGCCACCGCCGGGTGCACGCCGCCCGCCGGTCAGGTGTGCGGGTTGTCGGTCGCGCCGCCCGCCCCCGACGAGGTGAACGACGGCCGCGGCACCGCGGTGCGCAGCGACGGCGTCCCCTTCGACGTCGAGGGCGACTGGGCGCCGGCGCCGTCGTCGTCGCTGGTGCTCGGGACGCTGACGATGGGCATGCAGTTCGACGAGACGGGCACCGCCGTCGACGACCTGATCGCCGACGGAGCGTTCCCGATCTGCGTCCCGCAGGGGGAGCGCGGCGACAAGAGCGGCGCGGCCAACCTGCTCGATGGCGGCTTCGTCACCGACGCCACCCGCAACGGCGGGCTGGCGATCCTCGGCAAGGAGGCCGACCTGCTGCTCGGTCGCTTCGCCTTCACGCTGATCGACCCGTCGGGGGTGGAGCTGACGTTCAGCGACGGCGCCTTCCGCGTCCCGCAGCGCTGAAAGACCGTTCCGGCGTGGTCGACGCCGGCGGCCTCGACGACGTCGACGAACCCCGCTACTCAGGCCCCATGGTCTACGTGGTCGGGATCGCCGGGGGCACCGGGTCGGGCAAGACGACGCTGGCGCGGGCGATCTCGCAGGCGCTGCCTCCCGAGCACGTCTGCGTCCTCGAGCACGACCACTACTACAAGGACCGCGGCGAGCTGTCGGCCGACGAGCGCGCGCAGCTGAACTTCGATCACCCCGAGAGCCTCGACACCGCGCTGCTCGTCGAGCACGTGCGACAGCTGAAGGCGGGGCGTCAAGCCGACGTCCCGCAGTACGACTTCGTCACCCACGCGCGACGCGACACGACGACGCCGCTGCGCCCCACGCCGGTGCTCGTCGTCGAGGGCATCCTCGTGTTCGCCGACGAGGCGCTGCGCAACGAGTTCGACGTCAAGCTCTTCGTCGACACCGACGCCGATATCCGCGTGATGCGCCGCGTGCGGCGCGACATCGAGCAGCGGGGTCGCACGTTCCAGTCGGTGCGCGAGCAGTACTACCGGACGGTGCGGCCGATGCACCTCGCCTTCGTCGAGCCTTCCAAGCGCTGGGCCGACCTGATCATCCCCGAGGGCGACGCGCGCGTGGCCCTCGACCTGGTGGTCAGCAAGCTGCGCACGGTGATCGCCGCGTCGATCTGACGCTCGCGGCCGGCCGCGCCGTCGCGGCCGGCCGTGCCGTCGCGGCCGGCCGTGCCGTCGCGGCCGCCAGTTCGTCAGGTCGTCAGTTGCCGATCACGGCGAGGTTGTTGTCGACGCGATTGCACCGCGTGCCGTCGACGCAGAAGTTCTCGGGGCAGCTCTCGGCGCAGAAGCCCCGCGTGGCTCCCGGCGGGCCCACGCAGGTGTATCCCTCGGCGCAGCCCTCGACGTCGTCGTCCACGAGGCCGCACGGCGAGCAGGTGCCGCCGGTGATGGTCGTCGTGTCGCAGACCCCCGAGGCCAGGCAGGCGCGCGCGCCGCCGAAGCAGTCGCTGGTGTCGGCGCAGCGCTTGTCGCAGGCGAAGGCGACGCCGGGCACGCAGAACGATTCGGGCACGTCGACGGGGCAGGTGCCCGCGCCGAGCCCGGCGCAGCCGAAGCAGTCATTGCCGCTGCAGCCGTCGGAGAACGCGCAGTCGCGGCAGTCGACGAACACCGGCACGACGACGGCCTCGCCGGCGTCGTCGAGGGCGCCGAGGTCCACCGGATTGCTCTGGCCCCAGAACAGCCAATGGTCGACGACGGCGGCGTCGGCGCAGCGGTCGGCGCCTTCGTCGCCCTTGTCGTGCAGCCCACGGACCTCGAAGACGACGCGGCCCTGCGCCGACAGCCCGCCGAAGCGATCCACGGGGGCGCCGCGCACGATGTCGCCAAGCGCCGCCTTGCGGTCCGACAGCGTCGTGCAGCTCTCGAGGATCACGTTCCGCCCGGGGACGTCGCGCACGACGACGTGCAGCGCGCTCAGGCACGACGTGTCGTAGTCGAGGCCCGAAAAGATCCCGCAGCTCTGCCGCGTGCCGAGTTGCAAGGACAGCTCGGCTGGCGGGCGCGGCGACACGGGGCCCGGACATGCAGCCACGCCCCCGAACGCGGCGCCGATGACGGCGACGGCGGCGGGCAGGGCCAGCGGGGCGGGCGAAGCGCGCACGCCCGACGCACTAGCCGCCCGCGCGGCGGCCGTCACCCGGGGTCGGTCAGAGCGCCTCGAGGGCGCGCAGCACCTCGTCGACGTGGCCGTCCACCTTCACCTTTGGCCACGCGGCGCGCAGGACGCCCTTGCCATCGATGAGGAAGGTCGAGCGGATCGTGCCCTCGACCTCCTTGCCGTACATCACCTTCTTGCCCCACGCCCCGTAGGCGCGGTGCACGGTGAGGTCGGCGTCGGACAGCAGCGGAAAGTTCAGCGAGAACTTCGTCGCGAACTTCTCGTGGCTCTTCAGCGTGTCGCGGCTGACGCCCAGCACGACGGCGCCCTTCACGGTGACCCGGCCGAGGTGGTCGCGGAAGTCACACGCCTCGACGGTGCAGCCGGGGGTGTCGTCCTTCGGATAGAAGTAAAGGACGACCGGCTTGCCGCGGTGTCCCGACAACGAGTGCGTCTCGCCGTCGTGGCCGGCCAGCGCGAACGCCGGCGCCGCGCTGCCCACGGCGAGCGTCGACGACGTGCGACCATCCTCGCTCACGGCCTTCGCCGCCGCGGGCTTCGTCGCCGCGGGCTTCGTCGCCGCGGGCTTCGTCGCCGCGGGCTTCGTCGCCGCGGGCTTCTTCGCCGGGGCCGTCTTCGCCGGGGCCTTCTTCGTCGCGGCCGTCTTCGTCGGGGCCTTCTTCGTCGGGGCCTTCTTCGTCGGGGCCTTCTTCGTCGCCATCGCTTCCTCCAGATGCACCATTCGATGCCAGACGCCGTACGCTGGGTTCACGTCGAGAGCGTCGCGCGCTACGGCGGCACCACCGCCGCGGTCCACGACCGCCGTGCGGTGAGGGAGCGACGACCATGACCCTGCAGGACCTCGACGACCTGAACGCCCACCACGGCGTCCCCGGTGCGCGCTGGGTGAACGGTCCCGCGGGCACACCCGTGCTCGACGTCGTCACCGAGCAATGCCAGGCCCGCGTTTCGGCCTGGGGCGCGCAGGTGGTGGCGTGGACCCCTCTGCTGCAAGGCGATGCCGCACCGGTTCCGGCGCTCTTCTGTTCGCCACGGACGGCCTGGGGCGGCGGTCGCGCGATCCGCGGCGGGATCCCGGTGTGCTTTCCGTGGTTCGGTCCGCGCGCCGACGACCCGCAGCCGCAGGGGCGCCCGTCACCGTCGCACGGCTTCGCGCGGATACGCCCGTGGTTCGTCGAGCGCGTCGTGGTCGCCGACAACGGCCGCGTCGAGGTCACGTTCCTGCTCGTCTCCGACGACGACACGCTCTCGCTGTGGCCCCACGCCTTCGAGGCGCGGCTGACCGCGTCGCTGGGCACGAGCCTCGGCGTGACGCTGGCGGTCACCAACGTCGACGACGTCGCCTTCGATGGCGAGGCCGCCCTGCACACCTACGTGCAGGTCGCCGACGTTGAAGCCGTGGCGCTGCATGGGCTCGAGGGCACCCGCTTCATCGACAAGGTGGCCGGCGGGGCCGCGCGCTACCACGGCCGCGAGCCGCTGCGGCTGCGCGGCGAATTCGACGCGGTGTTTGTCGGCACGAAGCAGACCGTCGTCGTCGAGGATCCGGGGCTGTCGCGCTCGATCCGGGTCGAGAAGACCGGCAGCAACGCCACCGTCGTCTGGAGCCCCGGCGTGCTGAAGGCCACGATGCTCTCGGACCTTGGCAGCGACACGTGGCGGTCGTTCGTCTGTGTCGAGGCGGCCCAACTCCGACCCCAGGCCATCGCTCTGTCGCCCGGTGCGACGCATTCGCTCGGCACGCGAATCACCGTGACCCCGATGCGGCGCGCCTCGCCAGACTGAGGGACCGCCATACGCTCGCCGCGTCGGGCCGTGTTCAGCCGTCGTCGTCGTCGTCGAGTCGGGCTTCGGTGCGGTGGTCAGCCGTCGTTGCCCTTGACGAACAGCGTGTAGCTCCCGCACTGCGCCGCGGCCTCGGGCGCCCACTCGACCCACACGGTGAAGTCGCTGGTGTCGCTGCCGCCAAAGGGCTGGTTGCCGCCGCCGAAGAAGAGGTCGCTGCCGGCGTTGACGCAGCGTCGCTGGTTCTCGCCGCCGCAGCCGGTGCCGTCCGCCTGCTGCACGGCGCACAGCCGCATGTCCGCCGGCGCACCCTCGAGCCGGATTCGCACGCCAAACGTGTCGCCGAAGCCGTCGCACCCGAAGAAGACCGACTCATCGGTGGCGTGGAAGAAGAACACGTCGACGTCGCGCTCGTCGTGCAGCGTGTTGCCGCCGCGGCGCACCTCGCGGGTTCTGGCGCAGTCGTCGCCCAGCGGTCCGATGTTCAAGCCGGGGTTGCACGAGCCCTCGATGTCGCGCCGCTGGCCACCGCCGATGGTGTCCTCGCCGCACTCGCAGCCGTCGCCGAAGCCGTTGTTGGCGTCGTGGAAGCGATCGTTGCACGTGCCGATGGCGCAGGCGCCGGTGCCGCACGACGGCTGGCCGTTGTCGACGGGGCAGCCCTCTTCGCAGGTGATCACGCGGCCGGCGACGTTCAAGCGCCCGATGAAGCCGCTGCCCAGCGGTCCGTCGACGGAGTCGCTGCCGACGAGCACAACCGCGCTCTGCGTGCCGAGGGTCGACGCCGTCATGAACACGCTGATCGCCACCGGGTCTTCGCCCGGCGTCAGCTTGATGGGCAGCGCCGGCACGTCGGTCAGCACGATCTGGCTCGAAGAGCCGACCTCGAACGCGATCGAGCTGAGAGTCAGCTCGCCAAACCCGGTGTTCGACAGCAGGAACGTCTGCGCCCCCGTCGTCCAGCCCTGCACGACGCCGCCAAAGTCGACGCTGGCCGGCGTCGCCGACAACAGCGGCGCGTTCGCGAAGCCGTCGAGCGTGATGGTCGACTGCGGCTGCGTTGGGTCGTCGGTGCTCAGTGCCACCGCGCCTGCGAAAGGACCGCCTGCGATCGGCGTCCACGAGACGGTGAACGCCGCCGACTCCAGCGGCGGCAGCGTCACCGGCTCCGTCGATGACAGTGCGACCCCCGCGCCCGCGGCCACCGACGGCGAGAACGTCAGCGGCGCGCCGCCGATGTTGGTCGCGGTCACCGTCTCGGTGCGCAGCACGCCCACGCGCACGTTGCCGAACTGCACCGCCGTCGTCGACAGCTGCAGCCGCGGCTCGGCCACCGCGGTGCCCGCGACCTCGACGCGAAGCGCCGGCGCGCCGCCGTCGCTGGTGCGCACCTGCAGCGCGCCCAGGAACGCCGCCGCCGCGTCGGGGCGGAACACCACGGGGATGCGCGCCTCGTCGCCGGGGTTCACGAAGTGCTCGCCCCAGTCGCCCGCCTGCGGCTCGACGAACACCGGCGCCGTGCCGTCCTCGAGGGCCACCGGGCCCACCGTCAGCACGCCGCCGTCGCCGGCGTTGCGCACCACGATCTCGCGGCGCACCTCGCCGCCGACGTCGACGAAGCCGAAGTTCAACCGCGGCTCGACCAGCGTCGCGGTCGCGCCACCGAGCGCCCGCGTCGACAGCGGCAGCTCGACGTTGGTGACGACGGCGTCGGCGAAGGCGAGGGCGCCGTCGAACCAGTCGAGCAGCACCTTGCCGGTGTCGGCGGTGCCGTCGGTGGGCGCGTAACGCACGAGCAGCTGCAGCGGCGCGTCGGGCGTGACGTCGACGGCGGTGGCGTCGTCGATGGGCAGCGCTCCGCCGTCGGCGCGGCGGAGCGTGAAGTCGGGCGACGTGTCCACCGACAGCCGCACCAGCGTGAGTCGTACCTTGCCGCCGCCGCGGTTCTCGACGGTGAGCGTGCGCTCGTTGTCGCAGCCGAGGGTGATGCAGTCGTAGCCGAGGCCGAAGGGCGGGTCGACGAACAGGCGCGGCGGCGCTTCGGGCACCTTCGGTTCGCAGCCGCCCGGCGGGCAGCCGGACGTCGCGATCTCATTGGGGCACGCTGCCGTCACGCCAACGACGAAGACGCCGGCGGCAGCGAGCGCGAGCGAGCGGACCAGACGCGGCATCGGCACCTCGATCGACAACGAGCGGAAGACCATCGGCCAGCGGACCATCACCAGGCGCTCACTGGCACTGCAGCGACGTGTCGCCGACGCCCGCGGTCAGCGAGCAGAAGGCGCCATTCACGCGGCGCAGGCGCGCCACCGACCGCGTGTCGCCCTTGGCGTTCAGGCGCACGCTCGGCGAGGCGACGACGGCGCCGTCGAGCGAGATGCGCGTCGTCGTCGTGCTGCCGGCGTGATCGAAGCAGTTGTTGGCGATGGTGTTGGAGATGGCGTTCGGGTCGACGGCGATCGGCACGCCGATGGAGCCGCCCAGCGCGCCGAGCAGGATCGAGCCGCCGATGCCGAGGATGTCGGCGAGCAGGCCCGACGGGATGTTGGCGCAGTCCTCGATGTAGGTGACCTTGACGTCGAACTCCTCGCCGTTGGCGCCGGTGGGACCCATGCCGCGCACGACGACGCGCTCGGGCTCCTCGAACGACCCAAGCGCCAGCCACGAGGCCTGACCATAGGCACCCGACGCCGTCCAGTCGGCGCAGAGGTCGTTGTACTCGCCGGGCTCGCCGAACGTGCCGTTGCGGTTCAGGTCGAGGTACTGCGGCTTGCTGCAGGTGACGGCGCCGTCGACGGACTCGACGATCAGGTCGACGTTGCGGAAGTCGCTGCCGGCCCACGAGTTGTCGGCGTTCTCGTACTCCATCTCGACCTTCAGCACCTGGTCCTGCACGCCCGAGCGCGCGTAGCCGCGCAGCGCGACCGTCTTCAGAACGTCGGAGCCGGGGTCGGTGTCGTTGGAGGTGATGTTCAGCACCGCCTCGACGGGGCGCTGCGGTGAGAACGTGTTGGCCGGGTCCGATGGGCCCGACGGGTTGTAGAAGACCGACAGGATGATCGCGCCGCCGGGGCTGATGGGCGGCACAAACGTCGGCATCACGTTGAAGTCCGCCGCCGCGCTGCCGCCGCCGATGGCTGGCGTGATGATCAAGTCGGACTGGCCATTGTTGCGGATGGTGACCTGCCTGAAGTCCACCGAGCCGATGGCCAGCGCGTCGGTGCCCGGCGCCCCGTAGACGAACTCGGCGGCGCTGACCTCGATCTGCGGCGGGCCGAGAGAACTGCCACTGAGCACGACGACGACTCGCTGGTTGTCGCTCACACCGTCGGTGCGGATCACGAGTCGATCGCACGATCGATTCGGTGGAGTACAGGTGTACTCGCGGTTCGCGGTGGGCTGGAAGGCGACGTCGACCTCGACGGCGGCGAGCGGGTTGTCGACCGAGTAGGGCGGTACGAGGATCGGGTTGTCGTTGGCGATGGCATCGACGTCGAGGAGGCTGTCGCCCTGGCGCAGCGCGGTGATCGTGAATGCTTCGCCGTTGTCGATGAAAAGATTCTCGATCGCGAGCACCGCCGAGCCGGTGCCGCGGTTGGTGATGGTGACCGTCTCGGTACGCACGCCGCCGCCGCCGCCGGCGGAGAACGGCACGAAGCCGTAGTTCAGCTCCAGCGGGTCGACCACGACGCTCGGGATGCCGTCGTAGCGGGCGAACAGGTCGACGGTGACGACGCCGTCGGGGCCGGCGGTGATGTCGTCGGAGCGCAGCTGCAGCTCGCCGTTGGCCTCACCCGGGCGCGTCGGCGCGTACGTCACCGTGATGTCGAGGGAGCGATTGGGCGGCACGCTGCGCGACGCCACCGAGCAAGGCGAGCAGTCGAAGTCGTCGCTGCTGTTCTCGGCCAGACCAACGGCGGCGATGTTCAGCAGGCACTGGCCGAGGTTCGTGACCGTGACGGTCCGGCTCTCGCTGCTGCCGAGCGCCACCTGATCGAAGGTCACCGACGTCGTCGAGATCGACAGGATCGGGCGCGTGTCGCCGGTGCACTCGAAGTCGGCGCGGGGTTCGCAGTTGCCGACGTCGCCGAGCAACACGCAGATCTCGTCGTCGCGGCAGTCCTCGTCGGTCTGGCAGCCGGTGTCGGCGCAGACGCCGCCGATGCAGCGGCCGGTGGAGCAGTCGGCGTCGACGGTGCAGGCCTCGCCGACCGGGTTCGAAGCCGGCGGCGGGCCGCCGACCGAGATGTACTCGGTGTCGGTGCAGCCAACGCCGAACAGCGCGACGACCGGCGCGAGGACGAAGGGCAGGGGCGAGAGGGCGCGGAACGAGGGCATGGACGCGGCTCCGGGTGAGCGATCATCGTCGAGCAGGGGCGACGATGGACGTTATCGGCCAGACGTCCGACAAGGTATCCCACCCGCCGGCGCGCGTCGCCGAAGCCACCGGATCTGCGCGGACTTGCGTGACCGTGTAGGCAGACGTCACCCCGACCGACAGCGGGAGGCGCGGTGCTGTCCCGCGCCGTCGACGACCGCGGGGGCGAGCGTTGTTGACGCGGCGCGACGTTGTTGCTCAACGTCAGCCGGCATGAAGTACCGCCTGCTCTCTCCTGGTCCGACTCCCGTCCCCGAGCGTGTGCTGACCGCGATGGCCAACCCCATCTGGCACCACCGCACGCCGGCGTTCGAGGCGACGTTCCAGCGTTGCCGGCAGGGGCTGCAGTGGCTGTTCCAGACGCAGCAGGAGGTGCTGACGCTGTCGTGTTCGGGCACCGGCGCCGTCGAGGCTGTCTACCAGACGTGCTTCAGCCCCGGTGACACGATCATCACCTGCGCCGGCGGCAAGTTCGGCGAGCGCTGGGGCAACATGGCCCGCGCCTTCGGCTTCAAGAACGTCGTCGTCGACGCGCCGTGGGGTGAGGCTACCGACGCGAACAAGGTGAAGGAGGCCCTCGACCAGCACCCCGAGGCGAAGGCCGTCGTCGTCTGCGCGTCGGAGACGTCGACCGGCGTGCGCCACCCGTACGAGGCCATCGCCGCGCTGTGCAAGCCGCGCGAGCACACCATCGTCGTCGTCGACGCCATCACCGCGCTGGGCGTCTGGGACATCAGCCCGGAGCGCGACGGCCTCGACGTCGTTGTCACCGGCTCGCAGAAGGCGCTGATGCTGCCGCCGGGCCTCGCGTTCGTCACGCTGTCCGAGAAGGCGTGGGGCCTCGCGAAGCAGGCGACGTCGCCGAAGTACTACTTCGACCTGAACAAAGAGCTGAAGAACCAGAAGACGAACCAGACGTCGTACACGCCTGCAGTCTCGTTGGTCGAAGGCCTGCACGAGTCGTTGAAGATGATGCAGGAGGAGGGCTTGCCCACGATGTTCGCGCGCCACGCCCGGCTGGCGAAGGCGACGCGCGCCGGCGTGGCGGCGCTCGGGCTCGAGATGTTCGCCAAGGCGCCCGCCGACAGCGTCACCGCGGTGCTGCAGCCGTCGTCCTTGAAGCCCGACGCCGTCTACAAGGGGCTGATGCAGCGGGCGAACCTGACCAT
>Ga0194129_10009779_pt1 | contig 10624 bp, 12 predicted proteins | sample TA2KigCa35mmetaG_FD_150862 | JGI IMG/M metagenome (GOLD analysis project Ga0194129, IMG submission 150862) | Freshwater microbial communities from Lake Tanganyika, Tanzania - TA2015038 Kigoma Deep Cast 35m | ecosystem: Environmental > Aquatic > Freshwater > Lake | place: Tanzania: Lake...
CTCCCAGACGCAGCGCGATCGCGACGGCGAGGACAAGGCGGTGGCCCTCCTCGAGAAGCGCGCCGACGAGAAACCCAACGCGGCGCCGTGGGTCGCGTTGCAGGGCTTCTTCGCGAACAAGGAAGAGACGCGTGACCGCGCGGTCGGCTTCGCCGAGCGTGCCGTCGCCGCCAACGACAACGACCCGATCGCGCTCCTCTGCCTCTCGGCGCTCTACGGCCAGGCCGGCAAGCTCGACAAGATCGTCGAGCTGCTCGGCAAGCACGAGGCGAAGATGGCGAACAGCGTTCACCTCGCGAACAACTACTTCGAGGCGCTCTTCCAGCTCGGCCAGCTCGACAAGGTGACGCGGCTCCTCAACGCGCTCGCCGGCTCGACGAACAAGGAAGTGAAGCAGTTCGCGATCCAGCGCTCGCAGCTCGTGGCGCAGTTCCTCCAGCAGCAGCAACAGCGCCTCGCCTCCGCCGCGAAGGCGTGAACGCATCGCCCGTCAACCTCGGCACGGACGGGCCGGCTCCGACCTCGGAGTGGCCGTCGCTCCGAGCGACCCTCGGGAGCGCGGCCGCCGTGACGCTCGCGGTCACGGTCGCGTCCTACGCGCTTGACGGCCAGCTCGCGAACCTGGGCGTCGCCGGCACCTTCCTGGCGGCGACCTGGTGGCTCGTGCTCGGACGGGACACCGCGGTGATTCGCGCGCACGGCCTCTCTCTCGGCGGACTCCTCGAGCCCGAGCCGCTCGACGGACGGCACATCGCGGTGTCGCTGCTCGGCGCGCTCGCCTGGACGCTCGGGCTCGCCCTCGCCTTCTTCCCGCCTTTCGCTGTCGGCTACGCAACGCTGTGGGGTGGGACCCGCGCCTTCGCGTGGCGCGTGCCACCCGAGTGGATGGATCTCGTCGCCGGGCAGATCGTCGTCGTCGCGCTCCCCGAGGAGGCGTTCTTTCGCGGCTTTTTGCAGAGCGCGCTGGACGGTCGCACGACGAAGCGCTGGCGATGCTTCGGCGCGGAGCTCGGCCCCGGCTGGCTCGCCTCGGCCGCGATCTTCGCGGTGGGTCATTTTCTCACGGTGCCGCAGCCCGGTCGCCTCGCGGTGTTCTTCCCCGCGCTCCTCTTCGGCTGGTTGCGTGCGCGCACCGGCGGCATCGGTGCCGGGGTCGCCTTCCACGCTGCGTGCAACCTGTTCTCGGCGATGCTCGCGTTCGGCTTCGGGCTGCGCGCGCGCTGAGCCTCACCGTCCGAACGCCGCCGCGAGCCCGTAAAGCGCGACGAGGAGCACGAGCGCCGCGGCGACGTGGAGCCACCAGGGTCGCGAGGGCGCAGGACTCGCATCTCGGCGCGAGGCGAGATCCGCGAGGGCCGCCGCCGTGATGGCCGCGAGGCGAGCATCGATGGCCTCGGTGAGGTCGGGTGCGGCGGTGCTCCGGGCCTCACGGTAGCGCCGCGCCGCGATGGCGAGCGCACGGGCCTGTCGGCAGTGCTCGATGAACGCGCGGTTCGGCTCGTCGACTCGGAAGTCGCTCGAGGCGCGCTCCCAGAGCGCATCGAGGACCGGATCGCTCGCGCCGGACTCGCTCATCCGCTCACCGCAGTTTCGACTTCAGCTCCGCGGTGAGCTTGAAGTACTCGCCGCGCGGATACGGGCGGTTCAGAATATGAAACTCCTTGCCGACGAGCCCGACGCACCCGAAGCAATAACGGCAATCGTCGCAGTCGGTGGAGCGCTCGAGGTAGGCCGAGCGCGAACACCGCTCCGACTGATGGCAGTGCGTGCAACCGACGAGCCCCTTCGAGCCGGAGCAGTGGTTCGAGTCGACGCAGCCGTCGCAATCGACGCAGTAGTTGCAGCGCACGAGGCTCTTCGAGCCCTTGCAGAACGTGCAGTCCGAGCAGCGCGCACAGCCGACACACTCGATGCAGCGCTCGTTGTCCCGTCGTGCCACGTGCTCGGCGAGGAGCGCGGCGAGCGCGCGGGAAAACTCTCGCGGATCGAGGGATGGCGCTGCGGGACGCTCCGCGCTCATGGGGTCACACCGAGCCCTCGACGGGCTTGCCCTGGAGGAAGCGGCGAAGCTCTGCTGCGGCTTCGCGCGTGGCGGCCTCGTCGGCGAGCTCTTCGATGCGACGCAGGCGCGACTCGAGGACGGCGCGACGCTCGGGCGATGCGCTGCCTTCGCCGAGCCGCGGCCCCGGGACCGGCTCGACGAGGATCGCGCGTAGCGTCGCGATCGCCTCGGCGACGCGGGCTTCGTCCCGATGCTCGAGCACCTGAAGCCAGACGGGCTGGGTGCGCGGCAGCTCGAACGAACCCGCGAGGTATTCGTCGACGGCGCGGGTGATCGAGGGGCGCCCCTCCGCGGTGAGGACGCGCCCGAGCAGCCGCTGTCGCTCTTGTTCGCGCGGCTCGACGGTCATCGGGCGCGGGCCGGCGATGATGCGCCCGGCACGCTTCGGCGTCGGGGTCGACGCCGCGTCATCCACGGTCGGCGACGACGCCATGCTCGCCGCATCGCCGCCCTTGAGGAGCGGGTCGTGCCACACCTTCGTCTCGGACCGGAAGGGACCGCGTCGCCCTTTCCCTCGGGGGGCACCGCCTCGAGCGTGACCGCCTCGGGAATCACCGCTTCCGGGAACACCGCTTCGGGCGGAGTGCGGGCGACGACCGTCACCACCGCCACCCTGACGCCTCGAACCCCGCCGCCCTTGCGACATAAGCGGCTCCGTCTCTAACACATGACCGTGACGGAGCCGCGCGAAAACTCGGCCCGCCTCGCCACACCGTGGCACCTCACGGGGCGGCATGACGAACCGCTCCTCGGACGATAGGTGGCCCCAGCGCCGGTCGTCGCGCATCCTCGGCGAGCACGGCGTGTTTCGTGTCGTCGGGCACGCGATGTCACCAGGCTCGCTGCAACGCCGACGCGCTCCGTACGAGGTCGTGACGCTCGAGTTGCCCGACTGGGTAACCGTCGTGGCGTGCCGGCAAGACGGCACGGTCGTCCTCGTGCGGCAGCTGCGTTACGGCACCAACACGCCGAGCCTCGAGACGCCTGGAGGGATCCTCGATGCGGGCGAGAGTCCGCTCGCTGCGGCGCGCCGCGAGCTGCGCGAAGAGACCGGGCACCGCGCCACGCGCTGGCGCTCGCTCGGGTGGGTCTTCCCGAACCCTTCGCTCCAGTCGAATCGGCTGCACTTGTTTCTCGCGCTCGACGCTCGCGAGGTGTCACCGGCGACGCCGGACGAGGGCGAGGGGCTCGAGGTCGAGCGGGTCGACTTGACGAAGATCACCCGCCTCCTGCGTCGCGGCGCGGTGCGTCACGCGCTCTCGGCGCTGGCCCTCGAGCGAGCCCTCGCCGTCCTCGGTCGCTGAGGCTTCGCGCCCGGGGCGAAAAAGCCAACCGCGCGATGGATCGCTTGGCTCCTCTCCACAAACCCACTACGCGGGTTGAGGTACACGCCATGGCGATCGAGAAGCTGAAGAAGATCTGGATGGATGGTGAGCTCGTCGACTGGGACGAGGCCCGCATCCACGTCCTGTCGCACACCCTGCACTACGGGCTCGGCGCCTTCGAGGGGATCCGCGCTTACAAGCGCGCGAACGGGGCGACCGCCGTGTTCCGACTGCGCGAGCACGTGCAGCGACTCTTCGACACCTGCAAGCTCATCGCGATGAAGCCCGAGTGGACCCGCGAACAGGTGTGCGACGCGAGCGTCGAGCTGCTCCGCGCCAACGGGATGACCGAGGGTTACCTGCGACCGATCGTCTTCGTCGGCGACGGCACGATGGGGATCTTTGCCCCGGACAACCGCATCCGAACCGCGATCATCTCGTGGAAGTGGGGCGCCTACCTCGGCTCGACGGCGCTCGAGAAGGGCGTGCGGACGAAGATCTCGGCGTGGGTCCGCCATCACCCGAGCATCGCCCTCGCCAAGGGCAAGATCATGGGCCAGTACACGAACTCGGTGCTCGCGAAGCGCGAGGCCAAGACCGCCGGCTACGACGAGGCCATCCTGCTCGACGTCAGCGGCCACGTCTGCGAGGGCTCGGGCGAGAACCTGTTCATCGTCAAGGACGGCAAGCTCATCACGCCGCCACTCTCCTCCTCGATCCTCGCCGGCATCACCCGCGACACCGTGTTGCAGCTCGCCCGCGAGGAGGGGATCCCGGTCGCCGAGCAGTTGCTCACCCGTGACCAGCTCTACCTCGCCGACGAGGCGTTCTTCACGGGCACCGCGGTCGAGCTGACGCCCATCCGCGAAGTCGACGATCGGCCGCTCGGCGAGGGCAAGCCCGGGCCCATCACCCTGCGTCTCCAGCAGCGCTACTTCGACGTGGTCAAGGGTAGCGACGAGAGCCACCCGGAGTGGCTCACCCTGGTCTGAGAACCTTGCGCGCGACGATCGCCGTCCTCCTCGGCGCGGCGCACGCCGTCGGCTGCCAGGCGCCTGCTCCTGCCGCGGCACCGGCTCCCGTCGCCGTGCAGGCCGACAGGCTCGGCGACCCGCGCGCGAAGATGGATCGCGTCGTCGTTCGCCGCTTCCGACTGAGGATCGAGCTGCCCGACCCGACCGGCTGGCGTCCACGCAAAGAGCGAAGCCGATTTCTCCTGCTCGATCATGCCGACACCGGCTCGTCGCTCGCGCTGCGCACCTGGCTCGAATACGACCGGATGACGGCGCGCACCTGCGAACAGAACGCGCGCCTGTTCCGCGAGCTGCCGCGGGGGGGCGAACCCCTGCTGCGAGAGCGCCGGGCGATCGCAGGCTTCGACGCGGAGGTCATGGTCGCCGTCGAGCCCGGCGAGGTGACGCGCGGTCACGTCACCGCCTTCGGGGCCAAAGGCCGGATGTGCCTCGCGTTCGCGTTCAGCACCGAGGCCCGCGGCCCGCTGCGACGGCAAGTCGTCGAGGACCGCCTGGCGATGCTCGACGAGCGGACGCTGACTCGGCTCGCGCCGGTGAGCGGTGAGGACGACGTCGCGCGCGAGGACGATCTCCGCTGAGCTTGCCCGCCGCTGTGCTTGCCCGCCGCTGTGCTTGCCCGCCGCTGTGCTTGCCCGCCGCTGTGCTTGCCCGCCGCTGTGCTTGCCCGCCGCTGTGCTTGCCCGCCTCGGGGGGAGCACCGGCGCAGTCTCGCAGTCGCAGCGTCGCGGGCGCCCCACTCACTCGAGCTTGTCGAGCACCTCGTCGTGCTCGGGGAAGCGCCCCTCCGCGTGCTTGTCCCACAGGACGTTGCCGTCTGCGACCACGGTGAACTCACCGCGACCACCCGGGACCAGCGTGACGCGGTGCCCCGTTTCCTGTTCGATCACGGCCGCGAGACTCGCGGCCCTCGGCTTGTAGCTTCACATCACGCAGTAACGAATCTCGACGCTCATGCGTGTCGGTCTACTGCGTGATGTTCTTCAGGTCGAGCATTTCCTCGGCGTTCGGCACCACGACGAGCTCGCACCGGCGGTTCTTCTTGCGGCCCTCGGCGCTGTCATTCAGGACGAGGGGGTCGGTGTCGGCATAACCCGAAGCGCTCCAGCGCTTGTCGGGCAGCGCTCCCTTCTTGGGATCGATCAAGTGGAGGAGCACGGTCCGTGCGCGCATCATCGAGAGGCCCCAGTTGTCGCGGAAGGGCCCCCCGGCGAGCGGCTCGTTGTCGGTGTGACCGGCGACCTGGTAGAAGCGCCCGCGCAGCGAGGCGTCGCCGTTGATGATCTGCGCGACCTTGTCGAGGATCCGCTCGCCCTCCGACTTGAGCGAGTCCTTGCCGGTATCGAACAGCACGTCGCCCGGCAGGGAGATCATCATGCGGTTGTTGCGGATGCTGACCGAGAGGCCGAGCGTCGTCAGCGCCTCGAGCTTCTCACGCAGCTGCTCGAACCGCTTCTTGATGCGCTCGAGCGCCTCGGCGCGCGCCGTGTATTCGAAGAGCGCGGCCTCGAGATCGCGCTGGGTCGCGGCGAGCTTCCCGACCTCGACGTTGCGCGAGTCGAGATCGGCGCCGAGCTTCTGCAGATCGACCCCCATCGACTCGAGGTCACGCTGGAGCTTCTCGGAGCGCTCCCGGGCATCCCGGAGTTGCGCCTCGGTCTCGGCGAGCTGCTTCTTCGTGGCATCGCTCTGGGCCACGAGGCGCGCGTACTTGTCGAGCTGCGCGCGCCACTCCTCCTCCGAGTAGCCGCAGGCCGTCGCGAACAGGGAGACGAGCGCGAGCCCGAGCGAGCCCACCAGGCTGAACCGCATATGGGGTCCTTGGCTAGCAAAGCCATTGTGTCAGAGCAAGCGCCCGTGCGATCGTCCGCGCCCTCCCGACGTGCCCGCTCGCGGCGCGTTCCCCATCCTCTCAGCGACGAGGCGACGAATGGCACACCGCATCACCCTCATCCCCGGCGACGGGATCGGACCTGAAGTCAGCGACGCGGCTCGCCGCGTGATCGAGGCCGCAGGCGTGACCGTCGACTGGGACGTGCAGCCGGCCGGGCTCGAGGTCGCGCGCGTCGGTGGCAACCCCCTTCCCGACCGCGTGATCGACTCGATCCGCGCGAACCGCTTCGCGCTGAAGGGCCCTTGCGGCACGCCGATCGGCGGAGGCTTCCGCTCGGTCAACGTCACCTTGCGCCAGGCGCTCGACCTCTACGCGAACGTGCGGCCCGTCAAGAGCCTGCCGAAGGTGGAGCCGCGCTTCGAGGTGGACATGGTGATCGTGCGCGAGAACACCGAGGGCCTGTACGCCGGACTCGAGCTCATGATCATGCCGGGCATCGCCCAGAGCATCAAGCTCACCACCGAGCGTGGGTCACGGCGCATCGCCGAGTTCGCGTTCCGTTACGCCGAGCGCCATGGCCGACCGCGCGTCACGATGGTGCACAAGGCAAACATCATGAAGATCTCGGACGGACTGGCGCTCGAGACCACGCGCAAGGTCGCCGCGCTGCACCCGACGATCGAGCTGAAGGAGATGATCGTCGACGCTGCAGCCATGACCATCGTCAAGAACCCCAACAGCCTCGGCGTGCTGGTCACCGAGAACCTCTACGGCGACATCCTCTCCGATCTCGGCGCGGGCGTCGTCGGCGGACTCGGGTTCGTCCCGGGCGCGAACATCGGCGACGACGCGGCCGTGTTCGAGGCCGTGCACGGGACGGCGCCCGACATCGCTGGCAAGGGGATCGCCAACCCCACGGCGATCATCCAGAGTGCGGTGATGCTGCTCCACCACGTCGGCGAGACGAGCGCCGCCGAGGCGATCGAGCGCGCGATCCTGCGCGTCTACGAGCAGCGCAAGGTCGTCACCCGCGACATCGGCGGGCAAGCTGGCACGAAGGAGTTCACCGACGAGCTCTGCCGGCTGATCCAAGCCTGAGGGTCTCTCGGGAGCGCTCAGAACCACACAGCGCTCAGAACCACACAGCGCTCAAAACCACACAGCGCTCAAAACCACACAGCGCTCAAAACCACACAGCGCGCAAAACCACACAGCGCGCAAAACCACACAGCGCGCAAAACCACACAGCGCTCAGAAGGTGCCCGCGAGGCCGACGCTCGTCGGCGAGACGAACGGGGTCACGCGCACCGAGGCGGTGCCGCGGGTGCTCGCATCCACGGACGGGAAGAGGGGCCCCGGGAGCGCGAAGAGCGCGACCGTTCCGGCGATCGCCCCAACGCCCGCGAGCGCAAACCCGACGTTCGACGCATGGGCGAGCGCGACCGCACGATCGTGGTCGGGGCGGGCGTCCTCGCCGCACGCGAGCTTGACAGGGCAACGCTCGAACGCGCGCGACGCCGCAGACAGCGACATGCCCCCGGTGATCGCGCCGACGACGAGCCCGGCCGCACCGACGCCGTAGGCCCCCCACACGACGAACGGCTTGTAGGCCGCAGACGGCGCGGCCGGCGGCAGCGGCGCGGGCTTCGCGGGCTCGGGGCTCACCACCTCGAGCTTCGCCGGCTCCGGCTTCGCGGGCTCGGGGCTCACCACCTCGGGCTTCGCCGGCTCCGGCTTCGCGGGCTCGGGGCTCACCACCTCGGGCTTCGGGGGCTCGGGCAGCGGTTGCAACACGAGCCGCAGCGTCTTCGTCTCGCGCTCGACGACCGCGACGGTGACAGGCTCGGCGCGGTGGCCCTTCGCGCTGGCGGAGACGGTGTGGTCACCCTGGTTCACCTTGCGGGGCAACGTCGCCGCGAGCCCGGTGAGCTCGACGCCATCGACCGTGATGCGCAGCTCCTCGAGCGCCGTGCCATCGTGCGCCTCGGCGACGACGACGAGCGACGGAATGCGGTCGACGATCGCGGCGATGCGCTCGCGGGCCCGGGCGCGAGCCTTCTCGAAGGCGGCCGCCTCGCCAGGCTGCGCCGGGATCAACGTCACCTGCTTGTAGACGTCGTTGGCCTCGAGCAATTTCCCGAGCGCCTCGTACGTGTCGCCGACGAGGATACCGGTCGTGGGGACGCGCATGATCGCGTGCGCCTGGCGAAAGGCCTCGAGCGCACCGACGGCATCGCCACCGGCCAGCTTGTCCTTGCCGACCTTGACGAGTGCGCGCGCGGTCTCTTTGTCGGCCGCGCTCGGCTCGGCGGGAGCGGCGCCCGTCGAGGGGCCCTGCGCGTCAGCCACGCTCGGGGAGAGTGCCGCGCACGCGAGCGCGAGCGCCGCGCCGCTCAACGTGAGCCGCCTAGAAGCCGAGATCATCACCCTCTCCACTGCTCGGCTTCGAGACGACCGGTCTCGGCGGCGGCTTGCCACCGCCCGGCTTGGCGGACTCGCGGGGCGGCTTGGTCCCGCTGCGGGTCGGAGGCGCGACGGCGGGAGCCAGGCTCTCCGCGGGCTTGACCTCCGATGCGGGCTCGGCGGTGGGGGCGGCGCTCGACGCGACCGCCGCGATGGGGCTCGACGCAGGCTGCAGCGCGACCGCGACGGTGGCGCTCGAGGCGGCCGGCGCGGGGGAGGCGGCGAGAGTCGAGGCCGCTGCGTTCACCAAGGAAGCGGGGCTCGGCGAAGTCTCGGGACGCACGCGCAACGCGAGCCAGCTTGCGGCTCCTGCGACGGCGACTGCGAGCGCGAGCGCGCCGACCATCCCGGGATGCGTGCGTCGCGCCGGCATGCCCGCGATGTCGAGCGCCGACTCCGAGGTGGTCGAAGCGCGAGCGCGGTCCGCCGAGCCCGCCTGGGCGGAGCCGGTGTTCGTGGGATCGAGCGAGCGTTTCTCGGTCCTCGCGACCTCGAGGGAAAAGTCGCCCACCTCGTCGTCGTCGAGCTCGCCCTTCCAGTCGGGGTCGCCACCGTCGTCCGGCGAGCGCAGCGTGCCGCCGTCGCGCCCCACGACGAGGCCGATCTCGGTGCCGCGCCGACTGGACGAGGCGGCGCCGGCCGAGGGCGGCACCAGCGAGAAGTTCGCCGTGCCACGGTCGAGAAGATCGGCCTCGATGTCGGAGGTGCGCGTCGGGAGGAGCCGCAGGAACGCCAGCGCGAGCTCGCGCGCCGATGGGAATCGCTCCGCAGGATCTTCAGCAAAACATCGGGTGAACCACGCGTCGAGGCCGGGCGGCAGGTCGCTGCGCAGGCTCGAGGGTAGCCCGAATTTCCCGAGGAGAATGTTCGCGCACACCATGCCGACGGTGCTGCCGCCAAACGGCACCTCACCGATCAAACACTCGTACGCGACGATGGCGAGCGCCCACAGATCGGTCTGAAAATCGGCCGGAGCGGTCGAGGCGATCTGGTCGCGGCAGATGTACTCGGGCGTGCCGACGAGCAAGCCATCCTGGGTGAGCTTGCGGCTCTCGGGCATCTTCACGGCCTTCGCCACGCCGAAGTCGACGAGCTTGATGAGCTTGCCGTCCTCGTGGGGGACCAAGAAGATGTTGGCGGGCTTGATGTCGCGGTGAATCACCCCGGCGGCGTGCGCAGCGCGCAGCCCCTTCGCCACCTGCGAGACGATCTGCGCGGTCTGGCGCATGCTGAGCCGCTGCACGCGCCCGAGCCGGTCTTCGAGGCTCTCGCCCTGGAGCAGCTCCATCACGATGTACGGCGTGCCGTCCACCATCTGGCCCTGGTCGAAGACCTGCACGATGTGGGGGCTGCGAATCTTCGCGGCGGCGGCGGCCTCACGCTGGAAACGGGCGACCGCCTCGTTGCGCTCGGCCTGCAGGTCCTCGTGGATAAACTTGACCGCGACCTCGGTCTCGAGGGTCAGGTGTTCAGCGAGCCACACGCTGCCCATCGCCCCCTCCCCGATGGGGGAAAGAAGGCGGACGTTGGTCGTCACCATCGTCCCGGACTCGAGTGGCATGGGCGAAAAAGGCTACCTCATCCCCACGCACGCGCGAGCAAAAGGCTCCGATCGCGAGCACGTGCGCCGGGTGATGTGGCGCGGATCAAGCGGGCGCGTTCCCGCGGGAAGGACCGGCGCGCGACGGCGATCGGGGATGCGCGTCGGGGCGATGGCGCGAGGGAGCGGTCGATGGTAGGAGAGGGATACCCAAGACGGGGCCGAACGGTTTCGACGTGGGGACGGAAGGTCTGTCTGCGTGCTGCGGCGCCTGGACCGCGAAATAACCGGGCCGTTTAGTTGCGAACGACAACGCGATTGCTCTCGCCGCCTGATTCAAAGGGCAGTGAGCATCCGAGGGGAAGGTCG
>Ga0194129_10009780_pt1 | contig 10623 bp, 7 predicted proteins | sample TA2KigCa35mmetaG_FD_150862 | JGI IMG/M metagenome (GOLD analysis project Ga0194129, IMG submission 150862) | Freshwater microbial communities from Lake Tanganyika, Tanzania - TA2015038 Kigoma Deep Cast 35m | ecosystem: Environmental > Aquatic > Freshwater > Lake | place: Tanzania: Lake...
GTAAAAAAAGATACGCCCATTTATCCCGACACGCTGGTTTGGATTCGCGACTTCTCTTACTCGTACAACGAGCCCATGACCAAGCGTTATTTTATGCATCCCTCTTTTGGCGACTATCCTGTTGTGGGTGTCAGCTGGAAGCAGGCCGTAGCTTTTTGCGAGTGGAGAACGCATTATCTCAATGCTTATCTCGATGCAAAGAAGCGTCCGCAAGAATCTGATTTTCGCTTGCCCACCGAGGCACAGTGGGAATACGCCGCACGCGGCGGTCGTTCGCAAACCATGTTCCCCTGGGGAAATTATTATACCCGTAATAAAAAGGGTTGTCTGATGGCCAACTTTAAGCCCGGCCGTGGTAATTATCCCGAAGATGGCGGTTTCTATACCGTGCGTGCCGATAGCTATTGGCCCAATGATTTTGGGCTGTATTGCATGGCCGGTAATGTGGCCGAGTGGACATCGACTATCTACTACGAAGGACGCAACAATTTTCAGCACGACATGAACCCCGATGTACGCTGGAATGCCAAAGAGGACGATCCGCCGCTCATGAAGCGCAAGATTACCCGTGGTGGCAGCTGGAAAGACGTGGGTTATTTTATTCAGAACGGAACCTCTACCTACGAATACCAAGACTCGGCTAAATCTTATGTTGGTTTTCGTTGTGTGATCGATCTTCCTGCAACTTCTTTAAAATAATTTCTTTTATAACCAATCATCCTCTAAACGATTCGAATTATGGCAGCAGCTATTCCTTCTAAAGTAAGTAAATGGGTAGACGTAGGCGTTTCATTTGGAGCCGCCCTTGTAATCTGGGGTGCGCTTCGTAAGATCATTCACGCTCCGGATGCCGATATCTGGCTTTGGATCGGTCTGACCACCGAGGCACTCATCTTTGCGCTCTATGGGGTGTTGTACATCAAGTACCCTCCCATCGACGATGCCAGCCATGCCGAAGAGCAATTGTCTGTTGTTGGCAAAATGGATAAGATGATGAAGGATGCCGATATCAATACCGATGTATTGAGTCGTTTGGGAGAAAGTTTTCGTCAGCTTAACACTACGGTATCAAATCTCGGCACCATGGCCGATGCCGCTGCTGCCTCTGGCGAAATGGCGGCCAAGACCAAAGCGGTCGCTGCCGAACTCGACAAAGTAAAGAATGCCTACACGGCCGCTGCCGAATCGGTAGGTTCTTTCAATAATGCCACCGAAGGAGCTCGTCATTTTCATGACCAGGTACAAGTGCTAACCAAGAACCTCTCTTCGCTCAATACCATCTATGAACTGGAGCTGGCCGAAAGCAATAACCACCTTAAGGCACTCAATAGTTTTTATGGTAGGTTAACCGAGGCTTCCAATGCGATGATCAGCAGTACCGAAGATGCCAAAAAAGTACAAGAGCAGATCGGTGCCTTGGCCGGCAATCTCGGAAGACTGAACAATATTTACGGCAGTATGCTAACGGCCATGCAGGGTCGCTCGTAAGCGCCCCGAACGCCCTACTCATTGCTTAATTTTTTAAAGAAGAGCTTACATGGCATTACCTAAAGAACCGCGGCAGAAGATGATCAACATCATGTATTTGGTGTTGACTGCGCTGCTGGCCATCAATATTTCTGCCGAGATCCTCAATGCGTTCAAGACCATTAACGAGAGTCTTGAAAAGACGAATACGGCCGTCAATGCCTCTACAACGCAAGTATTGTCTTCGCTTACCCAGAAACTCAACGATCCGGCTACGCGCGACCGTGCCACTATTTGGAAGCCCAAGGCCGACTCGGTAGCCGATCTGGCCAAAGAGGCGTATAGTTTCGTGGATAATCTTAAAAAAGAAATTATCGCGGCCTCTACCTCTGGCGATAAAATGAAGGATGACGATCAGAATGCCACCACGCGCATCTTAGTCAAAGAAGGAAAGGGCAAGCAACTCTATGAGGTGCTAAAGCGGTACAAAGAAACGGTCTTAAAGATCGATCCTAAGATCCAGACGCAATTTGCTAATTCTTTTCAGGTCAACCTCGATCCTCCTAAATCACAGAACTCTAGCAAAAAGACGTGGGAAGAAGCTTATTTCTATATGTCTCCTACGGTGGGAGCGCTCAGCATTTTGAGCAAATTTCAAAATGATATCCGCACCTCCGAGAACAAAGTAGTTACTTTCTGTCACGAGCAGGTCGGTAAGGTAGAAGTGGTATTCGATTCGTATGCCGCGATCGTAGGACAAAACTCCAACTACCTGATGCCCGGGCAAAAGCTCGAGATCAAAGCGGGTATCGGTGCCTTTAGTAAAGAAGCTAAGCCCACCATCACGATTGGTGGTGCTGCAGTTCCCATTGGTGAAGAAGGTTTTGCCCTTCGCGAGCTTGATGGCGGTGCCGTGGGTCCGCATACCGTACCGGTCGTAATAACGTATACCAATCAAAATACCGGACAGACCGAGCGCAAAGAAGTTAAGGTCGAGTATATCGTGGGACAAGCCAATGCGTCGGTGGGTCTCGATAAGATGAACGTGCTCTATATTGGTGTTCCCAATCCTGTTACCGTTGCCGCCAGTGGTGGTGGTGACGACAAGGTGAAGCTGAGTCTTGCAGGCGGAGGCGGCACTTTTGTAAAGAAAGGACCCGGCAAGTACGATGTATTCGTTAACACCGTTACGGACGACTGCAAGGTTAATATCGATATTGATGGTAAAGTATCTTCTTTCAATTTTAGGGTTCGCACCATTCCCGAGGCACAGGCCTTTGTGGGAGGGCAACCCAGTGGTGCTAACATCAACGCCGGATCGTTCCGTGCGCAAGGGGGTGTGGGTGCCGGTATCAAAAACTTTCCTTTTGAGCTTGAATACGATGTGGTGAGCTTTACGTTTACCTGCGATACGGATGATGATATCGTTTCGATTCCTAACCAGGGTGCGGCCTTTACGTCGCAAGTGCGTACAGCCATCAATCAATATGTGCAGGCCGGTAGAATGGTGACCATCGATGATATTCGCGTGAAAGGTCCGGATGGTCGCACCAATAAAGCGCCCTCATTGGTCTATTATATCAAATAACGTTTTTAGTATATGAAGCTGAAATTATTTTCTTCTGTTTTGCTGCTGGGTACGCTGGTGCTACTAGCCAGTGATGCCGCTGCACAGCGTGCTCCCCGTCGCAGGGGCGGTGCACCGGCTGCCACCACTGTACCTGAGCCCGCTGCAGAGCCAGTGTCGACCGATACGGTTCCCAAGGCGCCTGCTTTTGATGCCTATGCCAACCTTCCCTTTGAATACGACACGGCCACTGCAGACAACACCATTCGTAAATCGCTTCGTCAAGATAATGCCTTCGACAAGAGTAGTCTTACACAACGTACCCCGCTTACCTATGAGCATCTTCGTTGGGACGATGCTTTCTATGCCGAAAAAGTATGGCGTGAGCTGGACCTGCGCGAGAAGATGAACAAAATATTTATGTACGAGTCGATGGAAGATGACGGCAGCCAGATCTTTGTAAACATGCTCATGAAGACAGTACAAAGTGGTGAAGTAACGGCCTTCTCTGACGATCGCTTTACTGTACCACTTTCGGTGAGTGCTGTTCAGCAATTGGTGGCCGGTAGCCTCGACACGGTTCCTAAATACGATATTAAGCAGATCGACAAGGTGGTGGGATATGTGGTTACCCGCAAATCATTCGACCCTAAATCGATCAATAAGATTCGCTTAAAAGAAGAGTGGGTCTTTGACCGCGAATCGAGCCGCATGCATGTACGAATACTCGGTATCGGACTTCTTAAGACAGAGTATTTTCCTAATACCAATAAAGAGCGCGGCACCTCTTCTTTATTTTGGATCTACTATCCCGATCTGCGTCCGGCCCTGGTCAAATCAGAGGTGTACAATCCCAAGAACATGGGACAGAATCGTATGACCTGGGAAGAGCTTTTCGAGAGCCGCATGTTTAGCAGCTACATCGTAAAGTCTACGCTCGATAATCCGCAGAATAAATTGATCCGTAACTATATCAAAGATCCTATTTTGCAATTGCTCGAAGGCGAGAACATCAAAGAGAAGATCTTTAATTTCGAGCAAGACCTTTGGTCTTACTAATAGAGCAGCAAGAAATTTTCAAGGACCGGTCGCGAAAGGGGCCGGTTTTTTTATGCTCCTTTACGATCGGGTATTGGCAAAATAAGCCTTGATCTTATGGGCTTTTACCTTTCCTGCCACTACGGTCAGCTCTTCTACCGAAGCCTTTTGAATGTTGTTGACGGAGCGAAAATGGTGTAGCAGGTCGGTGGCGGTTTGCGCACCGATACCGGGAATTTCTTGTAACTGGTTTTTAAAGGTGCCCTTGCTGCGTTGCTTGCGATGAAAATTAACGCCAAAGCGGTGCACTTCGTCGCGTATCCTTCGAATAAGCAGTAGGCTATTGCTTTGGTACGGCAGCCGCAGCGGCTCGCTGTCTCCGGTAAAGAAAAGTTCTTCTTGGTTTTTAGCTAGTCCCACCAGTGTCATGCTTCCTTGCAGTCCCAATTCGGTAACCGCCTCCATGGCTGCACTCAGTTGTCCTTTTCCGCCATCGATGATCACCAACTGGGGCAGGGGCTGCTGCTCGGCTTGTTGTCGTTTGTAGCGGCGATAGACCGCTTCTTTCATAGAGGCAAAGTCGTTGATGCCCTGCACGGTCTCGATATTGAATTTTCTATAGTCCTTTTTGCTGGGCGCTGCATTTTTAAAACAGACCATCGCCGAAACGGGATAGCTGCCCTGAAAATTAGAATTGTCGAAGCACTCGATATGCAAGGGCAGTGAGGAGAGTTGCAGATCTTGTTGCAGCTCCAACAAGAGTCTGTCGGTATCTATGATCTTTTTGTCGAGTTGCAGTCGCTCTCTTTTTCGTTGCTCGGCAATAAAGTAGGTTGCATTTTTTTGCGAGAGCTCCAATAGTTTTTTTCGATCTCCGCTTCGGGGGAGCGTGATCTTTACGGTCGAGTCCGGATAATCAATGGCAAAGGGCACCACGATCTCTTTTGCCTGGCTTTCGAAGCGGTCTCTTAGCATGGCTGCGGCAAACGAAAGGATCTCTTCGGGGCTCTCGTCGAGTTTACGCTCGGCCTCGATGGTATGGCTTTGCACGATGGCTCCGTTGCGCAGCATCAGGTAATTGACAAAGGCCTTTTTTTCTTGACTGATCGAAAATATATCCAGATCGGGGGTACGGGCATTGGCAATAACTGAGCGCGAGCGGTACTGACGCAAATAATCGATCTTCTTTTTAAGGTGAGCTGCTTGTTCGAAGGCCAATTGCTGTGAGGCCTGCTTCATTTGCGCTTCGAGAAAGCGAATAACCGGTGAGAGTTCTCCTTTTAAGATATGGGCGGCCTGTTGCAGATCGCTCGCATAATCTTGTGCCGATTGCAGTCCTTCGCAGGGCCCTTTGCAGTTGCCCAGATGATATTCCAGGCATACTTTGTATTTGCGACGAGCGATCTTGGCTGGGCTCAGATCGAGCGAGCAGGTACGAAGAGGGATGGTCTGTTTTATAAACTCGAGCAGTTCGCGCAGTTGGTGCACCGAGGTATAAGGCCCCAGGTAGGTAGAGCCATCCTTGATTTTTTTTCGAGTCAAAAAGATCCGGGCAAAGGATTCTTTTCTGATTACGATAAAGGGATAGGTCTTATCGTCTTTTAAGTTGATGTTATAGCGCGGCTGGTATTCTTTGATCAGCGAGTTCTCGAGCAAGAAGGCGTCTTGCTCGGAATCTACGATCGTAAAACGAATCGTGGCAATGCGTTTGACCAGCTCGATGGTTTTTTGATTGTCTTGTTGCTTAGAAAAATAAGAGCTGACCCTTTTTCGGATCTGTTTGGCCTTGCCCACATACAAGAGTGCTCCATTTGTATCATAATACTGATAGATACCCGGCTGTAGCGGAAGGGTGGGTGCGATCTGTTGAAACTCGGCAAGGGTCATAGGGTACTACTGGTTCCAGCTTACTTTGGTCGTGATAAGTTGTGCGGGCTCTCCGGGCAATTGGGTGGTACGAACAATGGTAAAGCTTTTGTCCATGAGCCATAAAAATTCTTCTTGTAGCAGTCCGTTGCGATCGTTGACGATCCTGCTGGCCAAGATGGTGGTGACCTTATCGCCCTCGGCTACACTGGGCAGCACATGCAGTTCTTCTTTTTGCCACTCCTCGTTGTTGGGATTGACGGGCACGTAGCTAAGAATAACCTTTTTCATCAATTCGTCGTAGCGGCTTTCTTCGCTATATCGTTTTGCAAAGGCAGGTTGTAAAAGATCGGGTAGGTTCAAAAACGGAAGAGCCTCTTTTCTAAATTGTTCGCGTGCAATGTAGAGAGTATCGAAGGGAATGGTATCGGTGCCGCGGTAATCGTAGCGGGTAATGGAGTAAAGCGAGGTGTCGATATGGGCTACTTGCGCCTCGATAAGTGAAGGGATCGAGACAAAACTTGATGCGGGTTTTTGGTCGTGCTTGCATCCTGTAAGCAGGAGCAGCGCGATCGCAAAGGCGGTCAGCCGATTTTTCATGCTGTAAAATTAAGATAAACGGGTAGCGCTTTCGGGGGCTATTTGCCTAGTATCAACCCCAATTTGATACCAAAATCGTAGAGGTGTTCCTGAACGGGGTAGCCCTTTTTAAAGCTGGAGAGAGCCTGGTAGCGGATCTGTGGACCGATCTGAAAATCATTTTTACCCAATTGAAAACGGGCATAGGTCTCTAACCCGATATTAAGGTTCCACTTGTTAATAAGGTAAGGCACTTCGGCATAATTCTGATAATCGACCGAGATTACATAAGAGCGGTTACCGACGACATAGGTAGGCTGCGCAGTGGCACTGATGCCCCAATGCGTTTGTTTTTTACCCAATATGCGCCATTGTAGTCCAATGGGGATTGATACAGAGTAATAGTAATTGCGCAGCCAGTTAGCGGCCGAGCGAAATCCACTGCTGCGAAAACTGGTAAGCGTGCTGACCGTGCTGGTACCTCCCCAGGGGTTCATGAGCGCAATGGTCGCCACTTCGGAGGGGTAGTTGTAAGCGGCAATATCGTATTTGCTTACGTTGAATTGAATGCCGGTTACCCAGTCTATTTTTTTACTAATGGGATAAGTGCCGGTCAACCCAATTTGCATCCCAAGGTCAGGACGGTGACGAATGACACTCGACAAATCGGTAGGGTTGGTATTCGCGCTGGCGGGAGCCGCACTGCTCATTCTTGCTTGGGCAATGAACTTTTGATCTTCTTGTAGCGAACGGTAGCTGACGGTAGGCGTAAAATGCACCTGCCATTTAAAGCGGGGTTGATGCAGTTGTCGCTGGTAGCTGTTGACCACACTTTCAATATCGAGCGGATAGCGATCGTCTTGCCGGGCCGAGGCTACAGTAGCAAGGGTTTCGATCGTTTTCTCTTGCGGAAGTGCAGGGATCGCTTCTTCGGATACAGAGGCTTCTTGGGTTTCGGTTACGGTGTTCAACTCAATAACGGGTGGCAGCACTGCATTGAGTGGCAGCGCTGCTCGAGGTTGCAGTTCTGCATTGGGCTCCAGTTCTGCACGGGGTTGCAGTTCTGCATTGGGTTGTAGCTCTGTTCGGGGTTGCTGTTCTGCACTGGGCTGCGTAAGCGCTAACGAGTACGTTGTCTTGTTGCCTGTAGAGGAAAGTTCCGAACGGTGCTGTAAAGAGTCTGATAAGAACCAGGCCGTTCCGGCTAATAAGGGAAGTAGCAGCAACAATGCCACCCTGCGCTGACGGCGGCCATGCATACGTGAATAGATACGACTCCATACCCGGTCAGAGGGGTATAAACGATGCGCATCTGCATTCTGTTTTAAAAAATGCTCGAATTCACTATGGTCTTTATTCCCATCCATCGGCATGGCAGCTCCTTGCGGGGCAAGGTTGTTTTAATGAGGAGCCACGGCGGCTAGCCAGCCGGACTCCTGCTTTGGTTGCAAAATCTTTTTTCTGATCAACAGCTCCTCGAGCATGGCCTTGGCCCTGGTAAATTGGCTCCGGCTGGTGCTCTCTTCTATATCTAACAACTGCGCGATCTCGCGGTGACTATACCCCTCGATCGCAAATAAGTTCAAAACGGTCCGATAACCGGTAGGCAGCAGTCGAATACATTCCACGATCTGTTTGACCTGCACCAGCGCCGGTATACTATCTTCTTTCAGGGCCACCCCATGTGCGTGGATCAGATCGACACTCTCGTTGAACTTTTTATTTTTCTTGAGGATGTTGATGCAGGTATGTACCACGATCTTTCTGATCCATCCCTCGAAAGAACCGCGATTCTCGAAGCGTGCTATTTGGGTGAATACTTTTATGAATCCCTCTTGTAACATGTCTTCTGCATCTTCGCGGTTATGAGCGTACCGATAACAAACGGCCAGCATCTTGGGACTGTATTGCGTATACAGTTCTCGCTGCGCGGCCGCTTGATTCTTGATACAACCTTTTATGATGGCTTCTTCTGTCATGGAACAGAGGTGACCACTAATATAAGACAATTTAGCAGGGAGATTGCTGCAGCCGCTGTTAAAAATTTTGGCGGATGGTCACATAGAGATTACGCCCGGGGGCCGAGAAACCAGAGGCAAAATAGCGGTAGTTGCGGTCCAAGAGGTTCTCGAGTCCGGCCTGCAGGGTAAAGCCTTTGCCAGCCCGGTATTCGGTTCTGATATTGAGGGTGTACCAGGCAGGCATGCCATCGGGGGTGGCATATTGCCCGTTATCCTCGCCATCGGGATTAAAGTCGGCGATCTTTTTGGTGCCATTGAACAGCAGAAAAAATTCCCAAGAGAACGCTTCTTTTTGGTAGAGCAGGGCCGAGCGTCCAAAGGTGGGGGGAATATGATCGAGAGGCTTTAGGGTCTTATCAGGATTAATGAAACGACCATAGGTGCTGGTAATGGTAGTCTCCCAGCTAAGCCCTTTGGTCAGGGTCATCTCTAGGCGGTAGTTGAGTCCCCGCACAAAGGCCCTGCGGGTATTTTGGTTGGCAATGACCCGGGCCATGATCCCGTTGTACAAAACGGAATCTTGTCCATTTAAGCGAAAGGGAGCCAGTGCCATGGCATTGCGAAAAAGCGTATAGAACGAGCCCAGTTCCATTTTTATTCTTTCAGTTTTGTATTGAACATTGATGTCACCCGTATAGGTGTACTCCGGCTTTACGTTCGGGTTGGGAACGATCAAACGCCTAGCACTGCTGCTCGATTCAAAGATGCGAGCGGCATCGTCGACATTGGGCGCTCTAAAGGCAGAGGCAAGATTGGCAGCGATTCGCAGGGAGGCAGCACTGAGGTGAACGATTCCCAGATTACCGGTAAGGGCTTGTTGGCGCTGTTCGATCTTGGAAAAAGGAAAATTAAAAAAGCTGTTGTTAGTAAGCGTGGAGTGCAAGCCCACAACTTGAAACCGAAGTCCGTCATTGACGATCCATTTTCCATTGCCGCTTTTGTAGAGATGCTGCCCATAGAGACCGGCGAGTGTCATGCGGTTGCGTCCATCGGGGTAACGGGTATCTAAAGCAGTGATCGTTCCAGTTAATAAGTTGGTTCGATCGGCTGCTGATTGCACTTCGTTGTGCTGCGCATCGGCACCGAGGGTCAGTTCGTGACGTCCCCATTTTTCTCTGGCATCGAGGGTAAAACCTGCAACGGTAACGGCTTCGCGTCGGCTGTCAAATTGCGTGTAGGCCAAATACTCGCGCTGGTTGCGACTTTCTTTGATGTGCTGGTAATTGAGATTGAGTCGCAGCTCGTCGATAGATTTAATGTTTTTGGCACCCCATTCGTAAGCGGCCAGCCACCGTGTTTGGGGTCCGTAGTACCATTCGGCCCAGCGAAGTGTATTGCCAATACCGGTAAAGGTCTTGCGATCTTGAAGACGATCGTACCGTGGAATGTTCGAAGAATTGGAGTGCTGCAAATTGAGTACATGGGTCTGGTCGGCGCGGGGTTTAAAGAGTAGCTTACCCAGCAGGTCCCATTGCTTGTAACCCGAAAATTTTTGAATTCGATCATCATGGTTGGTCACGAGTTGATCGACTCCATTGATGGTCTCTATGTACTGCGTTCTTCTGCCAAAGTCGGGATATTTTTTGGGATAGCGATCGCCCATTCGCAGATCATCAAACTCACTCACGGTTACCGATTGCAACCAACCCCATTTTTTGCCGCCGATCTGCTGACTGCTGTGCAGCGTGCGTTCATTATTGGCGGTGCTAAAGCGGGTTACCAATTGCGAGGTAAAAAGGGTTTTGGTGCCCTGCGAAAGCAGTGGTGTTCGGGTACGCATATGTACCACACCCCCCAGCGCATCGCTTCCATAGAGTGTGGAGCCCGGTCCGTACAACACTTCTACCCGGTCGAGCATAAACTGATCGATGGTAATTACGTTTTGCAAATGTCCGGAGCGGTAGATCGCATTGTTCAGTCGAATGCCATCTACGACCAACAGCACCCGACTGGCCTCGAAACCTCTAATAACGGGGCTGCTTCCGCCTTGCTGACTTTTTTGAACATATAATTGTCCGGTGTTAATGAGCAGATCGCCCATGTTCTGCGCATTGGTTCTGGCAATGGTCTTGGCCGTGATTACAT
>Ga0194129_10009782_pt1 | contig 10622 bp, 14 predicted proteins | sample TA2KigCa35mmetaG_FD_150862 | JGI IMG/M metagenome (GOLD analysis project Ga0194129, IMG submission 150862) | Freshwater microbial communities from Lake Tanganyika, Tanzania - TA2015038 Kigoma Deep Cast 35m | ecosystem: Environmental > Aquatic > Freshwater > Lake | place: Tanzania: Lake...
CGACCTCGACGCCGACGACAAGGCCGCCAACGATGAAGCCGCCCGCACCGGGGATGGACGCCTCTTCTCCAGCTACGACACGGCCGAGCACGGCACCATCTGGATCATCACCAACGACATCCGCAGCGAAGGGGAGGGGCCCATCACCACGGTGCTCTTGAGCCGAGATGAAACGGCAGGCTGTTACTATACAGCAATACGCTTAGAACTTAATCTGCACCTCCAAATAGTTAATCAGGCCTACACACTTTATCTGGCTGGAGTTACGGTAATTCTCGCTGCCTCTTTAACCCGCGAAGGTAAATTCAATCGTCTTCTCATCGTGCCATTCCTCAGTATTGGAGCGGCAAACTTGCTTGGATCGCATGAGCGTACTCTTGGCTGCATTGCCGCATACTGCAGCAGGGATTCTTGCTATGGGTATCAGCATAATCAAATTCATCTCGGTTGTCGGATTGAATCGTTTAATCTGTCATCCTTTGGTGGCTGGATGGGTAGCTGGATTGACTTGCCTCGTGCTTGCTTTCTTCATTATTTCCATAACGGCAAAATACAGAAGAAAAATGGGATAGTCTCAGAGAAATCCTAAGGAAAAGATACCCACGTGTATTTGGCCAGGAATCACGGATGGCATAAGCGAACAGGACGATGGGCCAATGGCCTGGCGTTGGAGGGTGAGCGGAACGATTGACTTGTCATCGCGACCCGTTATCTGGTTGATGGTTTCAGGCTCCTGCACAGGGAACGACACTTTGATCTGTTGGCGAAGCACCTCGGATTCTCGTCCGTTGATTGCGGCGCCCAACGCTGCCCCTGATTGGCAGGTAAGGAGTTTATGGTGGCGCAGCATAGAATTTATGGTGGCCTGTCCACTCGAGGGGCTTGTAAGCCACTTCCTACGCTTCATGATGTAACGCTCTCAATATCATCTTTGAGACCTCCTTCTTGGCATTAAGGTGCTCAAGGGTGATGCCAGGATGCGAGAGAGCAAAGACGCGGAATATCTCATCGGCAAACGCTTGGCCAATTAGCTCTACACCGTCAAAATCGAAAACCACTACCTTGAACTTCTCTATTCGGGCAAGCAATCGCTTGGCTTGGGATCTTGATACAAGATTATTGTCGCCATACTGAGCCAGTTCGACCGGAACCACTGTCTTTGTGAATCCGTAATCATCATCGGTAGAGAACTTGTCAAAGACTCTCTTGGGAGTTCGCGCTGTATGATTGTTGAGTTTCATTGTCACATATGTTCCTCCTTGCTCTCTGCTTGCTTGAAGAATCCAGTCTTCTTTTTTTCCAAAGTGGTGAGAGAAGTAGACTTCCCCTGATAAGATTGCAAAATTATCAAACATTCTAGAACTAAAAAAGATGCCTTCTCCTGAGTGTCTTGAAGGATCTGTTGTAAGCTTCCCTTTGGCAAGCTCGAGCACTGCATGACGTTCATCTAGAAGACCCAATGCATGCTGAATCTTCTTGAAGATCCCCACACCATTGTCCGCGATTGCGATCTCTGTTTCGGCAGCAGTCTTTGAAATGTGGACTGTAATATATGTACCGCTGGAATGGTCAATAGCGTTATTAAACATCTCAGTGAACCCGTAGTACCAGATCGACCCTACATTGCCTGCCATTGCGCCTAATAGTGGCGCAATCTCTCTATCCCAAACAATGTCTTCGGCTAAGTCAGGTGTTATTTCAAAAATCCTTTCGCATTCGACTAATGGCGCAAGTGTATAGATCTTATTTCGAGTAGTTCCTGATACCCTAACTGCATCCTCTTTGACCAAGTGTTGAATATGCTTATGAATAGCTTGGCGCGAACACTCGAATTGCTCGGCCGCAATCTTGACGATATCTGTTGGATGTTCCTTTACCTTGGCAAGTATGAAATTGCGCACAGTCTCCCCGCGGCCTCGGATTTTCGACACGACCTCTGTCAACCAACTCTGGACCTATTGTCAACCTGCGAACGCCTTTTGTCAACTCCCAAGCCGGCTAACGCTGTAGGGACGGGTCCGGTATCCGCTCTGCGGTGGGTGCCGCTGTCGGCCTAAGCGGCCGATGGGAAGCCGGCAACTTGCTCCAAAGTGCATGCGGCGCAGTAAGTCTGAGGGATTGGACGGTGGCTTGGTTGGGATTTCATACGGACCCGGTATCACCGGCAGCTCTTTTCCATTTCTTTACAGGAAATCTGCCGGGCTGGCGACGCCCAATGGTCCGCGATTTAGAACGTGCGTATAGATCATTGTTCTTTTTTGGGTCCTTGTGACCCATCAATTTCTGAATTGTGCGAATGTCCTGTCCTCTCTCTAATCGGTGTGTGGCAAAAGAATGACGCAAGCTGTGGCAGCTGGCCGGCTAGCTGATACCAGCTGCCAGCACAGCGCACTGATTTCTGAATCAAACTCGGATCGAGATGATGGCGTCCCTGTTGTTTTGAGATTGGATCTTGCCAGCGCCGATGCTGGGGAAATACCCGTTGCCAGCCCCACTCCGTTGCAGCATTCCGATACTTACGCGCTAAGGCGTAGGGAAGTTGCACCGCACCCCATCCATCTATTCAGTCTCGTTTGTGTACAGTTCGTACCTTTTCAAGATGGATCTTCAGCTTCTTCGATAGCTGTTTCGGAAGCATTGTGCGTCTGTCTTTTCCGCCCTTTCCATTACGAACGGTCAGTTCCTGCCGATTGAAATCCAGGTCATGCACCCTCCGCCGCAGAGCCTCCATCAATCGCAGCCCACTGCCATACAGCAGTCCAGCTGCCAGCGCTTCGCTTCCTTCGAGCCGCTGCAAGACCGATCGCACCTCTTCTTCTGTCAGCACCACCGGCAACCGTTGAGGCTTGTGGGCACGCACCACTCCCTCCAGATCCCGATCCCGATCCAGCAGTTCTCGGTTGCGCGGAAGGAGCTGGAGAGCTTCACCGATGCCCCCGGCGCCTGCCGTCGGTTCCTGGCGCACGTGCCCAAGCGGCGCCTGGTGAGCGCCGCCCCCTTCCGCGATCCAGTGGCGCATCACGCCCTGATCGTTGTGACCGCGCCGCCGCTGCCCTCAGGAGGTCCAAGAGGCTGATGTTCGACCCGCGCCATCTCGACTCCCGGCTGCTCTCCATGGGGATGGCCCTACGACAACAGTGGCTTGGTCCTGATCGGATCGGCGCTTTCCATGGCGGATCCACGAGGCACCATTGAAACCGTCATTCATGGTCCGCCGCCTGCGTTGCCCAGGCGCGCCAGCTCTGTGTCGAGTTGTGTCCCTTGTTCGGCTCTTGAACGGCGTATCCTTCTGGCTTAGATGTACTGTTATTGATGCAGAGTTCGGCAGCGTCATGCACTGGTCCGCCCTCCCGTCCTCATGGCGAGGGGATCTCAACGCCCTCTGACCGAGCGCTGCTGGTCAACGCTTCCATCCACGCGTTTCAACTTCTCCAATCTCTGGCAACGGATTCTCATGCCTACCGTCAAGCCCTACCGCACGACATTAGATCAAGGCAATGCTTATTGGATGGCGCGCCTTGCGGGCAGCATTTATCAATGCAAGCCAGGAAGCAAAGTTCCTGACGAAGCGGGAATTCTCAGCAATCTGAAGGCTGAAGATCCTGGATTCATTTCCGTGCATGGCTTTTCGAAAAACTCTGCACAGGCTGCCTTGGTGGAGCACTCGACGTATTTGGCGTTGGTCTTCAGAGGCACCGACGAGCCAGCCGACTGGATCGACAATATCAATGCCTTTCCTGAGCAAGCACTTTTTGGATCCTTTCATCGTGGCTTCCTCCATTCAGTGCAGGACATTTAGAAGCCTCTCTTCGCTCGATACGCTGATCTCAATCAGAAAAAGCCACGCGCTCTCTTTGTCACCGGTCATAGCCTGGGCGGAGCAATGGCCACAGTGGCCAGCTCAATTCTGATCCAAGAGGACGAGGGCTTCACATCCACATACACGTTTGGCCAGCCGCGGGCCATCAGCCGGGACACCGGTCGTATTTGTAACGTTGAAGCCAAAAGCAAAACCTTCCGCTTCCAGAACAATAACGACATCGTCACGCGTGCCCCGGCCAGGATCATGGGCTACACGCATGTCGGCACTTTCCTTTACATCACGCAAGAGCGACAAATCCAGCAGGACCCTGGTCTCTGGTTGCAGTTTCTCGATAGTGTGGATGGTGCCATGGACAGCATCAAAGAGAGAGGTCTTGATGCCGTCGAGGATCACGGCATGAAGCACTACCTGGATGCGGTACGGAAATGGAACTTTGCGAAAGCGAATTGAGCCATGGCGAGGCAATCCATCCTGAGACCTCCTTCCCTCAGCCAGGAGTGCCGCCGGCCACGCGCCCCGTTTCCTCGACCTCGCGCGGCGCGGCCCAGACGGCCTGATCGCCGCAGAACATAGGCGCTGCAGCCGCAGGGGATGCCAGGCCAACGTCGATCAGCCGACCGATGGCAAGGGTGGCCTGCCTCCATCCCTGCAGCCTGGAGCGCCTTGTCGACCTGGCGGCTGGGCTTTCGCCTGGAGGGGAAGAAGGTTCCCTTCTTCGGTTCGGGGATGGCCAAGCTGAGGTCACCAACCCACCGGCGTCGCCAGCTCCAGCGGCCGCAGGCCGGCCCAGTCGTTGAGGGCGGGCCAGCGGCGCACCCGCTCGAAAAGGAAGCGGTGGCCCTCGCTGTTGCAATGCAGGCCGTCCTCCGCCAGCCAGAGGGGCCAGCGGGGCTGCTCCAGAAAGGCCTCCAGCTGCGGCAGGAACGGCACCCCCGCCTCCATGCAGGCCTCCTCCAACAGCCCCTCGTAGACGCGCGCAGCGGCCAGGGAATACCAGAGCACGCCCGCGAAGGGCATCGCCTCCTCCACCACCGGCGTCAACCCCGCCACAAACACCGGCGCCAGCCCCCGGGCCTCGCGCAACAGCTGCTGCAGCCCGAAGAGGAAGGCCTCGGGCGCCAGCTGTGGCCTGCCGTCGGGGCGGCCGACGCGAGCGGTGTCGTTCAGACCCACCGCCAGCAGGATGCCCTGGGGTGTTTGGCGGCGCAATTCCCCCCGGGCGCCCACCTCCCCGCGCAGCCGGGCCGCCACCCGCTCCAGGCCATCGCCGCGCACGCCGAGGTTGTAGAGCACCGGTCCCTCTGGCAGGCCCATCCAGTGGCGCCGCAGCCGCTCACACCAGCCCCCCTCCTCCGGGTCGCCCCAACCGAACACGCCGCTGTCGCCGACGACGGCCAGCTTCTTCGGAACGGGCAGGGCCATGGGGGGAACGACCGACGGCTTCAGAGCTTGGCCCGCAGCGCGTTCAGCCGTTCCAGGCCATCGAGGATGGTGGCGTTGGAGGCGGCGCAGGAGAGGCGAACGCAGCGGTCGTCGCCGAAGGCGGCGCCGGGCACCAGGGCCAGGCCCTCCTCATCCAGCAGGCGGTTGCAGAGGGTCATGGAGTCCAACCCCCAGGCGCTCACATCCGGGAAGGCGTAGAACGCCCCCTCCGGCGCCACCAGCTTCACCCCCGGCAAGGCGGCCAGGCCGTCAAAGAGCAGCTGGCGACGTTCGTTGAAACGCGCCGCCATCTCCCGCACGCTGTCCCGCGACCCCTCCAGGGCCGCCAGGGCGCCGTATTGGGCGAAGGTGCAGACATTGCTCGTGGACTGGCTCTGCAGGGCGCAAGCCGCCGCCACCACCGGCGCCGGTCCCTGGAGCCAACCCACCCGCCAGCCGGTCATTGCCCAGCCTTTGGCGAAGCCGTTGGCGATGAACAGGCGGCCCGCCAGATCGGGCGCCAGGGCCGCCAGGCTGTGGTGGCGGTGGCCGGGGGCGAGCAGAGCCTCGTAGATCTCATCGCACACCACCGCCACCTGCTGATGGCGCCGCAGCACCTCCGCGATCGCCTCCAGCTCGCCCCGGCTCAACACCATGCCGGTGGGATTGCTGGGGGTGTTGAGCACCAGAAGGCGGGTGGCCGGCGTGATGGCCGCCTCCAGCTCCCCCGGGGTGAAGCGGAAGCCGGAGCTGGCCTCGGTGGGCAGCAGGCGCACGTTGGCGCCGGCCAATTCGGCCATCGGTGGGTAGCTCAGCCAGCAGGGCGAGGGGATCACCACCTCGTCGCCGGGGTTGAGCAACACCTGGAAGAGGTTGTAGAGGGCCTGCTTGCCGCCATTGGTCACCAACACCTCCTCCGCCGTGGCGGGCACCTGGTTCTCCTGGCGCAGCTTCTCGGCGATGGCGGCCCGCAGCGCCGGTTCCCCCGCCACGGGTCCGTAGCGGGTGTGGCCGGCCTCCAGGGCGGCGGCGGCGGCCTGGCGGATGAAGGCGGGGGTGTCGAAATCGGGCTCGCCGGCGGACAGGCTGCAGATGTCGCGCCCCTCGGCGCGGAGCTGCTTGGCCTTGGCGGCGATGGCCAGGGTGAGGGAGGGCTGCAGGGAGGCGGCCCTGACGGACAGCTTCAGCGGGGCCGACATCAGGGCGGACACGACGAATCTGGAGGCGTCATCCTGCCCTAGGGCGGCGCGATTCGCCGCTTCACTGTTTGTTAAGGAAAGTTCACACCTTTTGGTGGCCATGCCCGCTCCCGACCTCCCGCCCGCCTCAGCCTCCAGCCCCGCCCCGGATCCCCCTGCCTCCCCCGCCGGTCCCCCTGCGGGTCCTGCCGTCGGCCAGGGCGTCCAGCGGCGGGAACCGCCCTTGCCGGCCCTGGAGGCCCTCGCGCGGGCCTGCGCCGACTGTCGCCGCTGCCCCCTGGCCGCCGGCCGCCAGCAGGTGGTGGTGAGCCGCGGCAACCCGTCCGCCCGCCTGATGGTGATCGGCGAGGGCCCCGGCGCCCAGGAGGACGCCCAGGGCCTGCCTTTCGTGGGCCGGGCCGGCCAGCTGCTCGATCAGATGCTCGCCAGCGTCGGCCTCGACAGCAACCGCGACGCCTACATCTGCAATGTCGTCAAGTGCCGCCCCCCGGACAACCGCAAGCCCACGCCGGAGGAGATGGCCGCCTGCCGCCCCTGGCTGCTGGAACAGATCGACCATGTGGATCCCGCCCTGATCGTCCTCGCCGGCGCCACAGCCCTGGAGGGGGTGCTGGGCATCAGGGGGGGGATCACGCGCCTGCGGGGGCAGTGGCGCGCAGGGGAGGGGGAGGGTCTGGCGGGCCGCTGGCTGGTGCCGATCTTCCACCCCTCCTATCTCTTGCGCAACGCCTCCCGCGAGGCGGGCAGTCCGAAGTGGCACACCTGGCAGGACCTCAAGGAGTTGCGCCGTCGCCTCGATCTGCTGGGGGGGTGAGGCCCTTGGAGGGACAAGCCGCACACAAGCGGTAGAGGTCAACGAGGGCCATCGATCGAGCGTGGCTGGTGCGGCTCGCTCGGGGGGTGCTATGGGGGTCGGCTGGCTCGTGCAAACGTGCCACTGAAGACCAGGGCGCCCTGCCGTTTTGCGGTCTCCCGGCTGCAGGTTGTCTCGCCGTAGCCTCCGCGCAGGTGGGCGACGATCGCGGCGGCGGCCCGCCTGTCCTCCCCGGGAAGCCGCCACTGGCGAAGGCAGACGGCCCCCTGCTGATCCCACCCCCCCTCAAACACACTGTCCGGTGATGGAGTCAGGAGGCTGAGGTCATCACTGATGTCGAGGCCCATGCCTGGCGCGGTGTGACTCGACCCATCGCCCAGATCATCCGCTCTCATCAGGTGCATGCAGGCATTTGGCATAAGCGCCGCGACTGCAGCTGAGTTGCGCGGCTTCCTGGCCTTCCCTGTAAGCCAGAGCCCAGCGGAAGCCTGCGCTGTCCGGCAGGCAGAACGGGATGGTTTGACCATTGGCTTGGACGATTTCAACCTGCATCAACCATGGACCAGGTCCGTTTGGCCTCGGCTGATGTGGCGGCAACGCCCAGGAGCAGGAGGGCGAGGAGAGTGAGTTTTTTCATCGGAAGAATGATGGCTGATTCTGCTTGGCACTGTGGAGATGAGTTGTCAATCAATCTGTTGAGAAGACTGCGGATCTTCGGCGCGACTGGCTGCTTGTGATTCGATCGAATTCAGCGTGTCGGCCCGCCCTTGTCGAGGGGATCGCGCCCAAAGCCCACCTCCTGCCGAAACGATCCAGCCCTTGCTAAGCAGGAGGGGCAGCCTGACCGGTTCCCCATGTCTATCGCGTCCCTGGAGGCCTTTCTGGAGCGCGCGCTGGCGGAGCCGGAGCTGCGGCGCCAACTCGCCGAGGCCCCCGATGCCGCTGCGGTGGCGGCCATCGCCCGGTCGGCAGGCTTTCCGCTGAGCGAGCGCGACCTCTTGCAGGCCACTGCGGCCAGCCCCGACGACCTGTCGCCTGCCCCGGCCCCCTCGGCCACCCGGGCCGCCCTCGATGCTCCGGAAGCCCCCGCCAGCGCTGCCAGCGTCCCCGCTGTCCCCGCCGTCCCCGCCGCGTCCAGGCTGGAGTCGGTCCCGTTGCCGGATCCCTGGTTCCCGGAGGAACCCCTTGTCCATCACGCCCAGGGCGACGCGGCCTTGCGGGAGGCCCTGGCCACCGCCCCGGATGCCGACGCCGTGGCCACCATCGCCCGGGCTGCTGGCTATCCGATCAGCGCGGTGGATCTGTGGTTGGCGAGCGGCACCACCCCCGATGAGCTGGCCGCCAGCCTGCGCCCCGACGGGGAGGACGACACGGCGACAGAGACGCCGCTGGATGCCGAATGCCGGCCAGACGCCGCGTCCCCCGTTTCCGCCTCCGCCGCCCCAGGCGCTTCCGTCGCTTCCGCCGCCTCAGCCGCTTCCGCTGAGCCGTTTGAGCCGTTTGAGCCGTCTGAGCCGTTTGAGCAGTCCCTCCAGACCTCCGCCGAGGAGGCGGTTCGGCGGTTTGTGGAGCACGCTGCGGAGGATGCGGATTTGCGGGAGACCCTCGCCAGCGCCCTCGATGCCGCCGCCGTGGCCGCGATCGCCCGGGAGGCGGGCCATCCGATCGAGGAGCTCGCCCTCTGGCTGGCCACTGGCGCCGCCTTCGAGGAAGCGCGGCCCGAGCCGGAGCCCGCCGCTCGCGACGTCGACCCTCTCGCCCTCTTTCTGCGTGCCGCGGAGGTCGATCCCGATCTGCGCCTGGTCCTGGCCAGCGCACCCGATGCCGCCACGGTGGCCGCCATCGCCCGCCTCGCTGGCTTCCCCCTCACCGCCGCCGACCTCTGGGCCGCCAGCGACGCGGCACCGGAGGAGCTCGCTCTGGAGCGTGGGCTGGTGGAGGAGTTGGTTGTGGAGCAACTGCTGATCCTGGAGCGTTGAGCCCGCCTCTCCCGCGCAAGGCCCTCGCCTTGCCGCCGAGGAGCCTGACCGCCGGTGAACGACCGGGACGACGACGCCACCCTCGACGTCCAGCCGGAGGCCTCCATCGAGGAGGGAGCCGAGGAGCGGTTGCAGGAGCTCCATCGCGATCAGCCGCCGCTGTCAGGCGGGATCAGACGTCTGCAGTGGGAAGTGGGAGGGCGCCGATTGGCTCAAGCCACTGTTTGGCGCTCCGAGGGGCGGTTCCCTTCCCTGAGTCGCCTGCATGGGCCGGCACATTGTCATAGCGCTTGAACAGTGCACTCACAGAGTTGATCTGCTGGGGCCAGAAGGCATGGCTGGGATGGCCGCAGGCCTCGGCCAGACGGGCCGCGACCAGCTGGGTCGGTTGCTGATTGGGCAGAAACTCGGCCACAGGTACGGGATCACCAAAGTTCATCTCCCGTGAGGGACAGAACACCACCATGCGCCAGTGGCGCAATGGTTGGCCTTGGCGGTACTGATGCATGAGCAGCAGGCTGCTGTTGTTGTCAAGGCGCAGGAAGAACTCCGGATGGGCGGCCATCTGGGCCTCCATGATCAGCGCGGGCTTGTCGTGGAGTTCATCGACGGGAGGGAGGAACAGGCCATCAGGGCATACCTCCCGCTCTTTGATCACCGGCGCGGTGAAGGAGTAGCCGTCCATGTCCGCCAGCAAGGACGCGACCAGGGGCTGAAGCCGCTCAGTGCGGTCTTGAAACAACCAGAAGAAAAGTTTGTCGCTGGCGACCACTGGATGCGGGTGGAAGCTATTATCACTCTCGCAGAAGCGTGGTGTCTGGTTCTGTTCAAACAGGCTTGTTTGGCTGAAAGGCAGAGCTGGAATTCTGCTTGATTGGGGCGCAGGCCTTGGGGGATGGAAACGAATGAATGGGTGTTCCGATCGAGTGATGTCAGAACTCCATTACTCTCGCTTTTGGTTCCATTCTAGCGAGTTTCAAATCAATAGGCGAAACCAACGAGTAGTGACAGCGGCCACCGAGAGAGCCTGTACCGCAAGCGATCCGAAGGCTGTTTGCGAACCCCCACACCCTGGCGGTGCGAGGGCGGCCTGTAAAACCTGTCAAAAAACGCTAATAGTCGTTACGTTGCATGGCCGCGCGGCAAACGAGGCAAACACTGGAGTTTTCGGCGAATCCAGAGGGGGTGCGCGGAACCTGAAAAGGCCAACAGGCCAGTCGCCGCGAAGGTTAATCATATCTGCCAAGCCACGCACCCCCAGGATTTTGATCCAGACCCTTGGTTGCTTATACCTGATGCTGAATCCGGTTCAGCCGTGCCGTTGGCTCAGCCAGGCTGTGAGGTCTGCAGGTCCCTGAAAATCAAGGAGCGCATCGGCCAGTGCC
>Ga0194129_10009785_pt1 | contig 10617 bp, 11 predicted proteins | sample TA2KigCa35mmetaG_FD_150862 | JGI IMG/M metagenome (GOLD analysis project Ga0194129, IMG submission 150862) | Freshwater microbial communities from Lake Tanganyika, Tanzania - TA2015038 Kigoma Deep Cast 35m | ecosystem: Environmental > Aquatic > Freshwater > Lake | place: Tanzania: Lake...
GATATAGTGGTTGGTACACAATCATTGCAACCACAATCATTGCAACCACAATCATTGCAACCACAATCATTGCAACCACAATCATTGCAACCACAATCATTGCAACCACCGTCTGCGTTAGATATTATAAATAATTTAAAAAATAAAGCTGTAATTACTATAACATCAAGTAATGATAATATAACAAGTAAAGTATTAACAGATCAAACAAATACATATTTTTGCATATTCGAGAAAGCTAATATATTTATAATAAAATATGAAAATAATAAATTATTATTGTTATATGGTTCATATTATGATATTGAAACAGTAAATCCATCTAGTTATAGAATATTATTACAAAATGATGGTAATTTAGTATTATATTATACTGATAATTCATCAAAAGACATACCTTTTTGGAGCACAGGTACACAATCATTTGGTCCGTCAAGTATGTTTTTAGATCAAATGGGTAATTTAATTATAAAAGCAAATAATGGTTCAAATGTATGGAATTCACAACGTTTTGTTTCTAATGGTATTTTAAAATTACAAAGTAATTATCCTGTAGAAAATCAAAAACTGATACAAGAATATAATGCTCAAATTAATAATTTAAATAAAGTATCATCTCAAGTAACAATAGAAACAGTACAAAATCCACCACAGCCAGTACAAACTATACAAACTCCACAAAATGTTCCAACTCCTACACCAATTATGTCTGATAGAAATCAAATGTGTGCCGAATTCATTGAAAATACTAAAAAACTAGATGTTGAATTAAATCAATTGAATAGAATAAATAAAGAACAATTGGATAAAATAAATAGACAAGATATACTATTACAAAACCAAAATAATACATTAATACAACAAAATGTGCAATTACAAGAACTCAAACAAATATCTGATATAAATAATATTAGTTATATGGCTACAGATAAAGATTATATATATAAATTAGATTCAAAAGACAATATATATTATTGCAAAAAACCATGTGACAATAAATGGAATCAAATTCGAGGTCAATTACGTCAGATAACATCAAATGGTAAAGATTTATATGGAGTTAATTCTAGATCAGATATTTTCACATGCACAGTTCCATGTGCAAATGGTAATTGGAAACAAATTCCAGGTAAATTAGTATCAATAGATGCTAAAGGAAATACATTATATGGTATAAATCGTAGTAATAATATTTATAGTTGTGATATAAGTAAAAGCCCGTGTAATGGCAATTGGAGACTTAGAAGATAAACAATAAAAAAATTGATTTTTAATCTAATTATAATCTAATTAACTAAATTATAATCAAGTTAACTAAATAACAATTTAATATAATATAAAAATGGCCTACACTGTAACACTTGATAATGGAATGACTGGGATGCTTGATCATACAATATATGATGTTGTTTTATCAACGATGGTTGGGAGTATTTGTGGTTTATGTTCTTATTATTATTTTGGTAAATTTAAAAATAATTTAACAAATAAGATTCAAAATTATCTATCTTCTCCTAAAAAACCATCATATCAAGAATTAGAAGAGTATATGAATAATCTATCAGATGATGATGTACCATCAGATCTTGGAGAAAGAATGAAATTATATGAGAATTTTACCGAATATAATGTGTGTAATATTGATTCAAAAACGGGATTTATAATTCGTGTTGATGGTAGATGTTTTTCAAATCTTCTACGTCAACTTAAAAAACAAGAAATAGAAGAACTAAAAACTCCATTTATAAGTGATTTTGTAAAAGCTATGCAACTTACAACTAGTGATTTGCTAAAAGAATTTAATGCTTCTACTGGATATACTCATTCTGACGAAATATCATTATATTTTAAACCGCTAACCACACCAAATGATGATGAAGAAGACATGAAAGAACATATTTTTGGAGGACGTGTACAAAAATTAATTAGTGTAATATCTAGTTATGCATCTACCCGTCTTATTAAACATTTAATGGAGATAAATTATAATAAATTTGAATCTATTTTTGATCGTATAACATTTGATGGACGAGCAATAATTTTCCCTACAAATTATGAAATATGCAATTATTTCATATGGAGATCAAAACAAGATTGCTTTAGAAATTTTGTATCGGAAATATGTTATATGCATTTCCCAAAGAAATCTCTTGATAAATTAAATGTAGATGAACGCATTATTAAATTACGTAATGAAAAACATATAGATATTAATGATTATAATGTATTTTTACGACGTGGTACATTTGTAAAACGTGAACTAGAACATTATACAGAAAATCACAAAGACAAAGAAACAAGTTTTTGGCGTAATTCATATATCAAATTTGCTCTACCAAATTTAAAATGTAGAAATGATTATACAGAATTATTCGAATCCAAAAATTTTGAGGAATGGGAATTTCAAGATATTGAATTTGAATTATTTGGAAAATGTTAATTTTAATCTTATTTGATATATAATAATTTTTATTTGATATATATTTTAATCTTATTTGATATCCCTTAACAGCCTAATAGGTTGCGAGTAATCAAAGATTACTCCAAGCTCTAAAAATCAATATTTTTAAGAAAAATATTGATTTTTTCAGGTGTTAAAACACCTAGGCAGTTAAAACTCCGAAAGAATTTGTTGAAGACAAATTCTTACGCTAAAAATATAAAAATTCATTTTTATATTTTTACCTTTAACTTTTATATTTTTAGCCGTCGGATAAAGGATATATTTTAATTTTATTTAATATATAGTTTAATCTTATATAATATATATATAATGTTATCTGAATGTATAAAAGATTTTTTTAGAAAATATAAAAAATATATTTTTGTAATTTGTATAATTTTTGCATTATTAATATTGTGGAAATTAAGTAATGCACAAGAAAATATTACTGATTCTGAAAGTGATACAAATAGTGATACCAATAAAAATAATAAAAGTAATGATATGTCAATAGGAATATTTTTATTATATTGTTGTGGTGTATTAATTTGTGGTTGTTTACTGCCTTGGATAATTATGTATTACGTAACAAGATCATCTGCCAAAGCGGCAATAAATACAACTCCTTGTCGTACAATTGTCACTCAAGCAATTGAAAATTCAAATGTTTAAATTTATTTTTATTAAAAGATAATAATTTTTTCTAATTTTTATTTATATGGGTGTAATTGATAAAATTAAAAAAAATAAAGATAATATATTTTCATATATAGTTATCATTATTTTTATTGTTGGTATATTTGCTCTATATGAATATTCTAAGAAATCGGAAAAACAAAAAATAATTCAAGCAGAATTATTTCAAAATAATGTAATAAAATCAAATACGGTTGATTTTAGTGGTAATTTTGGAATACATATTAAAAAAGAATCTGATAAAATAAATATTAACGAATACATGTCTGATTCTGATGAACTTATTTCTGAAAATAAAAAATACAGAGTTAAATTTATTAATGGTACAATATATTTATTTAATAATGTATCAAATAAAACATTAAGATCTTTGGATTCAAATGTAAGTTATCAATTTTATAAAAAAGAAAAATATTCCTATACCGATACTGATAAAAATATAATTAACAATGGATTAATATTCTTAACAAAAAATAAGATTAGTGATAGCGGTTATACTGTTAAACTTACAATATTAAATAAAGATGGTAAAATATTTGATATTACACAAATTGGAACAGAAAAATCAAATGATTATGTAAAACTTGATGATTGTGGTAATCTAATTTTATTTATTGATGATAAAGAAAAAGTAGATATATTTAATCTTGTAGAGTTATAATTTTTATTGAATATATTCGTTATTTTTATATTTTATTACTTTTATTATGTCGCCATTCATATCATATATTGTATGATCACCATTTAATTTGTTATTAACATAATTACCTCTTTTATGAACAGAACCATTTTCATAAAATTCTATAATTTCTCCATGTTTATTCTTTTCATATTTTGAAATATTTACATAATTTTTACCCATATATTTTAATTCAATAGTATCATATTTAAAATTACAAATTAATTTTAAATTTTTATTTTCATAATATTCTTTATATTCACCATCTAAACATCCATCAATGTATGTACATATTGTTTTAATATTAGAATTTCCAAAATATTCTATTTTTTGTCCGTGTAATTTATTTTTTAAATAATTTTGAAACAATACTAGTTTCCCTAGATTATTATATGATTTATTTTCTCCATCAAATAATCCATTAAGATATGTTATTTCACTCGAGATATTACCGTTATCATAATAAATCTTATGAACACCTTCTTTTTTACCATTATTATAAAATCCATGTTCTTGTATTTTACCATTTTCAAAATATTTTATATATTCACCATCAATCTTATCGTTACTTAATAGAGTATATTTTTGATTAATATTACCATTTTTAAAATATGTTTCAATAAATTTTTTTTTAATATTATTTTCAGTAATAAATCTAGTAAAATCAAGTAATTTATCATTACAAAATGTTTTTTTATCAATTATTTTATTATCAATAAAATTATTTTCAATCCTAATATTTTTTATATAATTATATATTTTTTCAATGCCATTTATTGAACCATTAATATGAAAAAATTCTCGCGTGACACGTCGATACTGATCATATTCCTTATAGAATCCTGTATAACCATTTTCAAAAAATAGCATCTGAAAATTTTCAAAAAACTTATGATAAAAACATTCTTCTCGTGTTTTAAATGTACTTTGAAAATTATATTTTTGTCCCTTTTTAAACATTAATAAATCATCAACCATTTGATTATTTGTAAAATCTTCTATTTCAATTAAAACTTCATTATTAAATTTTAATATATATTTGTTTACTTTTACATAACGAATACCTAATTCTTCAATAGACATTAAGGTTTATTGTATATCTGATAAGAAATATAATAAATTAATAATAATATTTTAATTCAACTTTTTATTATCATTAATATATTATATATGGAATATAAAATAATAGAGGAATTGGGTAAAGGTATGTTTGGTACCGTATATAAAATAAAATATAAAGATAAATATTTTGCGATGAAAATAGAACACATATTAGAAGAAGATAAAGAAAAAAATATTAAAAGTAGCGTTTGGCGTGAGATAGATTTTATGACAAAATTTGCAAAAAAATATAAAGATCAAATAATGCAAATGTATCATTATGATTTTGTTGACAATTGTAATCACGTACAAGAATACACTGTCAATTTAAAAAATTTTGAAAAATATCATCGAGACAAATTCATCAAACTAAGTAAATCTAAAACATGTATTAGAAGAATATATGAATTAATAGATGGTAATGTAAAAGATATAATATCGACATTATCAATAGAACAGATTTATTCATTTATTATACAAATTGCAATCATAGTACAAATTCTCGAAAAAAATAAATATATTCACGGGGACTTTCACTCAGCTAATATTGGTTATATTAAAACTGATAAAAAGTTTATAAAATTTGGTAGATTAAATATACCTACATTCGGATATATATTTAAAGCTATTGATTTAGGAAGTGTAATGAATCCAAAATATAAATTAAGTAAACGTGATAAAATATGGTATAAAGATTTATTTAAACGTGAATTAATAGCACCATTAACAACAACTTTAATAAATTCAAATAAATTTTGGGATTATGTTGATAATAATAATATAAAATTAAATTTACAAAAAGATATTAAAAAGTTTGAAAAATCAAATTTATATAATTTATTAAAAATGCAATTTACAGATATTAATGATAAATATCGATTGTTTAATATATGCGAATTTTTATATCCATATCAATTTCAGAAATTAATATTAGGTAAAAAATATATTGATGGACTTGAACCACACTTATATATTGATTTGATGGACTTGATTTATATATATAAAATAAATTTTAATACTAATTTAGTTATAGATTATTTTTATAAGAAATTATTACTTAATTAAGAAATTATTATTTAGTTAACAAATTATTACTATTATAATATTATGTATATAGAACAAATTATAAATAAAATTAATGATATTGTTTTAATTGAATTAGATAAATTTGAGTTATATCCCTTAACAGCCTAATAGGTTGCGAGTAATCAAAGATTACTCCAAGCTCTAAAAATCAATATTTAAAAATATTGATTTTTTCAGGTGTTTAAACACCTAGGCAGTTAAGACTCCGAAAGAATTTGTTGAAGACAAATTCTTACGCTAAAAATATAAAAATTCATTTTTATATTTTTACCTTTAACTTTTATATTTTTAGCCGTCGGATAAAGGATACTAAAATTAAAAAAATACTCGAAGATATTGATTTAATAAAATTTAATTCAGAAATTACATCTTATAATTATAAAAATGTTATTGAGATTAAAAACTCAAATGACTCATATATAAAATATATATTAGAATCAAATGATATTTTTGATATAGTATATATTAAATGGAATAAAAACTCATTTACAAAGATTCATGATCATCCAGAAAGAGGTTGTATTGTAAAAATATTATCTGGTAAATTATCTGAAGAATGTTATGATAATAATAATTTGTTGAATTATAAAGAAATAAATCTCTTAACATCGAATATGATATCGTATAAAATAGGAAAAACAATATTACATAAAATTACAACTTTAGAAAATTCTGAATCTTTACATATATATATACCAGGAAAATATAGTTCAAAAAATTATAATATGATATAAGTTTATTATTATTTTTTTTTATATTTATAAGTTTTATATAAAGATGTCTTTCACAAGTGAATTTATTAATAATTTTATAATAAAAAAACCATCAATTAATACTATATTAACAAATATTTATGATAATAATCAAGAAAAAATATCTGTATTAAATGGTGAAGTCTCTTCGCGATATTTATGTTTATTAAAATTTTTAAAAAAAAATAATATAGAATATACTAAAGATAAATTATTATTATTATGTTTTCTTTTTAAAAAAAAATTTGATTATAGTGATAGTAATATAAAATTAGTTGATCAAGATTATTATATTTTAGATTCAGATAATAGAAATATTCAATATGACTTATTAAAAAAAAATTTATTTAAAATTATTTTAGTTTTAGGTGTATTATGGCTTGATATTCGTAACATTAATATAATTAAACAAAAACCAATATATAAATATATATTCTTATTATTAGTTATTAGTGTAATTATAGGATATACATTTTATGTATATACAAAAGATTATAGACAAAATGAAGTTAGAACAGTACAATTATTATATAATAAAATCTATGGTGTAAAATCAATTGATAAATTACAGTGTTATATCGAAAATGTTAAATTAGCAAATTCCGAATCAAAATTATTAACTAAAATGTTAGAACAATTAGATATTGAACATTTACAAAATTATTGTAATATTTCTGATTATATTAGACAAACTAAACAAACTAAACAAACTAAAGAAATTAAACAAGAAACTAATACTGAACAAAAACTAGTTATAGAAGAAAATCCTGTTGAAATTGTTGTCGAAGCAGAAGTAGTACCAGAAGTAGTACCAGAAGTAGCTCAAGAAGTAGTCCCAGAAGTAGCTCAAGAAGTAGTACCAGAAGTAGCTCAAGAAGTAGTCCCAGAAGTAGCTCAAGAAGTAGTCCCAGAAGTAGCTCAAGAAGTAGTCCCAGAAGTAGCTCCAGAAGTAGTACCAGAAGTAGCTCAAGAAGTAGTACCAGAAGTAGCTTCAGAAGTAGTACCAGAAGTAGCTTCAGAAGTAGTACCAGAAGTAGCTCAAGAAGATGTTAAAGAAACAAAAGGCGATCTAGTAAATTTAGTAAAAACTAAACAAAAAAGACAATATAATAAAAAACCTAAACAAAATACACAAGATAAAAAAAATATTAAGAAAACTAACAAAAAATAATTAGTTCTTTAGATTCATATTTGAAAACTTTTTAAGTCGAGCCTCACGTAATTGTTCACGTGACAAAATAGTATTTTTTATTTGTTCAACAGGTTGAGCTTTTTCAACAGGTTGAGCTTTTTCAACAGGTTGAGCTTTTTCAACAACATTTTTTTTTTCTTCGGAAATATAATTATCAAACAACGATTTAAATTGATTTAATCTACTTTGTGCATTTACTAAAAAATTTTCATTTGCTTTAACAACATTTGAAAACTTTGGAATGTTTTGTTGAGTATTTTGTTGAGTATTTTGTTGAGTATTTTGTATAATATATTGTTGATTAAGAGATTCTGCAATCGCTTTATTATACTCTACATCTTCAATTTCATCTTCATTATTATGAATCACTGGATTTAATGATTCTTCGAGAACCATACGTAAAATTTCGTCATCAATATCGTTATTATCGTTATTATCGTTATTATCATTATTATGAATAATATTATCCATTTGATATATTTATAATTATATATTTATACTGTTTTATAAGTATTTTATTATTCAATTTTTTATTATTTTATCCGTCGGATAAAGGACAATAAAAATTGAATAATATATTCAAAATAAGTTAAATATAATAGTATAATGTAATAAATTTAAACAAAATGTCTTTATCAGAAGTTGAATTAGATAATATAAGCAAGTGGCAATATAAAGTCACTGATAATGCAATTACAACTAAATTTTATAAAAATTTTTGGTATAAATGTGAATCATATATATCTCCAAAAATATCACCAAATGTTATAAGTTTTACTGGATTCTTTTTAATCTTGTCAAATTTTTTGATGACTTATTATTTACATGATTATTATCCTGTTATGACAGAATTATATGTAATTATATTTACTCAAATATATTGTCATCTTGATGCGATTGATGGAATACATGCACGTAATACAAAAACATCTACACCACTTGGTGAATTAGTAGATCATATATGTGATACTATTGGATTAATATTTATGATTTTATCATTCGCAAAAATATTTAATATTATAAATATAAATACATTAATATATACAACATTAAGTGGGATGCTTGGATTCCAGTTTTTTCACATTCAAGCATATTTTTATAAAGAAGTTGAATTTGGTAAATATTCTGGACCTATTGAAATACTTACATTATATTGTATTTTAATTTTTGCAAAAGTTTGTAGAATAATAGATGAAACTTATTTTGAATATATTAATATATTAGCACCATACAGTCTTGTTATATTTTTAATAGGAAATATGTATTATATGATTTCTCATATTAAAAATTATTATGATATTATTAATAATCTTATATTTTTATCAATATATTCATTCACTATTATTACTATATATAATAATGAAAATAATTATGACTTGTATTATCTATTTAATATATGTCTAAATATGTGTGTTTTAACTGGTGATTTTATAATTAGTAAAATGGCAGATAAACATATTGATCATTTAATTTTATGGATATTTATATTATCTTGTTTTAATAATATCTTTGGAATATGTATAAATATATATTATATCTATTATGTTATAACAAAAATAGCAAATCATATGAAATTAAATATTATTTATCATAATATAAAATAATTTTTTTTATAATTATAATATATATATATAATGTTTGAAGGTTTAAAAAATTTTTTTAAAAATCTAAAATCAAAACAAATAATATTATTGGTATTATCATTAATAGGATTAATTTTATTAATAATTGGTTGGTCTACACAAAGCAATACAACTGAAAAAGAACAAATAGATTCGGGACAAACTATTTTAATGGTTGGATTAGTATTTGCATTAATTGGTACATTTGGATATCTGATGTATGCAAAAAATCAAGAAGTAATAAGCAAATAAATATAAAATAATCTACAAAATAACTATATCTAAATTATCTTTTAATTATATAAGATTAAATGATAATAAGAATGGAAAAGATGTTAATAATATATGTAAAATAGTATAATTTAATGGAGAGTAGAAACCTTCTTTGGTTATAATATTATTTGGAGAGCTCACTAAAGTAAATGATAATAGGAATGTTTGTATTGCTAGAATTGGAGCAATTAATTTTGTATTAAATTTCATCATTGGTAATAATAAAACAGATACGATACCTAAAATTAAAGGTACAATATATATAGTACCTGCTGGTTGACCATATCTAGCATCAGTATGATAATTTTTATCTTTAAATGAATCTATATATAAATCTGTACTAAAAAAATCATAGTCAGCATCCCAATATTTGGGGGAATTTTTATTTTTACCATATTTTCTATCTAAATTTGCAACATTTAATCTATCGCTCATAAATATTGATAGAAGATATATACCTAAAAACAAACTGACAACCGCCCATCCGAATAATACATTATTTTTTTCACTTTTATATAAAGTTTTTTTTGTAATAACACCAAATATTACAATTATAATAACAAATATTACTAAAGCCCAGATTGGATTCATATATTATATAGTTTATAAAAAAAAATGAAATTATATTATAATATTTAATTTACTAATAATTATTTAATATTATATCCTTTATCCGACGGATAAAAATATAAAAGTTAAAGGTAAAAATATAAAAATGAATTTTTATATTTTTAGCGTAAGAATTTGTCTTCAACAAATTCTTTCGGAGTCTT
>Ga0194129_10009789_pt1 | contig 10615 bp, 10 predicted proteins | sample TA2KigCa35mmetaG_FD_150862 | JGI IMG/M metagenome (GOLD analysis project Ga0194129, IMG submission 150862) | Freshwater microbial communities from Lake Tanganyika, Tanzania - TA2015038 Kigoma Deep Cast 35m | ecosystem: Environmental > Aquatic > Freshwater > Lake | place: Tanzania: Lake...
TCACAGGAAGCAGTCGGCGCTGCCGCGGCGGCGCCCCGTGTATTCTACCTCGGCCTGCACGACAGGACGCACCCGTCGCGTGCCGCATCATCCCAGAGCAGTCTCGCCATGCCGACGACGTACGACGTGATTGTGGTGGGCGTGGGGGGCGTGGGGGCCCCGGCCGTCTGGCACCTCGCCCGCCGGGGCCTGCGGGTGCTGGGCCTGGAGCGATTTGCCGTGCCGCACGCCATGGGCGGCTCGCACGGCAACTCGCGGCAGACCAAGATCGCCCCCTACATCGGCAGCCCCTACGAAGGCATCATCCTCCGCGCCTACGAGCTGTGGCGGGAGATCGTGGCGGAGTCGGCCCAGCCCGAGATCATGGTCACGACGGGCTTCCTCGACATCCATCGGGCCCCGCCGGCGGCCGCGTACGCCACCGACACCGGACGCTTCGAGCGGCTCGACCACGCCGAGCTCCGGTGCCGCTACCCGCAGTTTCAACTGGCGGAATACTGCTGGGCAGCCTGGGATCCCGCCGGGGCCCTGCTGCGTCCCGAACTGGCCGTCACGAGCTTCGTGCGGACGGCGATGCTGCGGGGTGGGGTCGTCGAGGGCAGCACCGAGGTCAAGGGCTGGCGGGCCAGCGCCGGGGGCGTGGAGGTGGAGACCACGCGAGGACGGTTCTCGGCGGGAAAGCTCGTGCTCTGCGCCGGTCCCTGGACGGGCAAACTCCTGGCCGACCTGGGCATCCGGATGACGGCCAACCGGATGAGTTTCGGCTGGGTCTGGCCGCGGCGGAACGTCGCCGCCTTCGGTCCGTCGTCGATGCCCTGCTGGTGCATCGACGACGAGCCCGGCATCTATTACGGCTTTCCGATGATGACCGACGTGCCGGGCTTCAAGATCGGCCTCCACTGGTACGGCGACGAGGTCGACCCAGACGCCTTCGATCGCCGGCCCGACGCCCGCGACGAGGCGCTGATTCGGACGGGCCTGCGGACGTTCATGCCCGACGCCAACGGCCCGCTGCTGGGCATCCGCACCTGCCTCTACGACCACACGCCCGACGACGTGCCGATCATCGACCTGCACCCCGAGCACGACAACGTCGTGATCTGCGGTCCCCTCTGCGGCGCCGGCTTCAAGTTCGTGCCGGCCTACGCCGAGGCGGCCGTTGACCTGGCGGCCGACGGCCACACGCGACTGCCCATCGACTTTCTGCGGATCGGCCGGCTGCTCGCCGCCGGCAGGCCCTGAACCCGCGGCCCTCGGCCGCCCGAGCGACTCCCGTCATGACCCACATCCGGCCGCTCGTCTTCTTTCCCCCCTTCCTGCTCTGTGCGGCCGCCGTGGGCCTCCAGCTGGTGAACCCCACTGCGTTCGCCGCCGCCGTCGCCGCCGCCCACGGATGGGCCTGCGACGCCTGGGGTTGGCTCGTGTCGCTGTCGGCGTTGGGGATGGTGGTGCTCTGCGGCGCGATCGCCGCCTCGTCGTTCGGCCGGACGATCCTGGGCGGACCGGCCGCCGAGCGGCTGCTGACGCCCTGGCAGCTGTTCTCGGTCGTGCTCACGACCAACATCGCCGCCGGCATCCTGTTCTGGTGCGCCTTCGAGCCGCTCTCCTACCTGAAGAGCCCGCCGTCGGGGATCACGTCCTTCTCCCCGGAGGCGGCCCGGTTCGCGATCTCCACGGTGCTCTTGCACTGGACCTTTACTCCCTACGCGATCGCGTCGGTGGTGGGCCTGATGTTCGCCTTCGCTTACTACAACGCGGGGGCGGCCTTCAGCCTGGCGTCGCCCCTCGCGCCGCTGATCGGCGGCCGGCGGGCCGCTGCCGTGGCCCCGCTGGTCGACGTGCTCTGCCTCTACGCCCTCGTCGCGGCCCTCGCGGCGGCCCTGGCCGGCGGCAGCCTGATCCTCGCCGGCGGCATCCAGCATGTGCTGGATATCGACGGCCCGCCGACGCGGCTGCTGACGGGCCTCGTGATCGCCGCCGTGATGGCGGCCTCGGTCGTGGCGGCCGCCAGCGGCGTCACCCGGGGGATCCGCTGGGTGGCGAACGTCAACACCCTCCTCCTGATTGGCCTGTTGGGCCTGATCCTCTTGCTCGGCCCGACGCAGTTCATCCTCGACTTCGCCGTCGAGGGCCTGGGCCTGTTCCTGGGTGACTACTTCCCCAAGGTGCTCCGCACCGACGCGTTGGCCGGGGCCGCCGGCACCGCCCGCTGGCCGCGGGATTGGACGCAGATGATGTTCTCCGCCTTCTTCGCCTGGGCACCCATCATGGGCGTGTTCCTGGGCCGGATCGCCCGCGGCTACTCCGTGCGGGCCTTCCTGGGATTCAACGTGCTCCTGCCGGCCTTGTTCACCGGCACCTGGATGGCGGTCATCTGCGGCGCCATCGTCCACATGGAACTCTTCGAGCACGCCAACCTGGCCGCCCTGCTGGACGCCGGCGACCCGACCCGGGTGCTGTTCGCCTTCCTGGGCCGGCTGCCGCTGGCGTCACTCTTGATCCCAACGCTGTTGGTGACGGCCTTCCTGTCGTTCGTGACGACCGCCGACGGCATCACCGACACGATGGCGAACATCAGTTCCGTCGGCATCTCACCCGACGGGGGCGAGGCGGGCACCGCCGTGAAGATCGCCTGGGGCGGGCTGATCGCCGTGTTCTGCTGGATCATGACGGGCCTGGAGGGCATTCGGGCTCTTTCCAACCTCGGCGGGCTGCCTGCGCTGTTCCTCTGCCTGGTGATCGCGGCGGCGGCCGTCAAGGTGATGGCCGCGCCACCCCACGCCGACCCGCCCCCACCCCGCTCCCCCTCACCCTGACGGAAGCCGCCATGGACCTGCCGCCCGACGACGCCCGCCGCCTCCGCCCAGCCTCCCGCGCGATCCATTGCGGCGAGGGCGTCGACGCCGAGACCCGTGCCATCCGCCGCCCAATCGTGATGGCCAACAGCTTCCGCCTCAACGACGACTCCGAGACACTGGCCGAGTCGTTCGACTGGGAGAATACCCACGCCTTCAACTATCCGCGGTCGCGGCATCCCAACGCCCGGTACCTGGAGGAGCGGCTGGCCGCCATCGAGGGGGGCGAGGACTGTGTCGTGTTCGCCAGCGGCGTGGCCGCGGTAGGGGGCGCCTTCTTCACGCTGCTGGGCACCGGCGACCACATCGTCAGCTCGCGAATCTGCTACATCGGCATCCACGGTCTGCTCGTCGAGCACCTCGCCAAGCGGTACGGCGTGGAGGTGACGCTGGTCGACACGACCGACCTCGATGCGGTGCGGGCGGCGATCCGGCCCATGACGAAGCTCGTGCACGTCGAGACGCCGGCCAATCCGACCACGCTCTGCTCCGACATCGCCGCCATCGCGTCGCTGGCCAAGACGGCCGGCGCGCTGATCAGCGTCGACAGCACCTTCTCGGGGATGGTGATGCAAAAGCCGCTCGAGCTGGGGGCCGACCTCGTGATGCACAGCCTCACGAAGTACGTCAACGGTCACGGTGACGGCCTGGGGGGCGCCGTGATCGGCCGCCAGGACCTGATCACCCGCATTCGCGACGCGGCCAGCATCCACCTGGGCGCCACGATCAACGCGGTCGACGCTTGGCTGATGATGCGCAGCTGTGTCACGCTTCCGCTGCGCATGCCGCGGCACTGCGACAACGCGCTGCGGGTGGCCCACTTCCTGGAGGCCCACCCGAAGGTGCACGCGGTCCGCTATCCAGGCCTCAAGAGCCACCCGCAGCACGCCGTCGCCACGCGGCAGATGAGCGGCTTCGGCGGCATGATGAACGTGATCCTGAAGACCGATCCGGAGGGCGTGTTCGCCTTCCTGCGGTCGCTGCGGGTAATCACGCACGCCGTCTGCCTGGGCCACGCAGAGTCGCTCGTGCAGTACTACCCCCAGGAGGGCGACCGGCCTGACCTCGGCGTCCTCAACTACCCCGAGGACATCGGCGCCGGCTTCCTGCGACTGAGCGTCGGCCTCGAGGATCCCGAGGACCTGATCGACGACCTCGCCCAGGCGCTCGCCCGCGTGCCCTGACGTCCCGCACGCCCCGGCGGGTGCCGGCCGGCCGAGCATGGTGGGGGCCGGATTCGTCGCAGCCGCAGGTGTTGACGGCGGTTGAAAACGGCGGCGCGGGGCGGGCCGCATCATCTTCTCGATCGGGTCGGGCCGCTGCCGTTTCGAGCTCGGCGGCGGGATCAGATGACGCCTCGCTCGCCCAGCAGTCCCAGCACCGCCTCGACGCTCCGCGGCAGCGGCCATTCGTGCGACGGCACGACCAGGTCGGGCTGCGCGGGCGGCTCGTAGGGGGCCGAGACGCCCGGGAACTCGCAGATCTCGCCGGCGTCGGCCCGGGCGTAGCCGCCGCTGGTGTCGCGGGCCCGGCAGACCTCGACCGGGGCCGACACGTGCACGACCAGGAACCGTCCGCAGCCGACCCGCTCGGCCGCCTTGTCGCGGACGCCGGCGTCGGGCGCGACGAAGGCCGCCAGGCAGATGATGCCCGCCTCGTTGAACAGCCGGGCCACCTCGGCCGAGCGGCGGAGGTTTTCGCTCCGCTCGTTGGCGGAGAATCCCAGGTCGCGGGAGATGCCCTGCCGCATCGCCTGGCCGTCGAGCACAGTCACGGCGTGGCCGGCGTCGAACAGCCGTCGCTCCACCCCCCGCGCGAGCGACGTCTTGCCCGCACCCGGCAGGCCGGTGAACAGCACGGTCACCGGCTGCTGGCCGAACCGCGCGGCCCGCTCGTCACAGGTGACGTCGCCGGCCGCCGACTGCTGGCCGGCCACGGCCGGCTCGTCCTCCCAGTGGTCCTTGCGGCCGTCGGCCGGCTCCCGATCGAGGATCATGCCAGCCGCCACCGTGGCGTTGGTGAGCCGGTCGATCATGATGAAGCCGCCGGTAGCACGATTGCGGCGGTAGGCGTCGAACGCGATCGGCGCGGAGAGCGTGATGCCGCAGCGGCCGATCTCGTTGAGAGCCAGCGTCGGCGCCGGCTCGCGGTGGAGCGTGTTGATGTCCACCCGGTAGCGGAGCGCGGCGACGCGGCTCGGCACGACCTTCGAGGTCTGCTTGAAGAGGTACTCCTTGCCGGGCACCAGCGGCTCCTCCGCCATCCAGACCACCATCGCGTCGAACCGCTGGTCGACCTTGGGCACGTTACCCGGCCGCACGAGCATGTCGCCGCGGCTGGAGTCGATCTCATCCTCGAGCGTCAGGGTCACCGACTGGGCCGCGAAGGCCTCCTCCAGTTCACCGTCGAAGGTGACGATCGATTTCACGCGGCTCCGCTTCCGCGAGGGCAGCGACATGACCTCGTCGCCCGTGCGGATGATGCCGCTGGCGACGGTGCCGGCGAAGCCCCGGAAGTCGAGGTTCGGCCGCAGCACGTACTGCACGGGAAACCGGAAATCCTCCATGTTGCGGTCGGAGCCGATGTAGACCGTCTCCAACAGCGGCATCAGCGGCGAGCCGGTGTACCAAGGCATGGCGGGACTGGGGACGACGACGTTGTCCCCCTTGAGCGCCGAGATCGGCATGAAGTGGACGTCGGGCAGCTCGAGCCGGGAGGCGAACTCGACGTAGTCCCGCTTGATCCGCTCGAAGACCACCTGGTCGTAGCCCACGATGTCCATCTTGTTGATGGCCACCACGATGTGGCGGATCCCGAGCAGCGAGACGATGAAGGAGTGGCGCTTCGTCTGCGGCAGCACGCCGTGCCGGGCATCGACGAGGATGATCGCCAGATCGGCGGTCGAGGCTCCCGTCGCCATGTTCCGCGTGTACTGCTCGTGGCCGGGCGTGTCGGCGATGATGAACTTCCGCTTGTCGGTGGAGAAGTAGCGGTAGGCCACGTCGATCGTGATGCCCTGTTGCCGCTCGTCCTCGAGGCCGTCGGTGAACAGCGCGAGGTCGACCTCTTCGCCGGTGGTGCCATAGCGGGAGGTGTCTTTCTTGATGGCGGCCAGCTGATCCTCGTAGATCATCTTCGACTCGTAGAAAAGCCGGCCGATGAGCGTGCTCTTGCCGTCGTCCACGCTGCCGCAGGTGATGAACCGCAACAACTCCTTCCGCTCGTGCTGCGCGAGGTATTCGTCGATGTCGGTGGCGATCAGCGCCGATTGGTGGGACATGGTTCGTGTCTCGGAGCGATCAGACGTCGTTGGTCACGGAGGCTCGGTAGACGGGGGCGATCGTGAACTTCGGGTTCCCTCTGGTCACCGTCAGCCCCTTCGCGTGAGTGCCGTTCAGCGGCCGCAAAGCGGTCCGCTGCATCGGCAGGATCGCATGTCAGAAATACCCCTCCCGCTTTTTCTTCTCCATCGACCCCGCCTCGTCGGTGTCGATCAGCCGCCCCTGCCGCTCCGAGAACGTGGTCAGGAGCATCTCCTGGATGATCTCGGGCAGCGTCGTGGCGGTGGAGTCGACCGCCCCGGAGAGCGGATAGCAACCGAGGGTGCGGAACCGGACCCGCCGCATCTCGGGCTGCTCCTCCGGCTTCAGCGGCAGCCGGTCGTCGTCCACCATGATCATCACGCCGTCCCGCCAGACAATCGGTCGCTCGGCGGCGAAGTAGAGCGGCACGATCGGGATCTTTTCGAGGTGGATGTATTGCCAGACGTCGAGTTCGGTCCAGTTGGAGAGCGGGAACACACGGATGCTCTCTCCCTTGCGGACCTTCGTGTTGTAGAGGTTCCAGAGTTCGGGCCGCTGGTTCTTGGGGTCCCAGCGGTGGAACCCGTCGCGGAACGAGAACACACGCTCCTTGGCCCGCGACTTCTCCTCGTCGCGGCGGGCGCCACCGAAGGCTGCGTCGAAGCGATGCTTGTCGAGCGCCTGGCGGAGAGCCTGCGTCTTCATCACGTCGGTGTGCACCTTGCTGCCGTGCGTGATCGGGTTGATCCCCTTGGCCCTGCCCTCCTCGTTGACGTGCACGAGCAACTTGAAGCCCAGCTCCTTGGCGACGTATTCGTCCCGCAGCCGGTACATGTCCCGGAACTTCCAGGTCGTGTCGATGTGCATCAGTGGAAAGGGGGGCTTGGCAGGGTGGAAGGCCTTTTCCGCCAGCCGCACCATGACCGCGGAATCCTTGCCGATGGAATAGAGCATCACCGGGTTTCCGAACTCGGCAGCCACCTCCCGGATGATGTGGATACTCTCGGCCTCAAGCTGCCGCAGGTGGGTGAGGCTGTAGGACGTCATCGCGGATTCAGGAAAAGTTGCGGTCGGAGTCCCACTGTAGGCACAATGATGCGATCGCGGCAATCGCGTTCGACAGCCGCCCCCGACGAGGATCAGACCTCATGCCCAGCTTCGCTCCCGGATCGACAGGATTTCGCTCACGGCTCGCCTGGCTGCCGGTGCTGTCGGTGATTTTTTCGCCGCCGGGCCCGCTGAGCCCCTTTCCTGCGACCGCGGTCGCGGTGCCGCCGCGCGGCGAGCGCGTCGCCAACCGAGTTGCCGAGCGCCGGTACGCCCGGATGTCGATCGCCGAGGCGAGGGCCGCCCGCGCGGAGGCCCTGGTCGCCGAAATCGCGCCGCTCGTGCCCGAGCCGCCGGTGCCGCGCCCCGCCACCGTGCGCCGCATGCTGCGAGCCGGCGTGCCGCTCGGCAGTCCCCCCGCGATCGCGACGACGCCGCCGCGTCCTCCGGTGCAGGCAGGTGCCGCGACCCGACGTGGGCCGCCGGCTCCGGCTCCGGACACGGCCCGCCGAGCCACCGCCGCCGCCCCGAGCCCGGCCGACCCCAATGCCTTCACGCTCGACCCGGACCCCGCCGCGGCCCCGGCCACCGCGGACGTCGCCCCAGACGGCACCCGCAGCGTGCTGGCCACCGGCGGCGACCGGCCGACCACGCGGGTCGCGGTCCCCGATGGAGACATGTCGCCGGGCCCCGCGGTTACGCAGCCGGTGGAACTGCTGCCCACGCCCGAGGCTCGCCGACCGCTCAGCCCCAGGCCTCCTTGAACCCGTCGGCCTGCCGACGGATCGCCGCCAGTTCGTCGGCCGGCTTGCGGGCCACGTTCTTCAGTTGCATCGCCATCCGCTGGTTGCGGGCCAGCCGTTTCGAGTGTCGGGCCAGGAAGTCCCAGTACAACGTCGTGAACGGGCAGGCGTCCGGACCCGTCGCCCGCTTGGGGTCGTAGCGGCAGCCGCGGCAGGCGTTGCTCATCCGGTCGATGTAGGCACCGGTCGCACAGTACGGCTTGGAGGCCATCACGCCGCCGTCGGCGAACTGGCTCATACCAAGCGTGTTGGGCAGTTCGACCCACTCGACGGCGTCGACGTAGACGGCCAGATACCAGCGGTGCACGTCCTGGGGCCTCACACCCAGGAGCATCGCGAACAGCCCGGTCACCATCAGTCGTTGGATGTGGTGGGCGTAGCCGACGTCGAGCGTCTGGCTGATCGCGTCCTTGAGGCAGTTCATCTCCGTGTCGGCCGACCAGTAGAAGGCCGGCAGCGGTGCCTCGGCGGCCAGCGAGTTGCGGTCGAGATACTCCGGCATAAAGTGCCAGTACACGCCGCGGACGTACTCCCGCCAGCCGAGCACCTGCCGGATGAAACCCTCCGCCGCCTCCAGCGGCACCCGACCCTCTCGCCAGGCCCGTTCGGCGCCGGCCACGACGTCCCGCGGGGAGAGCAGCTTCATGTTCATGGCCTGCGAGAGCCGCGAGTGCCAGAGCCATGCCTCGCCCGTCCAGATCGCGTCCTGGTAGCGGCCGAAATTGGCGAGCCTGTGAGCCAAAAAATCGTCGAGCGCGGCCCGTGCATCGGCCGGAGTGACGGGCCAATCGAAGTGGTCGAGGCCACCCGGATGCGCGGCGAAGCGTTCATCCACGAGTGCCAGCACCTCGCGCGTCAGGGGATCGGGCTCGAACCGCCGCGGCGTCGGCAGCGGGCCGGGACCCGTCTTCGGAAACGAGCCCCGGTTCTCGGCGTCGTAGTTCCACTGCCCGCCGGCCGGCTCGCCGTCGTCCATCAAGACCCCGAACTTCTCCCGCAGGGGCCGGTAGAAATATTCCAGGCGCAGTTGCTTGCGACCCCGGGCATGGTCCGCGAACTCGTCGACCGTCGTGAAGAAGTGCCGGTCGATCCGGACCTCCAGGGGCACACCCGCCTCCCGAGCCGCGGCCTCGAGTGCCCGACGCACCCGCCACTCGCCGGGCTCGACCATGACGAGTCGCCCTGGCATCGTGCCCGCCGCACGCGCGGCAGCCAGGCTGGCGGCCAAGGCGGCGGCCAGTGTGGGCGGTTCGTCTGGCCGCGGCCGACCGGAGAGCGACGTGTAGTCGACGCGGACGCCCTCGGCCAGGAGCGCGTCGCGAAAATGTCGCATGGCCGCCAAGAACACGGCGATCCGCGCCTTGTGCGTCCAGACGTGCGTCGATTCCTCGGCCACCTCGGCCATCCAGACGCGATCCAATGCCGGATCGAAGCCGTCGAAAGCGGCGGCGGCGCGGTCGAGTTGGTCGCCGAGGACGATCACGAGCGTGGACATGGAGCAGCACCGGGAGATACCCGCGGGCGGCCGTGCCGGCCGCTGGTCAGGCCGAAGACAAGGGTCCGCCGCAGCCAACGATTATAGGAGGCATCATGGTCGGGGTGGCGATGAATCCGTGGCTCCCCGGAGGCCTCCCGAATGGCTCCCCGGGACTCACCCGGACCGGCGAACGCCCGCCGGCCCGCGTCGGATAGTCTCCCCGGATGCACGAGCCTGGTCGGGACGCTTCCGCAGTGCCCGGTACCCATCTCCCCCTTTCCCCGCCGCGCCTGGTGATGCGGCTCGTCTCCCGGTCGCTCGGGCTGGTCATGGTCGTCTGCGGTCAGGCCGCCGTGGCCAAGTTCAACATGGAGGTGACGTCGGCGGCGATTCGCCCCGGTGGTCTCGTCTCGGGGCCGGCCCTGTCGGAGAAGAGCTTCGCCAATCGCGTCGTCCTGCTTGAGTTCTGCGGCCTCAACTGTTCCCTCGGCATCCGCAGCATGCCAATGCTCGAGGAACTGCACAAGACGCTCGGCCCCTGGGTCTGACGGTCATCGGCGCCCACGCCCAGGGAGGGTCCTCGGAGGAACTCCGGCCCAAGGCGGCGCAACTCGGGGTCACCTTCACGGTGCTTGAGGGTGCCCGTGTCGACGGGGCGACGGACTTCCAGGGCATCCCCACTGCATGCTTTTCGACCACACGGGATAGTGCCTCTACCGCGGCTCTCCGTTTCAGGCCCAGCCGGCCGTGGTGACGGCGGTGCGGGCCGCCCCCGGCGCGGTGCTCGCCGCTGCTCCGCGACGAAGCGGCCTTCGGGGCGGCCCTGAAGTAGACTCGCGGATTGATGGCCAATACGGACAAGGCACTCGCCGCCGAGGCGATGTTCGTGGCGGAGAAAACCGAGGCCCACGGCCACCGCATGCTTGACGAGGACGCCGACCCCGCCCGGGCGGCCGAACTCGTGCAGCGGTGCATGACCGTCTTCAAGGGCAGCAACCTCGGCACCGAGGCCTCGAAACTGGCCTGTGAACGCCGGTTGAAAAGGGCAGCGCGCGGCGGCTGAAAAATGCAGCGCTGGGGTTGGGTTGAATCTACTTTTGGGTAGCCGGTTGCTCCAAGGATCGGTGTGTC
>Ga0194129_10009790_pt1 | contig 10613 bp, 11 predicted proteins | sample TA2KigCa35mmetaG_FD_150862 | JGI IMG/M metagenome (GOLD analysis project Ga0194129, IMG submission 150862) | Freshwater microbial communities from Lake Tanganyika, Tanzania - TA2015038 Kigoma Deep Cast 35m | ecosystem: Environmental > Aquatic > Freshwater > Lake | place: Tanzania: Lake...
ACGATCTGGGCGCGGGTGCCGGTGCGCAGCTTGGCGTCGAGGTTGCTGAGGGGTTCATCCATCAAAAACACCTCCGGCTGGCGGGCGATCGCCCGCCCCAAGGCCACCCGTTGCTTCTGACCCCCGGAGAGCTCTTTCGGCAGTCGCTCCAACAGCGGATCCAGCTCCAACATGGCGGCCACCGTGCGGATCCGCGCGGCAATGCGGTCCTCTCGCGGCGAGGGCAGGCGCAGCGGGCGGGGCCAGGAGCGGCTGAGGCGATGCAGGCCATCCCGCAGCTGCTCCCCGAACGAACGCTGTTGCCGGCGTCGCAGTCCAAAGCCCAGGTTGTCCGCCACGCTGAGATGCGGATAGAGCGCGTAGCTTTGGAAGACCATCGCCACATTGCGCTCAGCTGGCCGAAGTCCGCTCACAGGGCGATCGGCCACGAAGATCTCCCCAGCGCTCGGGCCATCCAGACCGGCGAGAAGCCGTAGCAACGTGCTCTTGCCGCAGCCGGAAGGGCCCACCAGCACCAGAAACTCGCCATCGGCGATCCGCAGATCCAGATCCCGCAGCACGGTGACCGGATCTCCTCCCCGCCTGGGCGGGTAGGTCTTGCTCACCCCCTCGAACCGAACCTCGGCCAACCGATCCTTGCGACGGGTGGATCCTAAGATCGACACAATGCAGTTCATTGATCAGGCCCGCATCACGGTGCAAGGGGGCCGCGGAGGCGACGGAATCACGGCCTTTCGGCGTGAAAAGTACGTGCCTGCCGGGGGGCCCTCCGGCGGCGACGGGGGTCGTGGAGGCGACGTGCTGCTGGTGGCGGACGCCAATTTGCAGACCTTGTTGGATTTTCATTACAAGCGGCTGTTTGCCGCAGACGACGGCGTTCGCGGCGGGCCCAATCGCCGCACGGGTGCCAGCGCTCCTCCGCTGGTGGTGCGGGTGCCGCGGGGCACAGAGGTGCGCGACGCGCGCACGGGAGTCGTGCTTGGCGATCTCACTGCGGCTGGCGAGGAGCTGCTGGTGGCGATGGGTGGCCGCGGTGGGCTTGGCAATGCTCACTTCCTCAGCAATCGCAATCGGGCTCCAGAGCGGCACACCGAGGGCGGGGAAGGCGAAACCTGGGACCTGCTGCTGGAACTCAAGTTGCTGGCGGAAGTGGGAATCATCGGTCTCCCCAACGCTGGAAAAAGCACCCTGATTTCTGTTCTCTCCGCCGCCCGGCCCAAAATCGCCGACTACCCTTTCACCACTTTGGTGCCCAATCTGGGTGTCGTGCGCCGCCCCAGTGGCGATGGCACCGTGTTCGCGGACATCCCCGGTTTGATTGCGGGAGCAGCTTCAGGCGCGGGGCTGGGTCACGACTTTTTGCGCCACATTGAGCGCACCCGAGTTCTCGTGCATCTTCTCGATGCCAGCGCGGACGATGTGGTGGGGGATCTGGCTGTGGTTGAACGGGAGCTGCGTCTCTATGGCCATGGCTTGCCGGCCAAACCTCGTCTGGTGGTGCTCAACAAGGCGGATTTACGCTTGGCCGACCATTTGGACGCGACCGTGGAAGCGGTGGCGCGCTGGGGGGAGGGGAAAGGATGGTTGCTTTCCCGACCGCTGGTGGTGTCCGCCGCGACCTCCAGGGGCTTGGAACCGCTCCTGGAGGCCGTCTGGCGACACCTGGATCAACCTCAATCGTCGTAAACCCGGCACTCAGGAGCTTCGGGGTTCAGATCGCAATAGACCTCCAGAGGAGTGGGGTCGTGGCTGTCTTCGGGATGGTGGGACTTGTACTCCTCCAAACCTTTCAACTCCTCTTCCAGGTGCCGCACCTTGCCCAGATCGCCTGCAGCACGGGCCTGCTCGATGTCGACTCTGTCTTTTTGGATGTGCTCGTCGATGCTTTTCATGAGAGACGGCCGCGGATGCCGGCATGAATTCACGGCGCCCACCATACGAGCCCCGTCGACCAAACGCCTCCCTCGTGTGCGCTGGCGCTCATCAAGCCAAGGCCAGCGCGCGAACGGCGCTCCACCCGCTTCCGGTGCTACGACCGCTTCATCCTTCGTGGAGCAAGGCCGATGACGCGCATCCAACATCGTCGTGGCAGGCATTTCATGGATGAGGAGGGTCGGTTGTTCTGGATCAACGGCCCCGACGATCACTGCTATCTCTCTGAGCAACGCCAGTGGCGCCGTGGCTTGTGCTTTGAAGATGTGTTGGAATGGAAACAATGTGCGCCGACCGGCTGCGTCAGCCAGCGATTCCCCTCCCCCAAGGCAGCTTGCGAGGCCTTTGAGCACGCTCAGGTGGTCTGGTCCCACGACGTCTACCTCCGTCGCCTGGGGGATGCGATGGCTCAGCATCGCAGCCTGCTCGACTACAAACCGACCGCCATGCGCCTGGCGGAAGCCCAAGGCGCCCGCCCCCGGCAGGCGCCTTGGATCCTTCCCGGACCCTCGGGGCCGGCCTGCGCGTTGCCCGCGGGGGCGGACATGTCGCTCTCCCCATCCGCCACCACCGCGTCGGAGCCAGTCCCCCATCCGCGTCGCCGTCGCAGAGGAGCCGCCGCGCTCTCCTTCAGTGCCTGAGCCGGGTCCGCCATCCCCGCTCACTCCGATCGTTCATTCCGGCCGTTCAGTCCGGCCGTTCACTGAGCTGAAGCCAGCGCTCTTCCCCGTTCTCGATCCGCACCACCAGTTCCGCCAGGGCTTCGCTGAGCCGCTCCAGCTCTTCGTAGCCCACGCCATCCGGTCGCGCCAGGCGCTCCTCCAGGGAGCGCCGCTCCTCCTCCCAGCGGGGCAGATCCCGTTCCAGTGCCTCCAATTCGCAGTTGTCTCGATAACTGCGCCGGTTGGTGCTCTCTTTGGCAGACGGGGTCGCTTTGGGAGCGAGGGGTTGGGGAGGGGCTGCCGCCGTCGCGGCGGTGACGCCGCGGGCTGGCCGTCCGGAGCCGGCCCCGCGCGCCTCCAACCAGGCGCTGTAGTTGCCCTCAAACGGGGCGATCTCCCCTTCGCGGATCACAAACAAACGATCCACGGTGCGATCGAGGAACCAACGGTCGTGGGAGACCACCACCACACAGCCGGGGAAATCCTCCAGGAAGTCTTCCAGAACGGCCAGGGTGGCCACGTCCAGGTCGTTGGTGGGTTCATCGAGCAGCAGCACGTTGGGCGCCTGCATGAGCAACCTGCAGAGGTGAAGCCGTCGGCGTTCGCCGCCGGAGAGCTTGGCCACCGGCTGATGCTGCTGGGCGGGCGGGAAGAGGAAGCGTTCCAACAGCTGCGACGCGCTCAGCTCCCGACCCTCCACCATCACCCGACTGGCCGCCTCGCGCACGACATCGATCACTTTGCGATTCGGGTCGATCTGGAGCAGGGCGCTGTGTTGATCAAAGCAAGCCAGGCGCACTGTCTCCCCGATCTCCACGAGCCCGTCGCTGGGGGGGCGTTGCCCGGCGAGCACCTCCAGCAGGGTGGATTTGCCCACGCCGTTGGGGCCAATGATCCCGATGCGATCCTCCGGGCTGAAGTCGCAGCTGAAGCCGCGCAGCAGGCTCCGCCCCTCCACGCTCAGGCACACCTCCTCCGCGCGGATCACCCGTTTCCCCAGGCGCTGCGCCGTGACGGCCAGCTGAAGTTTCCCGCGCCTGCGGGCTGGCGGCGTGTCCCGCAAGGCCTCGATCCGCTGCAGCCTGGCCTTCTGCTTGGTGCTGCGCGCTTTCGGACCCTGCCGCAGCCAGGCCAGCTCCCGTCGCATCGTGGATCGGAAGGTGGCCGCCGCCGCCGCCGCCACCACCTCCTCCTGGGCCCGCCGCTCCAGGTAGGCGGCGTAGTTGCCGGGATAGTGACGGGCTTCGCCCCCCTCCACGGCCACGATGCGTCGCGTGACGCGATCCAGGAGATAGCGATCATGGGTGACCAGCACCACAGCCCCGGAGTAACGGTCCAGCCACCCCTGCAACCACTCCACCCCCTCGGCATCGAGGTGGTTGGTGGGCTCATCAAGCAGGAGCACATCGGGCTGGGCGACCAGCGCCGACGCCAGGGCCACCCGACGACGGTTGCCGCCGGAGAGGGCTCCCATCCGCTGCCCGAGGGCCTCGGGGTGCGAGCCGATGCCCAACCGATCCAGCACGGTGTGGCACTCTCGCTCCAGATCCCAGGCTTCTCGGGCCTCCATGAGGCGGTGCGCCTCCGCCAGGCGGGCGAGCAGCGTTTCGGAACCGGGATCAGCGCTCAGCGCCAGGGAGAGACGCTCCACCTCCCGCACGAGGGCCAGGCGATCCCCCGCTCCCGCAAACACGTGATCGAGCACGGTGGCTTGGGGATCGAAGGTCGGCTCCTGCTGGAGGAGCGCCACCTCCAGGCGGGACTGGCACTGCCGCTGGCCCTCCCCCAGCGGTTCAACCCCCGCCAGCACCCGCAGCAGGGTGGATTTGCCGGCGCCGTTAGGGCCGATCAGGCCCAGGCGATCGCCAGGTTCGAGGGTCAGATCCAGCTGGCGGAAGAGGGGCCGCACGCCGAAGTCCTTGCCGGCGCCCTCCAGGCGGATGAGGGTCACAGCAGGGCCTCCGCCCCAGCCGGGTCGCGGCGCTGGCGCTCCAGATGCAGGAAGACGCTCTTGTCCCCCACATCCGCCGCCGCCGCCATCGGGAATTTGCGCAGGCAGAGCACCAACAGCAAAGCGGCCTGCAAGGCCAAGAGCTGAAGGGTGAGGGACACGGGAAGCAGGCCGGTCAGTCGGCCCAGCAGAGCGGAGGGCAACAGAAGGGTCACCCCGATGGCTTCCGGCCGGCGGAAGCAGAAAAATTCCTTGAAGCCGATCCCGGTGAGGGCCGCGAAGAACGGACCCACCGCCAGGAGCGCCAGTGGCTGGGTCAGGCCTTCGCGCACCATGGCTTCGGGCCCAAGCCGGGCGGCCAACCCCAGGAATCCCATGCAGCCCAGCAGCCACAACAGCCACAGGGTTTGATGAAGGGGGCGGAGATAGATGTGGATCCAGCGCAGCGCCAGCCCCAGTCCCAGTGCCATCACCAACAGCCAGGGCCACAGCGCCCCGCTTCCCCACTGCCGCCACTGGAAGGCCAGGGCCAGCTGAGCCACCGCGACACTGGTCAAGGCCAGCCGGTAGCCCAACACCTCGCGGCGGTCCGCGGCGGTGATGCTGTAAGTCCCGAACACACCCTCAAAAACAGGATCCGCACTGGGTTGGCCCTGGGGGGAAAGGCTGGCGTTCATGGAGGTGTGGGGGTTCCGCTGTTCACCAGTGTGGCGAGGTCGGGTCCCCCCGGGATGAGACCCGAGGGGTGCAGGGGAAAGAGGGCGCCGAAATAATCCCTCCGCCAGCTTTCAGCGCAACAGGTGGCGGCCACGCCGGGGAGGTTGAACACACGACGGCGCCAGCGCCAGAGTGCCTCCAGCTGCCAGAGGGGTCGCTGGCGACAGCCAAACAAGGGCTCGTAGACCATCTCCCAGCGGATCAGGGTGGGGAAGAGCACCACATCGGCCAGGGAGGGGCCCGCCGTGGGGCACAGCCAGCTCCGGCCTTGTCGTTCCGCCTCGGCCAGGGCCTCATCCGCCGCCTCCAGCGCCTGGAAGAGCTCGGCCAGGGCCTCCGCATAGGCCATCTGGCTGCGGGCGAAGCCGCAGCGGTAGACCCCATCGTTCACGGATCCCTGAAAGCGATCGCGCCAGCTCTGAATGCCGTCCAGTGCAGCGGCGGGAGCGAGATTCGGCGCGTCATCGGCCGCGGGCCAGCGGTTGAGGAGTTCGATGACGCGGGCGCTCTCGTTCAGCGGAATCGCGCCGGTGTCCAGATCCACCAGCAGCGGCACCGTGGCGCGTGCCTGGCGGTTGCCCCCCGCGCGACGGTAGAGATCAGCCAGGCTGGCGCAGCCCAGGAAGGGCTCCGGGAAACGCCAGCGTCCCGCCTCTGGATCGGGCTCGACGAACAGCAGCCGCAGGCTGGGCTCCAGGCCCCGCAGGGTCCACACCAACCAGGCCCGATGAGCCCAGGGGCAACTCCGTCCCACGATCAGCCCGTAGCGTCCTGGCCGCCCGGCGTCCTCCGGGAGCGGCGGCAGGGCGGTGAAGGCTCCCTCCGGCCGCCGGTAGCGTCCCTCGGCGTCCGCAGGGGCCAACCCCCCCATGAGTTGACGCCACTGCCAGTGCCAGAAGGCCCGAACATTGCGCACCAGGGCTGGGGGTGGCGTCACGGTTGAACAACAGCTCGATCAACTCTGCGTCAAGCTGAGGCAGTGGAATCTTGCGCTGGTGGGCAATCGAGGAACGCGCCGGGTCAGGCGGCGATGACGGCGGACGAACTCGCGCGTGGTGGGGTGTTGGTGGTGGCCGGCACCCATGGCAATGAGCGCAATGCCGTGCACCTGCTGCCACGTTGGCGCCTGGCGCCGGAGCGTCTCAGTCCACGGGGCCTGGCGGTGAGCTTCACGGAAGGCAATCCCGAGGCGATCCGCGAGGGCCGGCGCTATTGCGATCGCGATCTCAATCGCGCTTTCCTTCCCGCGCTGTTGGAAGATCCGACCCAGCAGGAGTTAGAAGTTCGGCGGGCGCGGGATCTCCTGGACACCTGGGGACCCCGAGGCCGCTTTCCTTGCGCGGTGGCGCTGGATTTGCACAGCACCACCGCCGCCATGGGCAACTCTCTGGTGGTTTATGGCCGGCGGCCGGCGGATCTTGCCCTGGCGGCGGGTCTGCAGGGGCGTCTGGGACTGCCGATCTACCTCCACGAGGGAGACCCGTCCCAGCGCGGTTATCTGGTGGAGCGGTGGCCCTGTGGTCTGGTGATCGAGGTGGGGCCGGTGCCGCAGGGCGTGGTGAGCGCCGCGATCGGCGAGCGGACCGAGATCGCTCTGGCCATGGCCCTGGCTGTGCTCGAAGACGCTCGGGAGGGTGTCCTCCGCTTGCCCGAACGACTGGTGATTCACCGCCATCGGCGCAGCCTTGATGTGCCGCGGGATGGATCAGGGAAGCCGCTGGCCTGCGTCCATCCGCGGCTTCAGGATCGGGATTGGAGGCCTCTGCGTCCCTCTGACCCCCTGTTTTTGGCTCTGGACGGACGACCGCTGAGCTGGGAACCAGGTCCACAGGACCCGGAAGCGGTGTGGCCCGTCTTCATCAATGAGGCGGCCTATGAGGAAAAGGGCATTGCCTTGAGCCTCACGGAACGGGAGGTCTGGACTGTCGACCCCGAGTGGGGCCTCGCCCTCAGCACGCTGGCGGCCCTGCTGCTGTCCGCCGACGACGGGAACAAAACTCGGTTGGCTGTGGAGAAAACATCCCGACCGGGATCCTGAGGGCAGCGGCCGGGATGGGGGCACAAGCCCCGTGAAGGACGTCAGGGGGTGGAGGCGAAATCGGGATAAGCCTCCATCCCATGTTCACCGATGTCCAAACCTTCCACTTCTTCGGGCTCGGTGACACGGATTCCGCCGTAGAAGGAGCCGATCACCTTCCAGAGAATAAAGGAGGTGATAATCGAGAACAGGGCAAAGGCAAGAACGCCGACGAATTGAAGACCGAGCTGGCCGAATCCATGTCCTGTAAGGAGACCTTTATCGGTGTTGAACAGTCCAACGGCCAGGGTGGCCCAGATGCCGCAGGTGCCGTGAACGGAAAAGGCTCCAACGGGATCATCAATCTTCAAAGAATCCACAATCATCACCGAGAACACGACCAGAACGCCTGAGATGAATCCCACCACCCAAGCGGCGGGCATGGAATAGCCATCACAGCCGGCCGTGATGCCCACCAGACCGGCGAGGATGCCATTGATGGTCATGGTGAGATCGGGTTTGCCGCCCGTCACCTGGCTTGTAATCGTGCCGGCGATCCCACCGGCGGCACCGCCGAGGGTGGTGGTAACGGCGATGTAAGGAACCTCAGGAGCCATGGACAGCCAGGAGCCGGGGTTGAAGCCATACCAGCCGATCCACAGGATGAGGCAGCCCAGGGTGGCGATGGCGAGGTTGTGTCCCGGGATGGCCTGGGGCTTGTTGTCAACGAATTTGCCAATCCTTGGACCAAGCAACATGGCACCCACGAGCCCCGACCAGGCCCCGAAGGAATGGACCACGGACGATCCAGCAAAATCGATGAAACCGAGCTTGTTCAACCAGCCTTCACCAACATTCCACTGCCAGGAACCGGAGATTGGATAAATCAATCCCACCAAGATCAAGGAAAAGATCACAAACGGTCCAAACTTGATCCTTTCGGCCACAAGACCGGACACAATCGTTGCGGCCGTGCCAGCAAATGCCGCCTGGAAGAGGAAATCAACACTGGGGACCAGCTTGGCCTCCTTGATCATTTCTGGGGTGACGGCAGGATCGAAGAAGAACCCACCAAACTTGAGCCAACCAGGGATGACCCAGTCAGCGTTGTACATGATTTTATATCCGATAAACCAATACGCCGTTACAGCAAGGGCGAAAACAATTAAATTCTTGGCTAAAATGTTAACAGCATTTTTTTGCCGGCAAAGCCCGGCTTCCACCATGGCGAAGCCAGCGTTCATGAAGATCACCAAAACGGCGCAGATCAACAAAAACAGGTTGTTGGCGAGGAAGCCGGGCGTGAGCTCGGGGAGTTCGGCGGCCTTGGCCGCAAGATTGAAGAGACCCAAACCCAAAAAGGCGACTGGCACGCAGGCCAGCCAGGTGAGCGTGGTGGAGGAGGTCAACCTTTTTAACCGCGCAAAAAGGAGCTGAGGCGCCTTGCGCAGGCTGGTGGTGGGAAGGGAAGCCTTCCACGGCGGTCGAGAGAGCGGTTGGGACATGGCCAATGAAAAAAGAGTCATCCGTTTCGATCTGCTCAGGGCTGAGCGCCCTGCACAGGTGAAACGTGCCTCGCTGACGTAGCGCATTATTGAGATTTGAATGCGCACACTTTGTATCTGGTGTAACGGAAGCCTCCTTCCCGCGCGCGACCGCCTCTCCGTGGCATCCAGTCTTGCGAGAGTCTCATGATGAGCCGTGAGCCGCCCCTTGCCCTCTCGCATCGCCAGGCTCATGCCCCTGTTGAAGAGGGTGTCGCAGGACGCTGGGCTCTTGCGGAGCATGCGGTGCGTGCGGTGCGCGCGGTGCGTGCGGCCATCGGGGGCAGGCTCAGGCGCCCCGTGACAGAAGTGCAACATTTTGTGGATCAATCCCGAAAACTGTTCCTCATGGACAGAAGACGCTCTAGATCAGGGAGACAGCGTTCCTTCACCATGAGCACTCCCCTTCGGTATCGCGGTGTCTCTTATGACGCCTCAGCCCATGAGCGGTCCTCAGATCTCCCCGTTGCGCACACCTATCGCGGTCGGTTCTTCCTCGCTCCTCTGCGCCATGCGCTGGCGTCCACGACACCCCAAAAGGAACTGCGCTACCGCGGTCGTCCCTACGTCAGCCATCGCGGCCAGACCAGGCCACGCTGACCCGGCCAGCGGCAGCGGGGATTAGAGCTTCCCGGCAGCCTGCCCTGACGCGGGCCACGCCACGGGGTGAGAGGGATCGGGGGCCTGGCCTGACCCCCGTTCCCCCCGACGGCTGCTCCTCAACCGCAGACGTAGGTGCTTTGTTCTTTGGTGCAGGGAATATCTGTTTTGCTGCCGTCAGCCCAGTAGATGCGCAGGCGGTCATCCTCACTCCCGAGGCGCAACGTGAGCGACTTGATCACGCCAGCTGGTGGTTTGCCGGCTTTGTCCTCTCCATCCTCCGTGGGCACAGAAAGCTTGTTCAGTCGTTGCTCCAGTTGCTGGATCTTCAGGTCAACCTGATCCAGTCGACGCTGTTCCGGGCTTGGACCACGCTGGCAGCCGCCCACCAATGCGCCAGTCAGGAGAAGAGCCACCAGAACCCGCGAAGCACCGAAGCGGCGGGCGACGACAACGCGAGTTTGGGAGAACCGGAACGGGCTTGGGGTGCGGTCAACAGGCATGGTCAGCCAAGGGGAAACGACTCCTCTCTTAGCGGCTGAGCCCTCTCCAGGCCACTCTCGACCCATCTCCGCCGATCTCGAGTTGGCGGCAGGCGCTCAGACCGTCCTTCATGAGCCTTTTCAGTGTCCGGGGGCTGGCTCCCCGAAGTGAGCGCGGCTCGGGAGATGGACTTTTTGGTGGGGGGAGATCCGAGCCGGATCAGCGGAGCCTCAGGCTGGCTTCGCCGATCTTGGCCCCCGCTTGGCCCCCGCGAGCACTGGGGCTCCAGGTGACCACCCTGCGGCGCCGCTTGCGGCTGGTCTCCCCCTCCCCAACCCGGCTAAAGGCCGTGAAGTCCACCTGCCAAAGGCTTTTTGCCCCCCTGCCGGGGTGATCTGGCCAGCAAGCGGAAAGTTTCTTCATGAACCCCCTTCACAATCGCCGCAACACTGCGTTACATTGCTTCGTGACGGAGGCCTGACGGTTTTCCGTCCATCCATCCGTCCCCTGCAACGGGCTTCGGCCCTGTGCTCTCGACACTTTTCTCGTTCTCATGACCGCCACTCTCCAACAGCGCTCCGGCGCTTCGGCGTGGAATCAGTTCTGCGAGTGGGTCACCTCCACCAACAACCGCCTGTATGTGGGCTGGTTCGGTGTGCTGATGATCCCCACGCTGCTGGCCGCGACCATCTGCTTCATCGTCGCCT
>Ga0194129_10009793_pt1 | contig 10609 bp, 20 predicted proteins | sample TA2KigCa35mmetaG_FD_150862 | JGI IMG/M metagenome (GOLD analysis project Ga0194129, IMG submission 150862) | Freshwater microbial communities from Lake Tanganyika, Tanzania - TA2015038 Kigoma Deep Cast 35m | ecosystem: Environmental > Aquatic > Freshwater > Lake | place: Tanzania: Lake...
AGTGATTTATGAAATTACCAACAGATCAATTGATCTCTGAAATTATTCAAAGAGTTTCTAATTCAAAAACAAGAGACGAAAAGATTCAAATTCTGAGACACTATGACAGTCCTGCACTAAGGTCTGTTCTTATTTGGAACTTTGATGATGCTGTAGAATCAGCATTTCCTATTGGGGAAGTTCCTTACACGCCCAATGATGCCCCTGCTGGGACAGAACACAGTAAACTGATTCATGAATGGAGAAAGTTTAATCACTTTGTAAAAGGTGTTACTAATCTGACTCAACCAAAAAGAGAAATTATGTTTATCCAGATGCTGGAATCTCTTCATGAGTCTGAGGCTTCTTTAATGTGCCTGGTTAAAGATAAACAACTGCATAAGAAATTTAAGATTACTAAAGCTGTTGTTCAAGATGCATTTCCAGAGATCAACTGGAACTGAATTATGGGAGGAAAAATTAATATTATTCATAGAGATTGTGATGTTTCAATAGCAAACAACAAATCTCTCCCATTAGATTCCTATGTCATATCCTATTCTGATAATGGAGTAGTTAAGTTTGACATAGCTCAAGGATCTCAAGTTAGTATCTTTGATCATTATTATGACCAATATAGAAATGTTATTTCTATGAAATGGTCAGAAGGAAAAGTTAATTCAAAAACATACAATCAACCTCAAAAGAAAAGTAAAAAGTAAATGGGCAAACATTATTTACTGAATTTATATGGATGCTCTTTTGTTCTTTTGAATGATGAACAAGGTCTTATTGACTTGTTAGAACATGCAGCAACAGCAAGTGGTGCTAATGTTCTTCAAACTATTTCTAAGTCATTTAATCCTCATGGAGTTACAGTGATATCATTACTTTCAGAAAGTCACATTAGTATTCACACATGGCCAGAACATGGTAAGGCAGCAGTAGATGTCTATACTTGTGGGGATTGTGATCCTAAGATTGGTTGCGACATGATTATTAAACAACTTTGTTCAACCAATCACACTTTAAGTTACATAGAACGTTGACAATTTTATTGATTGATGATACCATGAAACTATTAACTTGTCCTTATCATGTATAAACCTTATTCACCTGAATGGCATCGTAAGCGTTATTTGAAAGAAGCTTTAGAAAAATATTTTGATGACTATGCAGACAATCAAATCATTTTAGATGATATTATGTCTATTCTTAATCAGAGGTCTGAATCTGCGTATGCAGATTTTCAAAAAGTTAATGAGTTAGAAAATTCTTTAAGAGGTTCAACCTTATACTAAATAACCTTATATGGAGATTGTATATGCTCTCTACACAATATCGTCTTCGTTTAGAGAAAATTTGTAGAAAGATTGTATTAGGAGAAAGTGTTGAATTATCTGATATGATTTGGGCGGAAAAACTTGCAAAGGCAAATAGATCTGCTTGCACATTACTTCGTCAAGCAAGAAGGAAATCAGAGAATCCTGATATGGTTGAAGGTGGTATGGATGATTTTTTAAACCAACTTGATATTGGTGGATTGGGACATGAAAGATTTGGTAAAAGAGGATTTAAAGATACTGATGATATGGTAGATTGGTGGGTAGAAGAAAAACCTGATGATTGGAGACAGAGAGATTAGTAGGCATAAATTTTTGTTGCTAAAAATAAAAAATGTTAGGATTTTATAATACATATGATATAATTTGAATGGTGACAGATATGATCTGAAAGTTTTTTATTATGTTGTTCTTCGTGCATGGAGGATATTATGCACAATCTTATTTCTTACAATCAATTAGCTGCTTGGAAGAGGTTGGAAAATTCAATAGATAATTTCATTGATCAACACGAATTAATGAATTCATACTTTGAATGTTTGACTGAATGTGATGAAGATAAACAGACATGTAAAAAAGTTTGTAGGGATTTGCTAAAAACTGTATAACCATTTGGGGAGTTGACTACTCCCCTTTTTTTATATACAATTGTAGAGATGACATTTAACTAAATGGATAAAGAAAGAGTTGGACTGATAGTTAAAAACTTAGAACTTCTTGTACATTCTTTAAAGCAAGAACTTAACAGTGTCCCTGAGGAAGTTTTGAAGAATGATGAAGCAGTGATTGTTCCTTATGAAGAAGATTATGATGAGGTATTTTCTGGATGAAACTTAAAAAAATGTTGAAGTTGTTGAAAGAAGCAACAGAAAACCAATCTAAGTTATACACACCAGCAGAATTAGATTACATGAATCATCAACTTCAAGTGATTGAAGAAGAAATACTTAGACTTGAACACAGAGATTACAAAGGATTTGGTAAAAAATGACTGTAAAACTTATTAGTGTTACGCCAGATGCAGAAAAGACAATGGCATACGTTGCTAGAGTGTCTAACCCTAGTAATCAAGACAACGAAAACTACGCAGGGTTATTGCGTTATTGCATTAAACATAATCATTGGTCTGTTTTTGAGCAGGCTACTATGACTTTGGAAATTGAAACTAATCGTGGTATTGCTGCTCAGATTCTGCGCCACAGAAGTTTTACTTTTCAAGAGTTTAGTCAAAGGTATGCAGACACAAGTTTGCTGACTGATCATATTCCAATTCCAGATTTGCGTAGACAAGACACTAAGAATCGTCAAAATTCTATTGATGATATGTCAGAATATGAAAAACTGACTCTTCAAGGAATGATTGCAAATCATTTTTCTTCTGCCAATAATCTGTACAAAACTCTTCTGGAACATGGTGTGGCAAAAGAGTGTGCAAGGTTTGTGCTCCCTTTGGCAACTCCTACAAGAATCTATATGACAGGTTCAGTAAGGTCATGGATTCATTATATCAATCTGCGTTCTGCTAATGGAACACAAAAAGAGCACATGGAAATTGCAGAAGAATGTAAGTGTATGTTCACATGCCAGTTTCCAACAGTGTCTGAGGCACTTGAGTGGACTAGGGAAAACTGTTCAGAGTGTGTAGACCAACCATCTATTATAATTGAATGAAATGGAGATTGATGTAAGTTATTCTGATGTTTGTGACTTATTAGTTCAAAAAAATATAGTTGCAATTTATCAAGGTAGATGTGAAGCTGGCCCAAGAGCTTTGGGAAATAGATCTATCTTATATGATCCAAGAGATTTAAATGCAAAAGATCATGTTAATAGAGTTAAAAAGAGAGAATGGTTTCGTCCTTTTGCTGGCACTATTCTTTTAGAACACGTTCATGATTGGTTTGATATGATTGGATTAAAAGAAAGTCCATTTATGTCCTATGCAGTAGAAGTGTTGGAAGATAAAAAGAATTTAATTCCAGGTATTATTCATGTAGATAATACTTGTAGAATTCAAACAGTCACAGAAAAACAAAATTATCATTACTATAATTTGATAAAATGTTTTTATAAAAAAACTTCTGTTCCAATTCTTTTTAATACTTCTTTTAATCTTGGTGGAGAAACCTTAGTAGAAACATTAGAAGATGCTATAGATACCTTAAAAAGATCTGAAATTGAATACTTATTTTTACCAAAAAAAATGAAATTAATAGTGGAGGAGAATGTTTAATGTACATTCTTGGTATAAACATATCTCATGACTCTTCAAGTTGTTTACTTAAAGACGGTGAAATTGTTTTTTATAGAGAGGATGAAAGAGTATCTAAACTTAAACACAACAGTTGGAGTCATCAAAGACCTATTCCTTTCAATTACTACCACAGTAAAAATATTAAACAACATACTAGTTTAATTGACCATGTAATTTTTTCTTCTTTTGGAGATTCTTCTTATGATTTAGAAATAATTAATGGTGTTTTAAGACAATTAAAAGAGTCTGGTATAGAATGGAGCAACTCTATATTTAATGAAAATGCTCATCACTTGTACCATGCTTCTATTGCAGCATTTTCTTCTGGGTTTGAAAACTGTGCTTGTTTAGTAATTGATGGGTCTGGAGCATATCTTGAACAAGATCAAAATCCTTTTAGAGAAATTGAATCCATATATTCTTTTAATTTATCTGAAGGATTTGAAAGAAAATTCAAACACTATTCTAAATTAGGTAAAAGTAATTACTGGCAATTCAATGTTTTAAACGAAGATGGACACACTTTAGTTCTTTCTGATTCTATGGGGTGTGGATTGATGTTTAATGAATTTTCTTTTCAGTTAGGATATAATAGTGGACATGATGCTGGCAAAATAATGGGACTATCTTCTTATGGAAACCACACAGGAAAATATGGAAAGTGGTTTTCTTATATTGATGATGTTGGTATAACAAATAACAATTTATTATATCCACTTCTTAGTAATATTTCAAATAGAACTGATCAAGAAAAAAAAGATATATTGAAAACTCTTCAAGAAGAAACAAAAACTCATACAATATATCTTATTGAAAAAGCATTAGATCTTTGTAATACTAACAATATATCTCTTTCTGGTGGATATTTTTTGAACTGTGTTAATAATTATCAGTACCTAAAAAAATTTCCAAATGTCAATTTTTATGTGGATCCTATATCACATGATGGGGGTACAGCAATTGGAGCAGCAAAGTATTTGTGGTGGGTCATTACAAAAGATCAGACTATTAGAAAGTTAGATAATTTATATCTTGGTTGACACCCATAAATATTTTTTGTATACTATTATTACACATGGCAATTTATCCAATCATTCATAAAGAGACAGGTGAAAAAAAAGTGATTGAACTGAGTGTTCATGATATTACTAAATGGTACGAAGACAATCCTGAGTGGAAAAGGGATTGGTCAGAAGGATGTGCAACTCCTGGAGAAGTTGGTGAGTGGAAGAACAAACTCATTCAAAAAAATCCAGGATGGAACGATGTGCTTGAAAAAGCATCTAAAGCCCCAGGTTCACGTGTAACTAAAATCTAATGGCAAGAAACAGAAGAAGAAACTCAGGAGATTCTCCTATTGGGATTGGTACAACTTCAAGAAATAGAAAGAAGAGAAAACCAATTAACTCAGAAACTTTACTTGATATTCAACCACTGACTAAGAATCAAACAATTTTGTTTGATGCCTATGATTTAGAAAAACATTTGTTTGTCTATGGTTGTGCAGGTACAGGTAAAACATTCTGTGCATTATACTTGGCACTTAAAGATGTTCTTGATGAACTTACACCTTATGATAAGATTGTAATTGTTAGATCTTTGGTATCAACTAGAGAAATTGGGTTCCTTCCTGGAGATCATGAAGACAAGTCAAGTCTTTACCAAATTCCCTATAAGAATATGGTAAAGTATATGTTTGAGTGCAACTCTGATGCAGAGTTTGAGATGCTCTATGGTAATCTCAAGGCACAAGAGACAATCAGATTTTGGAGCACCTCATTTATCAGAGGAACAACTCTTGATAATTCTATTATTATTGTTGATGAATGTCAGAACTTGAACTTTCATGAACTTGATAGTATAATTACTAGGGTTGGTGACAACTCTAAGATTATGTTCTGTGGTGATGCCACACAGTCTGACCTTACAAAAACTAATGAAAGAAATGGAGTTCTTGATTTCATGAAAATCATTCAAAGAATGCCAGAGTTTGAATCTATTGAATTTGATATTGAGGATATTGTCAGATCTGGTTTGGTTAAGTCTTACATTGTAAACAAAATGGCAGCAGGGTTTTAATGTTCAATCATGTTAGTATGAATCTTCCCAAACTTGAAAGGGAAGAAATTGATGGAGTTAGATATTATAAATTACCTGGGGAAGATAACCTTTCCAGGTTAGTTTCTATTACATCAGTCACAAGCTTTCACAATAAACATATTTTTGAAGAATGGCGAAAGAAAGTTGGTGAGGCAGAAGCAAACAAAATCAATAGACAAGCAACAAGTCGTGGTACAGACCTTCACTCTTTGGTAGAAGGATACTTACATAATGCAGAACAGTTACCACAGGTTCAACCACTTTCATATTATCTTTTTCAGATTGCAAAAGAAAAACTAAATAGCATTGACAATATTCATGCACTTGAAAGTTCTCTTTATAGCAAACAATTAGGCATCGCAGGAACAGTTGATTGTATTGCAGAGTACAATGGTGAACTATCAGTCATAGACTTTAAGACGTCAAAGAAACCAAAACCAAAGGAGTGGATTGAACATTACTTTGTTCAGTGTGTTGCTTATGCTTGTATGTTTTATGAGATGACAGGTATTCCTGTTAAGAAGTTAGTTATCTTAATGGCATGTGAAGATGGGGATTGTGTTGTTTATGAGGAGTATGATAAAATGAAATATATTAAGTTACTTAATGGATACATTAAAGAGTTTATTCAAACTAAATTAAAAGAATATGGAAGATAAATTAAAGGATGCATTGGAAGTTAAGTTTCTGTGCCCTGCAAAGTTTTCTCAAATTATAGAAGACCTTGTGAAGACTAATGAAGAAATGAATTACATAGATGCTATTGTCTTCTATTGTGAGCAAAACAATCTTGAAGTTGATTCTGTTAGTAAACTAATTAGCAAACCACTCAAAGAAAAATTAAAGTGTGATGCTATCAATTTAAATTTTTTAAAAAGAACATCCAGAGCTAAACTTTTGATATGACACCCTTTGATGCTTATAAAACTTATCTTGCATTAAAGAATCACTTTACTAAACCAAAATATGATTACTTTAAGTATGCAGGTAAGTCCAGAGCATCAGGAGAATCATTCAATAAACGTAAAGATAAGTATTGGTTTGAGAGAATTAGTAGACAGAAGAATGATGAAGAGATAAAAAACTTCTTTTTGTCTAACTTTATAGGTAATGATAATCCACAAGCCATGTGGATTGGAGAAATTATTAGAGAAGGTGATTCTTGTTACAAAGAATGGATGAAGAGACAGCAAAGTTTGTCCTACATGTTTAAACAAGAATCAGAAGATATGTTGTCTGAAAGCAACTTAGAGCAGGTTCTTGATGCTTCAAAGCAACATCCAGTCATTCTAAAAAAGTTCCTGAGTGGGAAGATTAGTATAGAAACTTTTACTATTTGGGATAGAATATTCCTGTTTAGGAATAATTTTGACAAACAACTTTTAGATCCTGTATGGGAGATAGTGTCATTAAAGATACAGAAATACTCTCCATTCCTAAATATCGATGTACAGGAGTACAAAAAAACTTTGAGAAATATTGTGGAGAGATGACATGTCCTTCTTCGATTCAGATATAGTTCAGAAGGAACTTAAAACGATTGAAAAGTTACAAAGGGAACTTACAAGAAGTGTTTTGAGATTCCCTAATATGTCTAAGGCTGAGAAGTTAGAACATGTTAACTTGTTATCTGAACTTTTAGAAAAACAAAAAATCCTGTATACAAGATTGTCATTATCAGATGACCCTCAAGCTATTGAAAAAAAGAATGAAATTATTGAGTCATCAAAACTTCTTGGGTATGGTGACCCATCAGATATGAATGTGATTTTTGATAACATGCAGAAGGTCATTAAAAGACTTAAAAGGGAAGCAGAGGTTGACTAAGACCTTTGCTTTTGCTATGATGTCTGTGGATAATCAATCCAATTAATCCAACTAATCCGAGGTAATCTAATGTCTTTTTCAGACCTTAAAAAGAAATCTTCTCTTGGTTCTCTTACATCCAAACTGGTACAAGAGGTAGAGAAGATGAATACATCTGGTGGTTCCAGTGATGAACGTCTCTGGAAACCAGAAGTAGACAAAGCAGGAAATGGATTTGCAATCATTCGTTTTCTGTCTGCACCCCAAGGGGAAGACCTTCCTTGGGCAAAGGTCTATACTCATGCCTTCCAAGGTTCTGGTGGGTGGTTTATTGATAACTGTCTGACCACCATTAATCAGAACTGTCCTGTCTGTGAAGCAAACAGGGAACTGTGGAACACAGGCAGCAAGGCAAATCAAGAGATTGTTCGTGATCGTAAGCGCAAACTGTCTTACTATTCTAACATCTATGTTGTTCAGGACAAAGCACATCCTGAGAATGAAGGAAAGGTATTCCTTTATAAGTATGGCAAAAAAATCTTTGACAAGATTATGGCAGCTATGAAACCTGAGTTTGATGATGAAACTCCTATCAACCCCTTTGATTTCTGGGCTGGTGCCAACTTTAAAGTAAAGATTACCAAGAAGGATGGTTACTGGAACTATGACAAGTCAGAGTTTGGTGCTCCTGAACCTCTGTTTGATGATGATGGTGCCATGGAGGCAGTCTGGAAGAAGACATATTCTCTGGCAGAGTTTACTGATCCTGAGAAGATGAAGACCTACGAACAACTTGATGCTCGTCTGAAAGCTGTTCTTGGTAAGAAACCAGTCCAACAGGATGAATCCTTTGATGATGAAGGTGAAGATCGTGGTCCTGTTCCTACTGCTGAGGAAGTAGTACAGGGAAAGTCTGGTGGGACTCGCTCAGCAAGTCGTTCACCCTCTTTTGATGATGAGGAAGATGATGCTCTAAGTTATTTCCAGAAGTTGGCTGAGGAATGATTATCTTGGGGAGAGTACTCTGCTACTCTCCCCTTTTTTAGTATTGTTATCAACATACTGTGAGGAGAATCCATAAGACATAATCCTTCTCATGTCATCAATAGCAGTCTGTAAATATCTTGGCCTCAGTAGGTAAATATTTCTTTTCTTATCATTCTGTTGAATTTCATATTCATAAATACTGATCATTTTAACTGGATTTTTTGTGATTAATGTGCCAGTTAAATTAACTTGACTTGTACTATTAAATCTTACAAGAGATGAGTCAAATCTTGTTGAGGTTGAATCAAATGTATAGGTCCCTGTTGTAGTTGTGGAGGTTTTGACTTGATCATCATAGTAACTAATAGTAAAGTTGGAATCAATAATCTTACCAGCAGGAACAATCATTTTACCTCTGGAATCAGTCACTAATGTAGTTTCATAATGATGTGCTGATGCTAACTCTGCTTCTGTATATTTTCTTTCCAAGTAGTTAGAAAACTCTGCATCAGACAGTGGCCATTCAGTTCTTATGTTGAGGATATTGTTTGAGATTAGAACAACCCAATCATAGGTAGAACTTCCATAAACTTTCTCTGCTACTTGGTCAGGACGTTCTTCACCAACAATCTTATACTTTGTAAAGGTAGTAGCATTCTGAAAGAAGTCGTCACGAATCTTTGCTCTTCTAAACAGGTTCTTGACTCTTGCATAATCATATGCAGAGTTTCTGTTTGTTTGTTGTGACTGGTAAAGTAAGTCTGATACTTCTCTGAAATAAGACATTATAATCTACCTCCTGGAACTTCTTTCACCAGGAGTGATCGTCCTTGCATCAGCATTTGTATCTCCTGTATTATTTACTGGTGCTCCTCCTCTTCCTGTTGGACGTTCTGGAGGTTTTGGAGGTGGTGTTGTTGTTCCTTCAACTTTATCTGCTTTATTATCAAAATTATTAGGTCCAATATCATCTTGATTATCATCATATTCATCATTAAATATTGGAGTCAATTCAGTAAATCCTAATTGTATTATTACTGATACTGGTTGTGACCCACCAGCAGCAGGGTCTGTATATGCTGCATAGAAACCATCTGGAGTATAATTGACTGCAAAGGAAACTAATGCACAAGTTTTTATTTTTCCAATACTTTTTAACTCACTATTTCCTGATTTAAATTGTAACTTGAAAACATTTGGAGTTCCTAAAAAGAATGATGTTTCTTCTTTTATACCTTTTCTGGGGGACATTCCTTGTTTAAAAAATCTTATAATTCTTCTAATTTGATCTGCTTCTCCTTTATCTCTTGGAGTCATTTTAAATTGAAATCCAAACTGCCTTAACTTTGGTCCATTAAAAAGGAGTTCTAAATTAGGGTTGATTGCAGCACCAGTAGATCTTGTAATAAATGCTTCTGGATTTACTTGTACTCCAAGTTTTCCTACTATTCCAGCAGCTGCCTTGACAGTTAAAAATTGTCTTGCCCTTGTCCCTACTCCTTCACTTTTAAGAAAACTTTCAAGTGTTGTCAATCCTTCTTTTATTTGACCAAGATTTGCACCTGCTACTCCTGCTGTTACATCTCCCAAAGCTCCCATAGCACCAGCTGCTATATTACTTAAACTATCTTCTCCCCACCCAACTGAATTTGTTTCTGAAATATCATTAGGCATAGGCAATGTTACAGAACCCACAACATTTTTTAAAGATTTATCTTCGTTTTTTTCTCCGAGTACGTTGTTAAAATTACCCTCTCTTTGAAGGACACCAGATCTTTTATATTGAAATTGCGTAATAATGATTCTATCTTGTCCAGAATTTATTGAGTCTGGATACTTTAAAGGTCCAAATGATTTTCTTTGTTCAAAATCACCAGGGTTAAATGGTTTCAATCCTCCTATTGTAGGAGAACCATAAGGACCTGGATTGTTTTGTGCTGCATTTGCATCTACTGCCATCCTTATCTACCCCACACCTTGTTGGAAGGAATTGGTATCTCTACCCCACCTAAGTCCCTTACAAATTCTTCTACTGGTAATAGACACATGGTTTGCCATTCTTGTTGTGCTAATATCAAGTAAGGACTTCTGACCTCTGATATCAAGTATTTATGTGCTCCTTTCCTAAAACTTGGAATCT
>Ga0194129_10009794_pt1 | contig 10608 bp, 8 predicted proteins | sample TA2KigCa35mmetaG_FD_150862 | JGI IMG/M metagenome (GOLD analysis project Ga0194129, IMG submission 150862) | Freshwater microbial communities from Lake Tanganyika, Tanzania - TA2015038 Kigoma Deep Cast 35m | ecosystem: Environmental > Aquatic > Freshwater > Lake | place: Tanzania: Lake...
GCCAGCCGTGCCAGCCTCTATTCGTGAATTAGGGATATTTAAGGAAACCGTGGGGTCAGCTGGATTAAAGGCTTTTGTATTACCTAAGTTATTGCGAGGGTCTATCGAATTATTAGTAGTTATTGTTGCTTTTATAGAACCCGCTTTATCAGAGTCTATATCAGAGCCCGTACCAAAAGGCATTGATATATTTTTATCTTGAAGAGTTATATTAATATTAAATACAGGCTCGCTATTTTTCATAATATCGGCAATATTTTTTTGGGCGTTTAAGTTAGTGTTAGCGATATTAGAGGAATCTGCACTATTCTTAGCTGCATCTGTAATAAGTGCTACGGGCGTTGATAATGCCTCGCGTTTTAACATCTCTCTTCGCTTCAGTTCATTGGCAATTAAACGCAATTCGTATAATACAAAGTTATTATCAAATATTTCTAATAATTTTTCGTCATTTATTATATACTCTCTCAAGATATCTCTTTCAAAGCTAGGGTAATTATCGTGCATCAACATTGCTTTAAATAAATAGTCGTTGAACTGGAGATGTATATAGCATTGCTTGAGAGGGATTGTCATCTTATCGTGGGGCATTTTATTAAAATGATTATTATAGACATTTTTCAATACATCAATTATGTTCTTTTCTGATATTTTGGAAACGAGCGTAGGATCTATGTCATTTGACTGCATTTTAACAATCATCTTGTATTCCGTGGAATTATAAAGCTTTAATTTAAGTTTTTCTTCGTCACTATTCTTTTCATAGAACTCTTGAAGATTGACTATAATTTCTTTGGGATTTGGTTGTCGTCCTAATATATTCTTATAGATATCAATGATTACATACTGATTAATTGTTTTTTCTGACATATATTTTGGGTCATTATTAAAATTATTTGTTTGGGAAACAGAAGGCAGATAATTATCATCTATGGGATCCAATATAGATTTATAGCTATTATCATTGCTCTGTCTATAATTAAAAGACTCTGTATTAAAATGTAGCTCGTTATTTGATACTCCCTTATTATTATATATATCCGTATTAAAATAGTCGTCATTTTTCATATTATGCGTCTTTATTGCAGATGATTTTAAAAAGCTATTGTCAAAACCTTTTGTAAGTATTTTGTCTATATTTATATCCGAAAATATCTCGTCTGTCTTAACAATCTTATGCTTATAATATGGCTGATAAATGCGTTTTTCTTGAGAGGCATCAGCACTGCTATCACCGATTAATATGTAAGAATCATATGAAAGCGGTGTGGTATTTTTGATATCATCATATTCTTTTTTAGTAAATACGATAATTTTTTCGCCGTCTATTGTTTCATATAAGTTGTTACTGGCTTTCACTTTAATAGCATTTTTAATTTTGTCATTCCTTATCTCTTTATAAGAGCCTTTGACATATTTTTCAGTATTTATTCCTAAATCTCGCCACATCAGCCCAATATCTGTATTGTCTGTTGCTATATTGTAAGGTTTAAAATACCTATCATCTATATTGATATAGCTGTTATATGTAAGATTCTTGATACCCAAGGAATCAAGCTCATCTATATTAATTATTACAGGTGATACCCATTTATAATTTAGTAATATATATAGCTTTTCGTTGGTTATTTTGTCCCCATTAGGTTCAGAGTTGCCGAGATATAACCATTTTAAGCCTATTTTATCTTCTGTAGCCGCCGAAGCAACCGCAAAAGGCTCCATATAATAATCAAAAAATGCATTTTTTATCTTATCATTAAAATATATTATTAGAATTATTAAGGAAATTATTAATATTACTATTAAATATTGAAATAATTCCATTGCTATATCTATAATAAATAGAAATAAAAAACCTCCTTATATATCTTAAATATATTTATATACGTGTATAGCAAAAAGGAAAAATACATATTCATAATAAGATTATACTGATATCTATAATTGTCTTTTTATTTCTCAATATTATTGAGAAAATTATTCATTTTAGTATAGGATTTAGTATAGGATTTAGTATAGGATTTAGTATAGGAAGAAATACAGATGATAAGGATACGCCAGCTATAAACATAGAAATACCAAAATACAAATAATATTAAAAATAATATTTATAACATGAATATTTGCAGTCTTAAATGCCTTACTGACATACTACGGATTCAAATATTTATAATAAGCTCTCGGTGGGCTTAGTACAACTAGGACATTAGCGATATGATATAAGATTTAGGTGCGTTTAATATATAATATATCAATTCGTAAAAAATGGATTTTTTCAAGAAGCCCAATAGAAAGAAGAGAAAGTTTGGGGCGTTCGCTCGTACATATAAGAACAATGATTCAGATGATGAAGGCGGAGACGGCGGAGACGGTGGCAATGGAAATGGTGCTTGTGGTGTAGATAATAATATTTATATAAATTACAATCACATCTATTTTACGGGAGATATTACAAAGAAAACGGCTTTTAATCTATGTAAAAACATTAGATTGCTGGAAAGCGAGCTAAAAATTGAAGAAGTAGAGAAGAATATTAAGAACGAAATGTTCCTGCATATCACTACAGATGGCGGATGTATTTCATCGGCATTTTCTATTATTGATTGTATGGAATCATCGCGTATCCCTGTAAATACTGTAATTGATGGTAGCGTTTCTTCGGCGGGTACGCTTATTAGTATTCACGGTAAAAAGCGATTTGTTTGCAAAAACTCTTATGTATTGATTCACGAATTGCGTTCGGGATGCTGGGGTAAATTGGCATACATTGATGATAATTATAAGAACTGTATCAAGATTCAGGAACATATTAATAGATTTTATCTATCAAAAACCAAGATTAATAAGAAAATGCTGAAGGACCTTCTTATCAAAGATCTGCAATTTAACGCAGAAGAATGTATTAATATGGGAATTGCAGATATTATCTATGAGAGATAATAATAATATTCTTTTTATATAATAGATTTCTAATAAAACATATATGAATAATCTATTTAAGACCGAAATATATATACATATGGCTATTATTTTTACATTAATGCTTTACGCATTAACAACGAGTATCTATATATTATTTAACGATGATTACAATATATTTATTCGTATTGTATCAATAATAATAATAGCAATAATTATATTTTTATCTTTGAAGAAGGAGACATTTTTGCCATTTTTGGGATTAACCTATTTGCCCAATACGCTACTTTGTGAACCCAAATATCCTTCGGGTGCAAATCTAAATTACACTATAGATATGAGTGAATATGAAGATGGTACAAAGATAATCTATTGGGCAGCAAATAGTACTGATAATTCCAAAATAATAGATGACCCATTTGAAGCCTACAAAAGCTTTAATAATATAGGTGTATCTGTTGTAAAGAACGGTAAGGCAGAAGTCCGTATTTATTGTCCGGATAAATACAGGGTTAAAAAACTATTTAATAAAATATTAGAGAGACATTTTCATTATAGAATAATATTCAAAGATAGCGGATTCCTCAGTCCCGTAATGACCGTAAATATCAAATGCTAAGTAATTCAAGTAATTCAAGTTAATATAATGTTATAATTATAATACTTGCTAAGTATATTAGCATATTCATCTGCAATATATTTTTCAATATCATCATTACTATTATCTTGCATATCTTGTGTATTATTCATATTATTATTGTAATTATTGAATATTGATATAATAATGCTAAGTTTTTTATAATTTTCTATAAACTTTTCCATTATTTTATCTTTGATATAATCGTCCTTTATTATTATTTTCATTATATTTATTATAACATTGTCATAGGCCTGTAATAATACTTTATCATACGCACTATATAACAAAAATATATGCTTGTTATTTATTGCATTATATATTTGCATATCATAGAACTCCATCTTTCTTTTCTTTATATCTCCAATAATGTTTTTGTACCAACTTTTACATACTAAAAGGCACTTGTAATTGCTTGGTATTTTTATGAATGTAAAATATAAATCGTTATTAATCATATTTACAATTTTATAATATATCCGTTATATATTTATGTATAATATTTTTATCATCTGCAATAACCTTTTTATTATCGTAATAACTGATATAAGAAGCCCATATACTATCCATATCGGAGACATTATTAGAAACTATAATATTTTTAAACATTGACATTAGGATAAACTGTATTTCGTAATTATTTTTATCAGTTTTACTAACATAATAAAGTGTATAGGTAGAAGTATCATTAATATCATTAATATCATTCATAATTGCTTTAGACCATTCAATATCATCAGTTATAACTGCGATATTTTTAATTTTTAAATTATTCATAATAGCCAAGGCATTATAATAATAATCATAGTTCTTTCTATCAGATTTCAAGATATGCAGAGCAGCAATATCTTCATCTGTCGTATTTTCTCCAAAAAAAGCAAGAATATCACGATACATATAATAAGCTGAATACATTAAATCTTCATTTGAATAAACAAGTTCTAATATTTTTCTTTTAATAGCTTCATCAATATAGTTAAATGATGTTGCCGAATTAAATGTATATGCTGATGTATCGCATATCTCAATATTTTTAATAGAACTGCACAAACTTTCAATATCTATATCATTTATTGATATTTTCTCAAATCTCAGATTGTCGTATTTATCACCATTTAATATAGTGAAAAGCCCTTTAAAGATAGAATCATTATATATAGCATTGCCTTTCCTAAAAACAATTTTCCTTTTAATATGATTTCTCGCAGATTTATTTAAAATATTAATAAGATATCCTATATTAAATAGCTGATACCCTATATTATCATTATTTTCAATAGATATATAACAAGTTTGCCTTAAGGCTCTCTTCATATTTATTATAATAATAACAGATAATCTTTAAGCCAAAATATCTATATTTTTGATATCTAAAAATAAAAAGAAGCCAGATTTTTATAAAATTTGAAAAATGAAATTTGAGTACATCTTTCTGTTTTTTCTAAAATTTCAAAAGTTTTTTAGAAATTATAAAATAATTCAAGAGATGTACTCAAATTTTTAATTTTCAAATTATACATATTCTAGTATCTAAAGAATTGCCAAGAATCTTCTAAGTATATTTATAATGGATGGGAACCTATTGAGGAAACAGCCATTGTGCAATATTAGAAAAGTCTATTGCAAGTCTATTGCAAGTCTATTGCAAGTCTATTGCAAGGCTATTGTAATTGCGCGCATTTCTAATGATGGTTAGGGTCGTGATATAAATAATTATATATAAGTATTATATAATAATAAATAAAATATATGAAAGGGTATTTCATTGCTATCTATTTAGCATTTGTAAATATCTTAAATTCATCATTAATCTATTCTTATCCTATAAATATTGGTCCTCATAGTATATCTAAATTTGGCAATTATAATAATGGCAATGTTTGTATATTAAATTATAATAATGTATACAGTAACTTTTATAAATGGTCTAAGGATAATAAGGAATATCAGGAAAAAATAATTAATGATACCATATGGCTAAATAAGAATAGATTCTCTGCTCCTAATATAGTCGTCGGAGTGTATAATAGAATTGATTCTGATATAAATTATATATGTTTATTGAGAAAAGTCGCAAATGGTCGCTTCAAAATGTTAAATATTTTTGCCAATCCCAACAATAATCTTGAAGATGACACGCTATTATTTGAAAATATATTAAGTTTTTGTAATCACAATAAATACTCTCTAGATGTAGAAAAATTAAAGGAAATAGATAATAGCAAATATTACCTAACATATCTATATTTGTATAATTGCTAGGTATCTTGTGTTAAGCAGGATGTGATGTAAGATATTTTATGATATTTTTCATATTAATAACATCATAATGCCTATTATTATCGCTTCTATTGCGATATACTATATATTTTTTACTGACTAAATTTTCATATTCTAAATTATTATTTATCACAGGAACAAATACAAAGCCATCTTCACCTGCTTTATCTACTTTCGTAATTTTAATATTTAATTTATGAAAAAAGATTGCTATACATAAATCATCAATATAAGCTCTATTTAATGAATTAATATTATTAACCAATGTCATATAGCCTTTCTTAGACATTATGATATTAGTACCAGATGCGAATGATATGTCAATATTATCTATTATTTGATTACCTATACGAGTACTTCCGTAATATTCTACAGGATTCAATTCTAACTGCTCTGATAATAATGTAAAATTAATAATTGAGCTTATATTGCTTCTGATAATATAATCATATTTTTCATATTCGCCATTATTTTTGAATAGCATAAAGACATCAATCGTCTTATCTAATATGCCTGGCATATAGCTCTCTCTCCCTTTTATATTTATTATATCACCTGTTATCTCAATATTATCAAAAATATTATCATTGTATTTATAAAAATATGTTGATACATCACTGAAACTTTTATAATATCCTGATAAAGCTTCATACATCTGTACATAAATTTCGTTATCATCATTATAAAGCACCAAATTTAATATTTTCATATCTAAATATAACTAATTATATAAATAACTCTTATATCTTATATCTTAGCCTTCAAATAGTTCTCAGTCTTAATACAACGCCCTGTTTTGGGATTGAGCACTTTACCTTCGGGGCATTTCTTGAGCTCTTGTTTAATGGAGGAAAGCGGAGGCTTAGCATTGGCCTTAAGAATGGCCTTCAAATAGTTCTCAGTCTTAATACAACGCCCTGTTTTGGGATTGAGCACTTTACCTTCGGGGCATTTCTTATCCATTTTACTAAGAGATTTTTTTGCTAATTTATTTATAGATTTAATATTAATGCATCTATTTGTTAGAGGATTTAGCACTTTACCTTCGGGACATTCCTTTTCTCTCTTATCCTTTTCAGAGACATTTGTACTATTTTTTTTTACATATATAAGAAGTCGGGAACCCCTATTAAATGAAAAACATAACTCGTTTTTATCTTTATTGATAATTTCTTTAATACTTTTATTAGAGTGAGCATCCAAAAGACATTCTTTCTTATTTATGCAAAACTCGCTATTTTGTTTAACATTCCAATCATATTTCATTAATTCGCAAGGAATATGTATATTATCAGAAACTATTATACCGTCAGCTGGCAAGTTATCAACTATTAAATTATTTTTAACATTAACATATACCACTTTTTTATTAATTACTTTAGATACCCACAGCTTTTCTTTATCATAATCTTCTTTAGTAAAATTAACATTCTGCAAATGTATATCAATTGTTCCACGCGTCCATCCATTATATACATATTTATTATCCTTGCATTTAATTCCGGCTATTGAATGCCCTCCAATTTCTGTGCGATTCCAATTTGATAATATAACAGAATCCTGGATATAATTTATTCCCTCGATAGCAACTTTGTCATTAAAAGATACTATATTGTAAAAGGGCGAATCCTTGTGAACTTTGTAATATTCTGGTATATTATTAATAATAGATTTTGTAAAATTAATAATAATAACATCGGGGTTTTCAAACTTCTCTAAAACCTTTTCCTTAGAAACAAACTTTACACCGAATACTATTTTAGGCCCTTTTTTAACAACCAAACTATTAACTACCGTATTATTATATTTTGAGTAATATAATAAATCTTCCTTATAATCCAGAAATAATACTTTTGCACCTAATAATTTATAGATTTTTCTTATATACAGAGCAGATGCATAACCTCCTTTTTTAATTTTAGGATTAAAAGGAAATTTTTTTTTATTATATTTATAAAGCTTTTCTAATATGTATTCTGGTCTTATTTTATCAAAATATTCATAATCCTTATATATATTATTTGAACGAAAATACTTTTTTTCAAGAATATGTTTAAGAGTTTTAAAAATTAAGATTTTCTTATTCCATTTCTTAGATTTTTTTAAGAGAAGTTTACGACTTTCATCGCTATACAATACAGCCATTAGAATACTATTGAACCAACAAGTAGGTCCATACTGTTTCAATGTAATAACATTATCGCACTTATCCTTCATAGTATCAACTCTAATATCTATAATATATTTACATTATATTATGATTTTATCAAAGATAACAAGATATATTGTATATTGTATATTGTATTATTTATATTATTTAAAAATAATAAGAGAACAAATAATATATATATTAAATAATGGTATGGAATATTGGATTAAGCGGAAATGATTATAAAATATTAAATAGTTCTTCAAACAATACTACATACAATTCATTATTATATTCGGATTATTTTACTATAACTGAAAATGGTAATGTGGGTATTAATAATGGAAATCCTAAGAGGAAATTAGATATCAATGGAGATATTTTAAACAACGGCACACTTATATCTTCAAATATTCTTGGGAATGTTATGAATACGAGCAATTTTTTAAAAATTAATTACAAAGATAGCGCAAGTGCCTCTTCAAATAATGTCTTAGATATATACGGAACAACTTTAATACGAGGAAATATCGGTATAGGCACAACGATACCCAGGTCAGCACTTGATGTTGCCGGAATTATAAATGCTCGCGAGCTAATAGGAACAGGCAGTAATATATATAATATAAATGCCAATAATATTAATGCAGGCATTTTGAATGTATTACAAGGTGGCACGGGAGTGCCAAATATTATACCTAATCAGTTGATATACGGATACAATAATAAAATAAGGCAATCTGAAAATCTTATATTTGAAGATAATATCTTAAAAGCACTGTTTTTTGAAGGAAATGGCTCTAAATTAAAGAGCATAGACGCTTCTAGTGTTACTCAAGGTGTTCTGGGTGTCACAAGAGGCGGAACTGGTCTTAGAAGATTTGATATAAAAGGAGGAGTTCTATTGGCTAACTTAAATAATAACAACGATATTGATAGAACTACAATAGCACAAAGTAGTGATTTAAAATGGGATAATAATGAATATGCATTTGAGATTAATGGAAATATTAAACTGCCCGCATATAGCAATTTATTAATTGGTGGGGCTCCACTGAATTATAGTGCGTTAGGGGATTACCCATTAGCTACTTCAAATATCCCCGGAGTTGTAAAATTGAGCTCTCAGTTCAAAATAAATAATGATAGTGAACTTATATTAGCAAATACAGGTTCCTCAAAATGGGGGCAAGTTGATGACATTATCTTTTATCCTCCTCAAACAATAACGAGCAATCACTGTGTAGGTATTGGTATTTTACCAGAGAATACCTCAAATCGCTTGATGGTTAATGGAAATATCAATATAGTAGATGGTGTCTATAAAATAAATGGTGTTAATATGGATGAATATAATTCAAATATAATATCGGAGCGAATAAATAATTTTACTTTAGATAATATATCCAAGCTCTTTTGCGGAAATAAAAACCGATGCTTCTCATTAGAAAACATAGGAGGAAACGTTCTTGAATATCAGATAGGAGCACTGAATAATGGTACTCTTGAAAATAATAATAATTTCAAATTTTTGCAAAAGGTTATTTTTAATCAAGGCATATCAATAACGGGCGGAACATTTGATATTGGTGAATTAGAAAAATTAACCTTAAAAGCCTTAGAAGTTGTGGGAACAAATACCGATTCTATGTTTGAAATTAATCAGAATGGCACAGGAAGTTTATTAAAAATAGCTAAAAGCAATCAGATTCGCACAATTATAACAAACGATGGAAATATGGGCATTGGCTTTTTTAATGAATCTTCAACGCCACCAAACCTTCCTTTAGAAAAGCTACATATTATGGGGAATATCATAGCGACAGGCACGATAACATCGTGTTATTCTGACAGTCGGCTAAAAACATTTACCTCTAATATCAGCAATCCCTTAGATATTATAAGCAATCTTAATGGGTACTATTATCACCCCAATGAACAAGCGTTAAAAATTGGTTTTGAAAACGAAAAACAAATAGGTCTTAGTGCACAAGAGGTTCAAAGCGTACTTCCCGAAATTGTTAAAATAGCCCCATTTGATATGGCTAGAGATGATGACGGAAATATTATATCAAAATCGGGCAAATCCTATCTTACAATATGCTATGAAAGATTAGGTCCTGTATTTGTAGAGGCTATCAAAGAATTAACGGGGCAAATCAAAGAATTAAAAAATGAAAATGAGACCATTAAAAAAGACATACAGAGTTTAAAGAATATGATTACTTCCAAATATCTCAATTAACTACACAGGTAAAACTAACGAATTATTTTACTATAAGTAAGGATTTCCTTGTCATATATAGTATTCGGTTTATTGAATAGTTCGCTATTCTTAGGCAAATATTTAAAATAATATTCTCTTATCAAAAGCTCCTCAATATTATTCAACACAAGTTTATTTTGTTTTTTCGGGGATTTTTCATATCTTTTTATACTTAGTAAAAATAAAAAATATATATTATATAATCCGCCAACCCACCAAAACTCCTTCCTATTTCCATCATCACTCTAAGCCTTTATTTAGTATTTAGATAGAATATCGGTGATATCAGCATCTGCATTGATTTGCTGCGATGTAGATTGCAACTCTTCTTCACTGTCATAGCCACAAGAAGCCTTC
>Ga0194129_10009795_pt1 | contig 10608 bp, 11 predicted proteins | sample TA2KigCa35mmetaG_FD_150862 | JGI IMG/M metagenome (GOLD analysis project Ga0194129, IMG submission 150862) | Freshwater microbial communities from Lake Tanganyika, Tanzania - TA2015038 Kigoma Deep Cast 35m | ecosystem: Environmental > Aquatic > Freshwater > Lake | place: Tanzania: Lake...
TTGGCGTAATTGAAGAAAAAGACGTGCAACCCCATTTCGATGTGGTTGCCGTCGGCGTCTTCCCAACTGCCGACCTTGCCCCCCAAGAACGGGCGCGCCTCATACAAGTCGACGTGATGGCCGGCATCGACCAGATCCACAGCTGCAGACAAGCCAGCCAAGCCCGCACCGACGATGGCGACACGCACGCCCAGTTCTGCAAAGACACTGTTGACTCTATGGAGCGGCGGCCTGCAGCAGCGGCAGCCTTGTGCGGCCCTGCCTAGATTCTCAGCACGACACTGGGTCAGCTGTCATGGTCACGGACACCTCAGCCATCGAAAGCCCCGCTGCGGCAGCCACCTTCACGGCCAGGGACGGCAAGGGGATCCTGATCACAGAACTCGCCCTCAAGCAGCTGGCGCAACTGATGGCGCAGCAGGGTGCCGGCAAGGTGCTGCGGGTTGGGGTGCGTTCAGGCGGATGCAGCGGCATGAGCTATACCATGGATTTCATTGATGCGCCCGACATCCGTGACGACGACGAGCACTACATCTACGAGCCCGAAGGCGCCGCCAGCTTTGCGGTGGTCTGCGACCCCAAAAGTCTGCTGTACATCTACGGGATGCAGCTGGACTTCTCGAGTGCGCTGATCGGTGGCGGCTTCAACTTCAGCAACCCCAACGCCACCCAGACCTGCGGCTGCGGCAGCTCGTTTGCAGTCTGAGCTGGTTGCTGCTGGCGTGGGAACCTGGCAGCAGTGATCACTCAGCACGGGGTGTGCTGCCCTCGCCATGGCCGAAGCCCAAACCTCTTCCGAGATCTCAGCCTTTGAGGCGGCCCTGCAGCGCTATCAGCAGGGCGCCCCTGCCGCTGAGCTGATGGCCGAATTCGAGCTGCTGGCGGCCCAAAATCCACGCCAATCGGCCTGTTGGACTTGCCTGGCCTGGCTGCAACTGCTCAACGACGCCCCCCAGGAGGCGCTGCGCTCGGCGCGCACCGCCGTGCGTCTAAGCCCCCAGGACCCCCAGGCCCGCATCAATCTGTCGCTGGCCATGCTCGAAACCGGTGCCAAAGGCGTGCGCGTGCACATCGAGGTCACCCAGCGCGTGCTGGTGATGGCGCCCGAGATGGCCGACGAGATTCACGACTCGATCGCCGACGGGCTGCAACGCAAACCGGGCTGGCCGGCCATGCAGAAGATCAAGGCCTGGCTTGCTGAGTGAGTTCGCTCAACAGGGCCCCGGCGATCGCCGCCGATCCGCCGGGGGGACCAACCCGCTCGAGGCCGCATTGCTGGCAGAGCTGGGGCAGATCGCGGTCGGCCAGAAGCTGCACGATCAACTCGGCGGCGGCGGCGATCTCGCGAGGTCCCGAGGGCTGGGACCCGACGGTGAACACGGCCTCTCCCAACAGGCGCATCTGGGCTTCAGCAAAGGCGTAACTGAACTGGGGGCCCTGGCCCACCAGCTGCACCACCGGCTTGCCCAGGCCAACCGCCTGTTCGACGGCTGTGCCAGCCATGCCCAGCACCAGGCGAGAACGTCGTAACACCTGGGCAAACGCGTCGCTGATCAGCTGCACCCGAACCCCGCCATCGCGGCTGCACAGCAGACCGGCTTCAGGGCTATGCCAATCGAGCTCGTCGAGGTAGCGCTGTAAGGCGGCGTTGTTGGTGCCGGGGACAACAGCCGCTTCAAAGTGCCAGGGAGAGGCGGGAGCCGACTGCGCCAACCGCTGACACAGCTGCAGCATAAGCGCCAGGTTGGCCTGGGCCTCGGGGAAGCGACTGCCCGGCAACAGGGCAATCGCCACGGCGCCAGGCGGCGGGGGCGGCGACGTCAGGGCGGGCGCAGGGTCTCGCTCCTGCAGGGGATCCATGATCGGATAACCCAAAAAGCAGGCTTTCTGAAGCCCCTGGGCCTGCAGGTCGCGGGCGGTGAACGCATCGCGGGTCAGCACCCGGCGCACCTGAGCCCGGTTGCAGAGCCAACGGGTCACCCGGCTGAGGCGCAGGCGCCCCTCGTAATAGCTCGAGGTCGAAACCAGAAACACCAGTGTGGGTCGACCGCTGAGCCAGGCGAACAACAGCGGTACGTGGTCGCCGACACTCAGCACCAGCCGGTAGCGGCGCCCGTCGCGCCGCGCCGCACGGATCTGGGCAAGGGTCTGCGGCAGCCAGCCGGCAACCAGATCCTTCCACAGGTTCCACCCTTGATACACCATGCCCCCGGAGGGCAGATCAAGGCCTTGCAGCAGCAGGGGAATGCCGCGGCGGCGGTAGGCCCCACCACTGCCCACGATCGGCAGGGCCGCCAACCTGGCCTCGGGTGCGGCGGCGGCGATGGCATCAGCGATCAAGCTGCCGTTGAGATCCTCACCGTGGCCATTGCTGATGATCAGCAGATCGCCGCCCTGCACACCGCTGCCCCAGATCTGTTGAGCTTAGGGAGCATGCAGAATCGGGCGATGAGCGAGACGTCCCCCTCGACCCTGCAGCGGCTGAAAACGGCGGTCGACAACCTGCTGGTGATCGACGTGTTCGTGGTGATTGCCGGCGCGATCTGGTTCGGTGTGGCGGTGGCGCTGCACAGCCAGCGGATCGAGGCCCCGCTGACGCTGTTTCAACGGCTGTGGGAGCCCCTGTTCACACCGGCGATCGGCGTGCTGATGGCCGCTGCGCTGCTTAGCGGAGCCCTGGGCTGGTGGCAGCGGCGAGCGCCGCGCTGAGCTCGCCGTATTGAAAGCGGAAACCCTGCTGCTGAAGACGTTCGGGGAGCACCTGCTGGCCCTCGAGCACCACCTGGGCCCCATCACCGAGCAGCAGCTGCAGGATCGGCCCGGGCACCGGCAGCAGGCTGGGTCTCCCCAGGGCCTTGCCCAGGGCGGCGGCCATGGCGCCCATCGTGGTGGGCACGGGCGCTACAGCGTTATAGGCGCCTTGGTAGGCAGGATCTTCCAGGGCGGCCCCGATCAGGCGGCACAGATCAAGGCGGTGGATCCAGCTCATCCACTGCCGACCCGAACCCACCGGACCACCGAAGCCGGCGCGAAACACCGGCAACATCTTGCCCAGCGCACCGCCATCGGGCCCCAGCACGATGCCAATGCGCAACTTGACCACCCGGCAACCGGGCGGGGCCTGCTCGGCAGCCGCCTCCCAAGCCCGGCAGATCTCCGCCAGAAAATCGGTGCCACTGGGGCTGGTCTCGCTGAATTGCGCCGCTTCGCTGGTGCCGTAGTACCCGACGGCCGAACCGTTGATCAGCACCTGTGGCGGCGCCTGCAACGCGGCCATGGCCTGGGTCAACAGGCTGGTCGTGCGCACGCGGCTCTCGAGCAGCAGCTGGCGATGGGACGCTGTCCAGCGCCTCTCGGCAATCGGTTCACCAGCCAGATTGATGACTCCTTCGGCCTGAGCCAGAGCGACGTCAAGCCCGTTGTGCTGCCAGCTATCGGGATCTGCCGGGTCGCTGCGAAGCACCGACAGGCGCTCGCCCACGAGCTGGGCAAAGGGCTGGTGTTGGCGGCTCACCAGGGTGAGCTCGTGACCAAGGCCCAGCAGAAAGGGCACCAGCTCTCGGCCGACAAAGCCTGAACATCCCAACAGCAGCAAGCGCACGTGCCGTTCCCCGATCACTTTAGCCTGGGGAGGCTAAAGCCAGGCGATGCGCCATGGGCCGCAGCACGAGCCCCAGGAGCGTTGCCCCGGTTTTAACCTGCCCCCAAATCCAATGCTTTGAGGTCCCATGGCCGAGGCTGCTGCGAACGCTGCACCTGCCCTCAAAAAAGGCAGCCTGGTGCGGCTGAGCCGATCGGCCTACAGCCAGAGCCTGGAAGCCCAGGCCAGCGACAGCGTGATCCCGAACTACGTCCTGGAAGGTCCCGGCGAAATCCTGGCCGTCAATGGTGACTATGCGCAGTTGCGCTGGCGGCGCCCCGTGCCCGACGTCTGGCTGCGTCTTGACCAGTTGGAGTCCTATCCGAGCAACTGACGGCGCTCGTGCTGCAGCTCGGCGCGCAGCCGCGACCCCTCGCGCAACATCTGCTGCCCGTCGTGCAGGTACGAGTCGACGTAGCCCATGGTGTAGCGCTCCAGCTCAGCCAGGGCATCCTTGACAAGGCTGAAGCAGTGGTAGAGGGACAAACCGAAGCCTTCGGCGACGGCCGGACAAGGCTGCTGTTGAAACAGCTGGGCAGCGTGATCGATGCGAGCCTGACTGTGTTCGAGATAGGTGCAGAACGCTTGCATCAGCAGGTCGTCGTACGGATCGGCAGCCAAGGCCTTGAGTTGGGCTGCGAACGGATGGATCACCTGGCCCAGTAACCGATCGATGGGCGCATAGACCTGCTGCAGCCAGCGTTCGAGCTGTTCTTCACTGGCGGCGCCGCGGCCGCGGGGTACCCGTTGCCCCACCCCTGCCGCCTCGGTTCGACTGGGCGAGTCAACAGCGGCACCCCGTTGGTTGTCGTGGGCGCGACGGCGCTCGCCGTCACCCAACACCTCCCAGGCCGCATTGAGCGCAAGGATCGTGGTGGCATCGCCGCCCGCATCGGGATGGTGCTGCTTGACCAGCGCCCGATAGGCCGCCTTGATCTCGGCAGCGGTGGCCGTGGGGCGCACACCAAGCACGGCGTAGGGATCAGCAGCGGCAAGGTGTGGCAACGACAATGCAGGCGTTGGGGGTCAAACGCCTGTCCATCCTGCCCCCCCTGGCGATCGGCTCCCGGCAAGCCGCGACCCAAATTCGAACGCTCGTGTTGAGCCACTCGCTCAAACGCTTGGGACAGGCGGCATCGGTCACCGCTGGGCGATTGACCCGACCCAGCCAAAAACGCTGTGTTCGCACCCAAGGCCCTGAGCGAAAAAACGCGTGAAAAAACAAGCCACAAGCCCCAGCGTTCCAAATCACACCCTTTGCCGGAGGCTGAGGCCGCCATCACAACCGAACGGACCGGCACTGCCCCAACCAACAACGGCGAACAGACTCAGGACCATGCCGGAAGAATCGCCCCTGGGTTGCATGACTCCACAGCGCAAGTTGAAGGCCGTGCGGTGGGGTAACACTCGAGTTGATCAACCAGGCACAGATCGGCAACAGCCTCGGCCGAGGTTGCAACCGGGAAGTTTGACGGAAATCCTCAACGAGTTTTCAGCCAGAGCCAGCGCTTGCGTGCAGGCAGGCCGAGCCTTGAATGCTGGTAGGGAGACATCAGATTGAGCATGCGGTCTGGGGTGCATCCAGTCAAGACGCGATGCACCAGACCGCATGCCTAATCGGCAGAGCAACGGAGGTCAGAACGTAAACGTCGTCTTCAAAAGGTAGCCAAAGCTATTGAAATACCCCGGCGACGACCCATCAACCGAAACAGCCGGAGTGAATCCACCCAAAGGACGACTGAGGTAAAACAAACCGGGCGCAACACTGATATTGTCAGTCACCTGGAATTTGTACCACCACTCCCAGGCCCAGTTGCCATTGTCTGGCACCCCTGGAATCACGGCTGCATTCATCCATTTCGAGATCATGGGGGCCTGACCAAACGCCATCCCGAGCTGGTTGCCCTTGGCGAAGACATCCGACCATTGCAACCCCACAGACCAGGAATTCACCGTGGCCCCAATCCCCGTGTACCCCCCAGTCCGAGTCACAAACTGGGTCGTGCTGATCCCCCAGCCCGCGCTAACGGAAGGAAGCCAGCCAGAAGCCGTGGGCTGCCAATAGCCACTGAGCGCCAAAGAATTGGTGGAGTTCAGGTTCCCCAGGGCAGACAGATCTCGCGAGGCCGCAAAACAGGTGTTTGTACAGTTGTAACGACTGATGTTTTGATTGTAGGCATAGGCGAGCGCCGCGCCCCAATTCTCGGACGCGTAACCAATCTGCAGTGTAGAACTCGATGAACTCAACGCATTGCCAATTCCTCCAGCCCCAGGCGAGGTGAGCGAAGCAGCATTGGGATTACCATTGCCAGCATTCTGAGAAACGTAATTAAAACTGATACTGAAACCATCCTTTTGCCACCAAAGCCCCATGCCCCCGCCTAAGTTCAAGGCATACGTCAAGGGCGAGCCTGCATAGGAAAAGAGATCAAGAATACTTTCGGAGGGATAAGCACTGGGCCACATCGCTAGCATCTCGTCCTGACGGACACGGGCGCCGAAGGTGGCCGTAAAACCACTACCAACCGGAAACTGATAAAAAAGACGATTAATACCAACAATATTATTGGCCGCTCCGCCAGTTCCCGGTCCAAAATTAGGGTCCTGGAAGAAGTCATACAACGAGGTCGCCGTCGTCACCGGGTTATTGAAATCAAATGCAGCCGCACCAGGGTTGCCAGCTCTCAATGTTGTGCGCAACAGATCTTTACCCGTAAAACTTGTGTCGAAATTGAGGCGAATATCATAGTTAAAACTAACTGCGGCTGGTATCGAACCACGTGGAGTGTTGTAACCAGCACTCGCGACGGCATAGTTGTTAGAGCCGTAGGCCACGCCGCCGAGCACCATCGTGGCGATGCCCTTGAGCTTGGTGGTGGTGGAGAACTGCTGAGCCTCAAGCACGCCAACCTTGGCTTCGAGACCGTCCACACGGCCCTTCAGCACGGCCAGTTCCTTCTCGAACTCGGCCATGAGCTTCTTGAGCTCATCGGTCACTTCCGAAACGCGATCGAGACAGGCGTTCAGCAGGGCAGCCGCTTCAAAACGGGTCATGGCGCGCTGACCCTTGTAGGTGCCACCGGGATAACCGGCCACGCAGCCGTAGCGCTCAATCAGGTTGCTGAGTGCCTGATAAGCCCAATCGGTGGGCTTGACGTCGGACAGCTGGGAGATGCTGGTGACTTGCTCCTCGGAGGCGTACTTGTTCACGCCGTCCAGGTTGAACTCAGCGGCGTTGGCGGCCACGGGGGCCAGCAGGCCGAGAGCTGCAGGAGCGACCAGCAGTTGCTGGAAGAGTTTCATGGGTCCTCACACAGAGAATGGGCGCAATGCGCCGAACAAATGTTTACGCGAAACCCCAGGGAGCACCATCACAGGTGTGCCAGATCACACAATGACCTCATGGGCAGGGCAGCGCTGATCGCGCTGCTGGCCCTGCCGTTGCTGCTGAGCACAGCGCCTCGCAGCTTCATGGCCCATGACGAGGGGTATTACGCGCTCCAGGCCCGTTGGATGGTTGAGTCGGGCGATTGGCTGACCACTGGATTTTGGGGACAGCCGTTTTATGACCGCACCCCTGGCGTGCCCTGGCTCATCGCGGCCAGCACAAGCGTGTTTGGCCCGCATCGCTGGGCCATTCATCTGCCCAATTACGCCTGCGCCGTCGCCACCGCCGGAGTCACCTGGCGCTTGAGCCGCAGTTGGGTCTCAGCCGCCGTGTTGGTGCTGACGCCGCTGTGGTTCAGCTACGCCCACCTGGCAACCCAGGACATGCCCCTTTTGGCGCTGGAGCTGTTCGGCCTATGGGGCCTCTGGACCCGTCGTCCCATCCCCGCGGGCCTGTGGCTGGGCCTGGCGTTTCTGATCAAAGGTTGGATGGCGCTGCTGCCCGCTTTGGCCATGACGCCGCTGTTGCTGCTGGAACGGCGTCCGTTGTTGGCTCAATGGCGCTTTTGGGCAGCGCTGCTGGTCGGTTGGTTGCCGGCACTGCTGTGGCTTGAACGCAGCCTGGCGCGTTACGGAGCGGATGTTGTCAGCCTGCTGTGGCGAAAGCTGTTTTGGCTCTCCGGGCCCACGGTGTTTGCCCAGGGTCCGCTATACTACCTCTGGAACGTTCCCGTTAACACCGCACCCTGGGGGCTGATCGCCCCGCTGGGCTGGTTGCTGTTATTGATCCGCTGGCAGCGCGGAAAGCTCCAACGCGATCAACTGCTGCTCTGGCTGGGATACCCAGTCCTGTTGTTGCTGCTGCTGAGCGGATTTCGCACCAAGACGCCGTATTACGCCCTGCAGCTCACACCGTTCATTGCCTATGGGGCTGCCATGGCCCTGGAGTGGACAGCCCAGCAGTCAGGGCGTCTCTGGACACGGCTGCGGTGGATCTCCGTGCTGCCTGGGGCAGGGCTGGTGACTGCAGGGATGGCCGCACCCCTGCCAGCGATCGGCACGGTCGCGCCCCTTGGGGTGCGCGTGGCCGCCATCGCCCTGGGGAGCTGCTGGCTGGCGAGTGGCTGGCAGCGCCCGGGGGCGCGACGGCTCTGGCTCTGGCTGGTCGGTCCCTATCTGGCGATGAGCTGCTTGCTTCAGGTCGGTGTGTTCATCGACCACAGTCCTGGTACGCGGCTGAAGCTGGCTGATCCAACCGTGTCCGCTGCCCTGAAGCGGGGCCCGGTTCACTTTTTAGGGGCATGGCCGATTCCCGATGACGCCCAGAAGGAGAGGATTCTCCTGGCATTGGGGGCTCCCCAGGTGGGCGGGATGCATGACCGGGCAGAAACCCTCCCAATTGGGGTGCCAGTGTGGCAACTGCAGGGCAACAGCTGGACACTGCACCCCTCATGGACCCAACCCTGATCCTGGAGCGCTTTCGCAGGCGCAATCGCGCCTACTACCAGGATCTGCAGCGCCTGCACCAACAACTCATCGCTCCGCGGCTACGGGTGCTGGAGATCGGCGGCGGTCTGGGCGATCTGTTGGCCGCACTCCAACCCGCCCACGGCGTGTGCATCCTGAGCGATCCCGCAGTCACCGAAGCCGCACGCAGCCGTCACCCGAACTTGCGTTTCGTCTGGGCCGACCCCGCCGCAGTGACTCCAGCGTCGATTGGCGAACCGGAAGCCTTTGATGTGATCGTGCTGAGCAACAGCCTCAACACCCTGCCCGATGTGCAGGCGGTGCTGGAACGGCTGGAGGCGTTTTGCCATCGCCGCACACGGCTCGTGATCAGCTTTCACAACTGGTTGTGGCAACCGGTGCTGAAAGCCGCCGAAGGACTGCGACTGCGCCGCCCCCAACCACCGGAAAGCTGGCTGACCCCTGGCGATGTCAACAACCTGCTGGACCTGGCGGGCTGGGAAGTGCTGAAACGCGGGCAGCGCTGTCTGCTGCCCAGACAAGTGCCGCTGCTGACCCCCCTGGCCAACCGCTGGCTGAGTCAGCTGCCCCTACTGGGCCAACTGGGGCTCACCCACTGGCTGGTGGCTCGGCCGACGGCACTGGCCAAACCAGCTCTGCCCAGCGTCAGCGTGGTCATTCCGGCCCGCAATGAAGCCGGCAACATCGCCGCGGCGATCGAGCGGCTGCCCCTGCTCGGACGCCAGACCGAGGTGATCTTCGTCGAGGGGCACTCCAGCGACGACACCTGGCAGCAGATCCAAAAGGTCTGCGGCAGTGACCAGGGGCCCCTGCGGCTCAAAGCCCTGCGCCAGAGTGGCAAAGGCAAGGCCGACGCGGTCTGGCTGGGTTTCGAGCAGGCCAGCGGAGAGGTGCTGGTGATCCTGGATGCCGACCTGACGGTGCGTCCCGAAGATCTGCCCCGATTTATCGCTGCCCTGGCCGAAGGTCGCGGCGAATTTGTCAACGGTTGCCGCCTGGTCTATCCCCGCAGCCATGCCGCCATGCCACCACTGAACACGGCAGCAAACCGTTTCTTCGCCGCCGTGTTCGCCTGGCTGCTGCGCCAGCGAATCAAAGACACCCTGTGCGGCACCAAGGTCATCTGGAAAGCCGACTACGAGCGACTGAAGGCTGGCCGAGCATTTTTTGGGGATTTCGACCCCTTTGGGGACTTTGACCTGCTGTTCGGGGCCAGCAAGTTGAACCTCAAGATCGTCGAAGTACCCGTGCGCTACCAGGAGCGCACCTACGGCAGCTCCAACATTGCGCACGTCAAAGAGGGTTTCATCCTGGCGCGCATGTGTCTGGTGGCGGCCACCAAACTGCGCTTCACCCCTTGAAGCTGCTGGTGTTGCTGGCGGGGGGCCTGCTGGTCTATGGCCTGCTGGGCTTGGCTGTGGGTTGGAGCGCCGTCGCCCTCCAGCTCAGCACCATGCCCTGGTGGCTGTGGTTGATCGCTGGCCTGATGGTGGTGGCGGGCTATGGCCTGTTGTTTGCACGCTGGCAGCTGCTGCTTCGCTGGCAGGGTCATCCCCTCGCAGCACGTCCCAGCAGTGCGATCTTCCTGGCTGGGCTGGGGCTGATCGCCGCACCCGCACGCAGCGGCGAAGCCTTGCGGGGTCTATGGCTGCAACGCCGCCATGGCATCGCTTTACGGGTCGGGGTGGCGGCGACGGCGGCTGAACGCCTGATGGACCTCATCAGTGCTCTGCTGGTACTGGCCTGGGGTCTGGGACTGGGCCAACAGCGTCTGGCTCTGGCCCTGGTGCTGCTGACTTTGCTGGCGGCAGCCTGGCTGCTGAGCCATCCGGCCATGCTGCAGAAACTGGAATGCGGTTTGGCGACGCTGCCTGCTGTGAAGCGGTGGCGGGGCCTGCATCGGGTGTTGTGGGAAGGCCTGCAGGCGCTATCGGCGCTGCGGGCCCTGCTCAAACCGACACCATTGATTGCTGGCGTGGGGCTCACGACCGCGGTGTGGCTCCTGGAAAGTGTTGTGCTGCAACGGGTGCTGGTGCACTGCGGCAGCGCGATAGGGCTGGGTCAAGCCGCTGTCATCAGAACCGCCACCAGCT
>Ga0194129_10009796_pt1 | contig 10607 bp, 10 predicted proteins | sample TA2KigCa35mmetaG_FD_150862 | JGI IMG/M metagenome (GOLD analysis project Ga0194129, IMG submission 150862) | Freshwater microbial communities from Lake Tanganyika, Tanzania - TA2015038 Kigoma Deep Cast 35m | ecosystem: Environmental > Aquatic > Freshwater > Lake | place: Tanzania: Lake...
ATAAATTTAACAAAACCATGATTTTTGGTACTTTCAATAATTATAGAAAAAAAATTAAGTATTTTTTTTAAGAATATATATTTTATAAAAAAGTTTTTAATAAAATTTATCATAAAAATTTATGAAATATTAAATTGATACTGCTTTTACGCTTTGTACTTCTGGTACGTAATGTTTTAGCATTCGCTCAACACCCTGCTTAAGAGTAAGAGTTGATGATGGACATCCGGAGCAACTACCTTGAAGCTCAACTTCAGCAACACCATCTTTGAAAGATCTTAGTGTTATATTGCCTCCATCCATTGCAACGGCTGGTCTTATTTTAAGTTCTAAAACTTCATCAATTTTTTTAAAAATCTCATCAGTGTTGAAAGGCTTATTTTCTACAACTATAGGTTTAAAGTTGTTGTCAATTTTTTCTGTAATAACTTTTCTTATTTTGTCAGTTAAAACTGACCAATCAGCAGATGCCTTTTTCTTAACTGATATAAAATCACTTCCAAAAAAAACTAAATCAACTGATCCTAGATCAAAAAGGCTTATAACTACCTCGTAATTTTTTCCCTCTTGCTTGTTCTTGAATTCTAAAGATCCATTTTCAACTAAAGTTTTACCAATAGAAAATTTCAATGTATCTGGATTTGGTGTTTGCAAAACGTCTATTTGCATAGTGTAAATGTAATTAATAAGATTTGTTATTAAAGTAACCCCTTTTTTTAAAAAGCTATATAATTCAATAGTTTATACGATGGTGTCAATATCTTTCTCTTTTAAAAAGGCTGGTACAATTATAAGTGGTACAGATAAATGATTTGTCCTATTTAAAATAGATCTAATAATTGGGCCTGGGTTATCATTGTCCAGTGACGATGCCAATACCAAAAATCTAATTTCCTTATCATTTTCAATCAAATTAATAATCTCATCGACAACATTTCCAAGTTTTATAATAGTTTCAGGTTTTATTTTAAATTTTTCCTCAACCTCAAGTGACCATTTTCTTGTTATTTTTTTTGCATCACTTGTTGCTTCTTGTTCAATCAAATTACTAACTCTTGCCCACTCAGCGTTAGTTGCTGGATTTACAACGTATAGCATGGTTAAAGTACCCTTTGTATTTAATGCACGTTTTGCAGCAAAATATATCGCATTCTTTAATTCCTCACTATCATCAATAATTACTAAAAATTTTTTTCTCACTTTTAAAGGGTAAGTCCTATTATCTCATATACTTCTTTTATTGTTTGTCTTGCAACTTGATGTGCACGTTCTTTACCATCCATTAATATATCTTTTAATTTAGATCTATCTTTTTTTATTTCTTTAATTTTTTTACCAATTGGTATTATTTCTTTAATTAAGATATCTGAAAGCTTATCTTTTAAATCTGAAAAATTTTTTCCTGAAAATTCTTCTATACATTGTTGAAAACTTATATTTTTAAATATTGAATAAATAGAAAGTAAATTTTTTGCCTCTGGTCTTTTCTCTAAGTCTTTCAAATTATCTGGTAACATTCCACTATCCGTTTTTGCTTTTTTAATCTTTTGCTCGATTAAGTTTTCATCATCTGTCAAATTTATTCTTGAAGAGTCTGACTCCTCAGATTTGCTCATCTTTTGTGTTCCGTCTTTTAAACTCATAATTCTTGCAACTTCTTTTATAATGATAGGCTGTGGTAAGGCAAAAAAGTTTTTTTTATTAAAATCATTATTAAATTTTAAAGCAATATCTCTACAAAGTTCTATGTGTTGTTTTTGATCTTCTCCTACAGGAACATGAGAAGCTCTGTATAATAATATATCTGCGGCCATCAAATTTGGATAAGCAAATAATCCAACACTTGCTTTTTCTTTATTTGATCCAGCCTTTTCTTTAAATTGTGTCATTCTATTAAGCCAACCCATTCTTGATACGCAATTAAATATCCATGCTAATTCTGCATGACCAGAAACGCATGATTGACAAAAAATAATATTTTTTTTTGGATCAAGACCACAAGCTATAAAAACTGCCGCAGTCTCCAGAATATTTTCTCTTAAAATTTTAGGATCTTGAAAAACAGTAATCGAATGAAGGTCTGCCAGCATGTAAAAACACTCATAATCTTCCTGCAATTTTACAAAATTTTTAATTGCACCTAGATAATTTCCTAAATGCAGATTTCCTGTAGGCTGAACCCCGGATAATACTCGATTTTTTAACATACAATTAGAGTTTAAGATCTTTTATTCTGAATGCTTTAATAAAGTAAGCTGTAAAAAAATATATGGATGCAGATAGTAAAACAACGGTGACTAGCGTGAGTGACTTTAAGTACGAGGTTGAATTGAGAATATCTGAAAAATATCCAATCATAAAATACAATAATAATCCCATTAGGCCGCTACAAGTTAGAGATTTTAAAATTTTACTAAAAAATAAATTATCAAATTTACAATAGTTATTTAAAGACAAATTACTTTGGTACAAAACTACAGTAAGCCACGATGCTAGACTTGTAGAAAACGGAATAATCAAAAAACCATAATCATCAAAATAATATAAACTTACAAAGACATTTATTAAAACAGAAAAAGTTGAGAAATAAAATGGGATCTTAGTATTTCCCCTTGCAAAGTAAAAGCTAGAATAAATTTTTATTAATGCAAATGCTGGTAGCCCAATACCAAATAAAACTAAAGCCTTTGCAGTTATATTAATATTATCAATTGTAAAAGAACCATACCCATAGAGGGCAGAAATAATTTCTTCAGATGCTATTAATATTCCAACAGTTGCAGGTAGTGTTAAAAATAAACAAAGTTCTAAAGATCTATTTTGAATAAAATAAACTTCATTTTTTTTAGACTTTACAATTGAATTAGAAAGGCGAGGTAAAATTATTGTTGCAATAGCAATGCCACTTAATGCAAGAGGCAATTGATAGATTCTATCGGCATAATACAAGTATGATACTGCTCCACTTTCAAAAGATGCAATAATCGTTCCAACTAAAATATTTATTTGATTAATTCCCGATGCAAACACACTCGGAAATAATCTCAAAAAAAATAATTTTATCTGAAAGGTAAATTTAAAAGTAAATTTAATAATCGGAGTAAAATATTTCCTTACAAAATATAATAAAAAAACTGACTGAATTATTCCTGCAAAAGTTAATGAAATTGCAGATGCATAGGCAACCTCAGTTTCACTTGAGTGAAAAAGAACTAAAGAAACTATTAAAACTAGATTTAAAATTATTGGCGCAGATGCTGGAATAAAAAACTTCTCATGGGAATTTAATATTGCTGAAAAAAAAGATGCAAGAGAGATAAATAATAAAAATGGAAAAGTTATTTTACTGAGCTCAATCAATAATTTAAATTTTTCCTCATCTTGAGAGAATCCTGGTGCAATGACATACAAAAATTGTGGAGTAAAAATTTCAATTAAAAATATTATTAATAATAAAAAAATACATAAAATATTAAAAATATTATTTGCAAATTTTTTTTTTTCTTTTTGTTTTTTATAAATTGGTACAAAGGCCGAATTAAAAGAACCTTCTAAAAATAGTGACCTAAAAGTATTTGGTATTCTAAATGCAACAAACAAAGCATCTGAAATTTGGGAGGCTCCAAGATATATTGCAAAAAGAATATCTCTAAGATAACCAAGTATTCTACTAATTAGTGTTGAAATACCAAAAGAAGATACTTTTTTGAGAAGATTCATTTGAAATTTGTTTTTAACTTTGTTTTAAATATTAAAATCCTTAATGAATTAAAACTCAAATCTAATAGTTTTGGTTGCTTTAAAATTAAAATATGGAGAAATTTACTAATAAAGAAGCTTTAGATTATCATAGTCAGGGCAAGCCTGGAAAAATTGAAATAATTTCTAGTAAATCCATGGCAACTCAAAAGGATTTATCCCTTGCATACTCACCAGGTGTTGCGGTTCCGGTCGAAGAAATAGCAAAAGACCCAAATAAAGCTTACGACTATACTAGTAAGGGGAACTTAGTTGCTGTCATTTCTAATGGGTCTGCAATTTTAGGTCTTGGTAATTTAGGATCACTCGCATCTAAACCTGTGATGGAAGGTAAATCTGTATTATTTAAAAGATTTGCTGACATCGACTCCATCGACATAGAGGTAAATTCCAAGGATCCAAATGAAATTATAAATTGTATTGAAAAAATTGGAGACAGCTTTGGTGGAATTAATCTTGAGGATATAGCTGCTCCTGACTGTTTTATAATAGAACAAGAATTAAAAAATAGATTACAAATTCCAGTCTTTCACGATGATCAGCACGGGACAGCAATTATTACTGTTGCTGGAATTTTAAATGCACTTGAAATTGTGAATAAACCAATAAAAAAAATAAAAATGGTTGTAAACGGCGCCGGTGCTGCTGGAATTGCTTGTGTTGAATTACTTAAGTCTATGGGTCTTCAAGATGAAAACGTTATTCTGTTAGACCGAGCAGGTGTCATCTATAAAGGAAGGCAAAAAGTAGATCAATTTAAGTCTGCGCATGCTGTAAATACAAAATTAAGGACACTTGAGGAGTGTATGAAAGATGCAGACGTATTTTTAGGTTTATCTGCAAAAAATATGGTCACTAAAAAAATGGTAAAATCTATGGCAAAAAATCCAATTATATTTGCTTGCGCAAATCCTGATCCTGAAATTTTACCTGAGGATGTTAAAGAGGTAAGACCTGATGCAATAGTTGCAACAGGAAGATCAGACTATCCAAATCAAGTTAATAACGTTTTAGGTTTTCCATACATTTTTAGAGGTGCTTTAGATTGTAGAGCTAAAATAATTAATAATGAAATGAAAATTGCTGCTGCAAAAGCAATTGCAGACCTTGCAAAAGAGGATGTACCTGATGAAGTTGTTTCAGCATATGGTGGTTCAAGACCAAAATTTGGAAAAAATTACATAATTCCATCACCTTTTGATCCAAGACTGATTAGAAATATATCCGCTGCTGTTGCAGAGGCTGCTATAAAAAGTGGAGTTGCTAGAAAAAAAATTGAAAATTTTTCAAGCTACAAGGACAGCTTATCTGCAAGATTAGATCCATCTTTTGGTTTTCTTCAAAATATATTCGACCAAATTAGAAAAAAACCTAAAAGAGTTATTTTTGCAGAGGGAGAAGAAGAGTCTATGCTTCGAGCAGCAATAGATTTTAAAAATAATGGACTTGGAACTCCTGTTTTAATTGGAAGTACTGAAAAAATTTCTTCACAACTGAAAGAGTTAGGTCTTGCACTTGATAAGTCTATTGAAATTCATAACTCCAAGGATGAAAAACAAAAGAATAGATATGTTGAACATATTTATAAAAGACTGCAAAGAAAGGGATTTTTAAAAAGGGATTGCGATAGGCTTATCAGAACTAATAGAATTGTATTCGGCTCATGCATGGTTGATCTAGGAGATGCTGATGCAATGGTAACAGGAGTCACAAGGACCTTTAGTGATACACTTGAAAATATTAAATATGTGATTGACGAAAGACCTGGTGAAATTATTTTTGGATTAACTTTAACAGTTACAAAAAAAGGCACAGTACTAATTGCAGATACAAATGTTCATGAGTATCCAAACTCTGAAACATTGGCTAATATGGCTATTTCTTGTGCTAGGGTTGCAAAAATTCTTGGTTTTATACCAAGAGTTGCATTACTTGCTCACTCCACATTTGGAAAACCGATGTCTGAAAGAAGTTTACATCTAAGAGAGGCAAGAGACATTCTTGAAAAAAGAAAAGTAGATTTTGAATTTGAAGGAGAAATGCAGCCTGATGTTGCTTTAAATCCGAAATTTAAAACAATTTACCCATTTTCAAAATTAACTGGACCAGCAAATATTTTAATTATGCCAGCAATACACAGTGCTGCAATATCAACAAAAATTTTAAAAGAACTTGGTGGTAGCACACTTATTGGACCTTTATTAATTGGACTAAATAGACCTATTGAAATTGCAACTCTAAGATCAAAAGTGTCGGACATATTTAATATGGCAGCCATCGCTGCGTTCTCAGCTGAAGTAATTAAATATAATAAAACTAAAGATAGTTCTTTCTAGACAAATCATTAGATAAAATAATACTTGGAACAACTTCATTTACTTCGGATATAATCCTCGCTTCTTTTAAAACCTCATCAAGCTCCTCTTTAGATCTTGCCATTCCATAAATATAAATTTTTCCATTAATTGTATCTAAATTATAATTTCTTGAATTGACCTTTTTATTTATCAAAAGAGCAACTTCTAACTGTGAGGAGATTAAAATATCTTTTGCTCTTTGCTTAAACGAAGTTTCATCAATTATTATAATATCATTTTTTACAGCTTTAATACCTGGACTTTCCCAAGCAAACTTAGTTAATTTTAATTTATCCTCTGCAAGATTAACCCTGCCACTTAAAAAAGCTGTACCATCAATAACCCTTACATTGATGAAAAAATTTTTATAATCATTCTTTAATATCTTTGCATTAATGGTAGTCTCCGCAAGTTTATCATCTAAATAAAGGCCTGGAGATCTTGGGTCTAAGTTAATATTAACACCCACGCCAAATAAAGTTGAAGAATAACTTCCAACACAGGAATTTAATAAAAATAAAAATAAAAAAACTTGTAAAAATCTAATCATTTTTTTTATTTAATATTCTTGAATAAATTATTTTCTTCGAAATATCGTATTTATCTGAAAGATAATTTACTAAATCTTTAGTCTTCATTTTTTTATAAAGTAATAAAATCTCTTTTTCTAAGCTAGAGACTTCAGAATTATTTTGATTTACATTATTTGACAATACTACAGTAAATTCTCCTTTAAGATTTAAATTAGCGATATCCTCGACAACCGTAGATAAATTACCCCTAACAATAGTTTCGTGTATTTTAGTGAGTTCTTTTGCAATTAATATTTTCTGATTTCCAATAAAAATTTTAAATTCATTTAAAATTTTCTCAATATCTCTTCCAGAAATAAAAAAAACGAAAGAAGTTTCTAAACTTTTTAAATTATTATAAATTTTTTTTCTATCTCCAGTTTTTTTTGGAAGAAAGCCTACAAAATAAAAATTGTCAGAAAAACCTGATAAAGAGTAAGCAGCACTTGCTGCTGAAGGTCCAGGAATTGGTATAATTTTTATGTTTTTCTCATAAAGTTCATTTACTAAAATTCTTCCAGGATCTGAAATTAGAGGTGTGCCCGCATCGCTAATTAGTGAGATAATTTTTCCATCATTAAAATACTGGATGATTTTTTCTAATAATTTTTTTTCATTAAATTTATGGTACGAGACTAAAGTCTTATTTATTTGATAATGATTAAGCAGGTGTTTAGAAACTCTTGTATCCTCACACAAAATAATGTCAGATTGCTTTAAAACTTCAATTGCCCTTAAAGTTATGTCAGATAAATTTCCAATTGGAGTTGATACTAAATAAAGTCCGCTACTAATTTCTTTCATAAGTATTTAAAAAATTTCTTAATTTTTTTAAATGCATCATTTCTATGACTTAATTTTTCTTTTAAAGTCGAGCTCATTTGTCCAAATGTCTTAGTATAGTTATTTGGAATAAAAATAGGATCGTAACCGAATCCATTATTGCCTTTTGGATACAAAGATATACTTCCATAAGCATATCCTTCAACGACCTTAAAAAAACCACAAGGAAAGAATACCGCTAGAGCGCAGACAAATCTTGCTTTAATTTTTTTAAACTTTTTTACTCTTAATTCTGAATAAATTCTTTTAATTCCAATTTTAAAATCTTTTTTATCTCCTGCCCACCTTGCTGAATAAATTCCTGGCATTCCATCTAAAAGATTAATTTCAAGACCAGAGTCATCTGCAATTGAAACAAGTTTCGTTTTATTTGAACAATACTCTGCTTTAATTAAAGCATTACTTTTAAAATCTCTCCCATTTTCCTCAGGCTCATGAAGATTAAATTCTTTTGGACTTAAAAATTGTATATGTTTAGGCAATAAGCCTTTTATTTCAATAAATTTACCGCTATTATTTGTTGCAATGAGAATAGCTTTAATATTTTTTAAGGATTTAATTTTATTTTTCAAAAATAGATTTCTGTATATGAATTAAACTTTTAACTGCCTGCTTTGAAGCTGTTATCATTTCATTTAAATCTTTATCCTTAAATGTACTTTTTTCACCTGTTACCTGAATTTCAACTAAGCTATCATCTTCAGTTATTACAAAATTTGCGTCAACATCTGCTTTACTATCCTCATAGTAGTCTAAGTCTAAGTGCACTTTAGTATTTATTAAACCACAACTAATTGCAGCAACGTGTTGTTTAATTGGATTTTTATGAATTTCTTTATTTTTTAAAAGGTTATTCACACATCTTTTTAACACAACAAAACCTCCTGTAATCGATGCAGTTCTTGTACCTCCATCTGCATTCAAAACATCGCAGTCGATAGTAATAACCCTCTCACCCAGCAAGGACATGTCAACGACAGATCTTAGAGATCTTCCAATCAATCTTTGAATTTCAGAAGTTCTTCCTCCGATTTTACCAAGACTTGCTTCCCTTCTCATTCTTTCGTGAGTGGATCTTGGAAGCATACCATACTCTGCTGTGACCCAACCTTGACCAGATCCAACTAGCCATCTAGGAAGAAAGTTGTCAACCGAAGCAGTACATACTACCTGTGTTTCTCCAAATTTTACAAGGCAAGAACTTTCTGAATTTTTAATAAAATCTGGAATAATCTCTATTGGTCTTAAATCTGCCAACTTTCGATTATTTTTTCTCATTATACAACTAGAAAATATTAAATTAGTACATATATATGTCACAAAAAAAATAAAGACTAAATAGTCATTTGCAGATGAAAAACGAAAATTTAGAAAACAAGTCTAAGGATCTAAACGAAAATATAAATGAAACTTCTGAAACCTCGGATGTGGTAGTTAAAGAATTAAACAATAACTCAGAAAAAGATCCAATCAAAAATCTTGAAGAAAAAGTAGAAGAATTAAATGATAAACTATTAAGATCACTTGCAGAAGCTCAGAATCTAAGAAAAATCCACGATAAAGAAAAAGAAGACCTTATAAAATATAGTTCATCAAACTTTGCAAGAGAAGTTCTAAACATCGCAGACAATCTTGAAAGAGCATTCGACCTTTTAAAAAATAATCCTGAATTTAATAATGATAAATTTAAAGATGTTAAAATTGGTGTCGAATTAATTGAAAAAGAATTAATAAGTTCTTTTGAGCGAAACGGAATTAAATCCATAGAGTCTATGGGGAAAAAATTTGATCCTAATTACCACCAAGCCTTAAATGAAATTGAAAGTGACAAAGAAGAGGGTACAATTGTTAATGAAATACAAAAAGGCTACATCCTCTATGATAGACTTTTAAGGCCAGCAATGGTTTCCATATCTAAGAAAAAAAAAGATAATGCAAAATAAACACACAAAACTGTCAAAAAAATGATTTTTTTAGGGTTGTAAATTCGAAACTTAACCCCACATAAGTTCAGAATTAAATTAAAAGTTAAATAGTTATGTCAAAAATTATCGGAATAGACTTAGGTACAACAAATTCATGCGTGGCCATCATGGATGGGCCGCAGCCAAAAGTGCTTGAAAATTCAGAAGGAGCAAGAACAACTCCTTCAGTTGTTGCATTTACAGATAACAATGAAACTTTAGTTGGTCTACCTGCTAAAAGACAGGCGGTTACAAATCCTGATAATACTTTTTTTTCAGTTAAAAGATTAATTGGAAAAATATTTGAAGATTCATCTATTAAATCAGACATTCAAAATTTACCATATAAAATTGTAAGAAACGATAATGGGGATGCATGGGTTCAATCCAGAGATAAAAAATATTCTCCAAGTCAAATTTCTGCATTCACTTTAATGAAAATGAAAGAGACTGCTGAAAAATATTTAGGAAGTGAAGTTAAAAAAGCAGTCATCACAGTTCCAGCGTACTTTAATGATGCACAAAGACAAGCAACGAAGGATGCTGGAAAAATTGCAGGTCTTGAGGTTTTGAGAATTATTAATGAACCAACTGCGGCAGCACTTGCCTATGGTCTTGATAAAAAGAAAGCTAAAACCATTGCAGTCTATGACTTGGGGGGTGGTACATTTGATATTTCAATTTTAGAACTTGGTGATGGAGTATTTGAAGTTAAATCTACTAATGGTGACACTCATCTTGGTGGGGATGATTTTGATTTAGTTTTATCTGATTATATTATTGATGAATTTAAAAAAGAGTCTGGAATTAATTTAAAACAAGACAAACTTGCTCTTCAAAGAGTTAGAGAAGCTGCTGAAAAAGCAAAAATTGAATTATCATCTTCAACTCAAACAGAAGTTAATCTGCCATTCATAACTGCAGATAAATCTGGTCCAAAACATATTAATATGAAGCTTACAAGAGCTAAACTTGAGGCTTTGACTGCAAAGCTAATAGAGAAAACAATTCAACCTTGTAAAATTGCACTCAAAGACTCCGGCTACAGTGCTGGGGAAATTAACGAGGTGGTTATGGTTGGTGGTATGACCAGAATGCCAAAGGTAGTTGAA
>Ga0194129_10009798_pt1 | contig 10606 bp, 5 predicted proteins | sample TA2KigCa35mmetaG_FD_150862 | JGI IMG/M metagenome (GOLD analysis project Ga0194129, IMG submission 150862) | Freshwater microbial communities from Lake Tanganyika, Tanzania - TA2015038 Kigoma Deep Cast 35m | ecosystem: Environmental > Aquatic > Freshwater > Lake | place: Tanzania: Lake...
GATAAAATCACTGAGTAGTCTATTTTGTAAATTAGTGTAGGCTAACGGCACAGCGAAATCAACTGTAGCTACCAATTCCATAGCAAGGAAACGATCTTGTGCATCTTTCTGTGGTACACGGAATATAACGTTTCCTGTTGTAGCACCATTATTTTCTACTCCTAGCACATCACGACTGCTGATAGTGGGAGTCACATTTAATAGCCCGTCAGTGCCCAGTTCTGACTGGATCCAAAAACCTGCTGATTGGTCGACTGTAAATGTATATGTGCCACCACGAGCCAATACCAGTGTATTATTTCTTACACCACCCACTGAATAGTCATAGATGTTTTGATTGTCATTGCGAGTCACAAGGAATGTCTTGACCAGTTCCACACCGCTGGTATTGACCTGTACCGCTGGTGGCCCGTTTGGTATCCAATAATATTGACCAAAGTTTACAAACTTATCATAGCTGATCCTTGGATCAAAACTGTAGTATTCACCAGCAAATAATCTGCTGTGATCATCTGTAAGTCCACCATAATATTTGATCTTGTCAAGAAAGTCTATATAGCTGGCAAAGAAAGTTGTGTTATCATCTGTATCAGTGATAATAGTAGCAGGTTCCAGTTGATAGTTTTGTCTATCAGCTGATCCTTCCGTAAGATAACTGTCACCATCTACGTATGTAGGAGCAAATTTACGTCCAATATAACCATAGAGATTTTTTAACTGGGGTTCAGATATTAGCTGATCTAGGGTAGCACTTAGGAACTTATCATTGACGTCAGTTCTAAATACACCAGGAAGTAAATTTATACTTTTTCTTGTGGCCATTATGTTCTTGTTCTCAATCGTTATGTATTAATAAATTAGTATCCATAGCCACCACCGCCACCACCACCACCACTGCTACCACCACCACCACTGCTACCACTGCCACTGCTACCACTGCTACCACCACCACTACTACCACCACCACTGCTACCACTGCCACTGCTACCACTGCTACCACCGGTACCACTACTACCACTACTGCTGGTCAGCGTCCTTCTAGTGCTGGTCGATGTTCTCGTAGTGTTGGTACTAGTGCTCCTAGTACCTGCTGAACCTGTGCTGCTTGTTCCAGTACTACTTGCAGTTATTTCGTTAGATAAAATTCCTGTTTGATTTAGTTGTGCGGCAGTGATAGCACTGATAATCTGTACGTTGTCAACAGTTGCGGCACTGACAATGATTTCATTGTATTCAGCATTAATCTGCAGCAAGCTACCAAATGCTTCACTGGTGCTGTTTGGTACTATGGTCACAGATGCTATGTTTGGTGCTAGTACGCTGTGTAGGTACGCTGATAATTCACTGAAATAAAATGTTTCGCCAAAGTCCCAATTGGCTATGTCAAAGTAGGTATTGATCGCGGCGATCACACTGGTCTTGACATCATTGTCACTGACAACTACGCTGGCATTTTTTACTACCTTAAATGTAGCTCTCAATGCGGATTCAGCCTTGTCACCAAAGATAGGTTTGAACTTCGCAGGATTATAAATGATAGTATCACTGATACTTTTGTATTTTTCCAGGTCGCTGTAGTCTGTGCCCAGTGTTTCTGGAGTAGGAGCAACTGGTTCTTCAACTGTATTTGTAGTGTCCTGTATCCAAGCTAAGTAGTCTGTGGCATAGGCTTTGGTAAGGATATACAAGTCCACGATATTGTTAGGACTTGGATCTATACGACGATTATTAGGACTACTGTGTCTGTATTGGAAATACAAATCTTGACGGCCAACTTTGGCAGTGTATCCTGAGACTAAATTTAATGTATAGACTGAATCATTTGTTATAGTCAATTGATAAAATGAGTCAGTTGGTGCTATGTAAAATAATTGTCCGTTTTGATATAGTGTTGCGGCTGTTTGTGCGGCTGTTAGTGTTTCATAGATGCTGACCACTAGACTGTTACTAACTGGTGTCTGTATGACGAAATTATCATAACCAAAGGTGTTTTGGAAATAGACATATTTGGCATTAGAATTAGTGTCTGGACTGACCAATAGCTCAAACAGTTCGGGATTATCTGGAATCCCATCATCATTGCTGTCTGGAAATGTAACTAATATCTTGCTGGAATTAGCATAACCATCGACTTCAACAATGTTATCATAGATGTGCCAAATGTAATCTAATGCCAATGAAGTGGTATCATCGGCTGTGGTATTTACTTTGAGAACTTTGATCTGATCTTTGATAGTAAATCCTGTACGAGGATCAAATATTTTCACGCGATCATCAAAGTAGAAATTTGTTTCACGGACGCTTTCAAACACATACTCTAGTCCGCGATAGTAAACAGTATAGGTCTGACCTACTGCTTGGAATCGTATAAGCCAACTGCTATCAAGACCTCCTGCACTAGTGTTACCTGCAGAACCTAAGCTGAAATCTCCTGTGTCAAGATCTTCAGGTTGTATCAGAGTCCATTGACTAGTATCTACATCATAGCGTAGACCAAAATCTTTGAAAGCTCTGATATAGTCTACTATGCTGGTTGTTAGTGCATCAGTAAAATTATTATTGAAAACTGGAAATACTCTTACGGCTTCTGCACCAGTTGGTACTACTTGGTTTAATGTGATAGGACCACTACCATTGTCTAGATTGCCTTCGCCACCATTAGTGCCATCTGCCAAGACCTGTATGATCTGTCCATAGATAAAGTATTTGTCCCCGCTGTTCGCAGGAGCACCTGGTTGTATGGTATTGCGTGCATCAAAATGATTACCACTACCAGCGGAAAATTTTACTATACTGCCTTGTTTAATATATCTCTTGCTGTCGGCTACAAAATCACCTACCTGCAGGATATTATCTGTGCTATCATAAAAATATCCAGTGATTCCTGCGTCATCCAGGCTCTTGTTCCAATAGGTGTTCGAGGAATTGATAGCATTGTAGGTACTATAGAAAAACTGTAATATTTCTTTGGTAGAAGCCAAAGGTTTAACTTGATTGTTGATCACTCTATAGATGTCATTTGTAGTATTAAAACTAAAATTAAATGATTCTATAGGATCATCACGATAGAGCATGCCATCCTGGCAGAATATGTTAGTAGACGAATATTTGCCAGTAGTGTCAATAACGTCTAGATATCGTGATACGCCTGAACTAGTACGATTAACTGCTTTGACTTTTAACACATTGTTGAATAAGGTATAAGGTAAAATGTTGTAGTCTTCACCTGTGACCATGCGATTTTGTGTGTAGTATTGTTGAGGTGCTTTCTGTCGCACATCATCAACGGTTTCACGTGTGGTAGCATTAGTTACAGTATAACGTAGACTAGCACGGATATTGATTGTTTCTGTACGCCCTATACGGCTAACATAATTGATTGGGATTACGATACCACGTAATTCGTCTGGTGATATCTTGTAGCTTAATCCGTTACTGACCCTGTAGTAGATTCTAAAACGACCTTGTGGAATGTTTGCGAAACTACCGTCACCAAACACTAAATCGATCTGATCACCTGCACGTGTGCTGATCTGATAGATGTTCTTGTTAGTTGATTTGTTGTAGATAACATTAGTAGCACCAACGCTGGGCACTGGTGTCCATTGAGTACTAAGATTACCATTCCTATCTAAACTATATAACCATACGTCTGTGTTGTTGATATTATTGACATTGAGACTATATACGCGATTTGGTAGGCTTTCTTGGAAATTTACATCTATGCTCTGCAAGGCACCTTGTTTAAAGTGTAGAAAATATCCAGTATTGTTGCTGCTGTTGCCTAGATTGTCATTCCTAAATAATAGATTGAAACTACTGTTAGGTTTAGGTGCCGCCTCATACAAGTAGGCTTGGCCTGCTGATGTTGGGCTTACAATTTCAAATGCCACTTGACTGCCTTCTATAGCAGCACTAAACTGATAGGTAGCAGTAAGATTGGGCACGAGATTGATCTGATATTCTTCTGTGGTGACACCATTTAACAGTTGACTATTGCTGGGTTTACCCACCGCCTGATTACTGTTGAGGCTAGCATTGACCACTGCGATAAATTGTTCTGCCCAGTTGTCGTTAGCTGAATCTGCCCAATTGATAACAAGTCCTGCGAGATTTAGTCCGTTGCTGTCATATACAGTTTCTGTAGTGCTTACACTGTCTACTTTTAATAGGCCACTAGCTGGAATATTACGCTTAGGATTATAGGAAATAAGACGTGCTAGCTTTAGTACACTGTCACGGCGTTGTGCTGTATCGATAAAGTTTTCGCGAGCATTAAGGTCTCCGCGGAACGCTAGGCTTTGTCCTAGGAAAGCGATTAAGTCAATTAGGGCAATAAATTCTGAACTTTCAATAAAGTCATTGAAATCTTCTGGATAATACACACGGAGATAGTCAACCATGCTCTTGCGCAGGGTTTCGTAATCATAACTTTGAAAATCCGCATTACGGAAAGTCTGATATAGTTTAGTCCAATCTTCTGCGACTAGTAAACTGCTTTGTCTTGTGGTAATAGCCATCTGTAATTCCCTAATATAATGTATTTATCAGGAAAATAAACTGGGTAGTTTATTAGATAGCTGTTAGGGTGCTGTTCTGATTATCAAACTGTAGATTAAGTAAGTTTGTTTGATTTGTTAAAACATAGCGTAGCTGTAGCTCTACTTGTATGCCTTGATCGTATTCAGTGATGACCACATTGTCTATGCTGATCCTAGGATCATATTCAGCGATAGCTTTGATGTCTGATATGATAACGCTTTTTAGGTCTTCTGTAAGTGGTTCATGCACTACGTTCCAAATGATAGTACCAAAGTTTGGATTCATCAGCTTTTCACCCTTGCGGATGTAAAAGTGATTGATTAGATCTTGTTTAACTAGTTCAAAATCCGTAAGGCGATATTTGCGTGTGCGCCCGATAGTACTAAATCCACGATACATGATAGCCATATAGATATTTATCCTGCTTTGACTGCGGGTACTTGTGGTGCTAACACTGCCACAGCAAACTTACCTTTTTGGAAATATGTGTTACCGGTCGTACCGTTAGCATCTGCTCCACCTAATCCTTGTCTCCACCCTAATGCACCTGGACGATTAGGTGTTCCTTTATTTGGTCCCAGCAAATGAGCTACAGCCAGCATACCACCAACTTCCTCTGGGGGCATGTCTGCGGTAACAGCACCATTCTTGACCATGGCAGTGTAATTACGTTGCGTGTATTCAACCATAGCTGATTCCTGCACGCTGGCATTGTTTAGCCAAGCACTCTTGTCAGTGATTCCGTCTTTGCCAGTCCATGAGTTGGGATTATCTAATTGTGCTAGGCTGCTCACAGACGATTTCACATAACCACCATCTATTAGTGCCTGATAACCAAATTGGTATTTGCCTACATAGCCCAATTGATTAACTGCGGCATAATTACCACCGCTTTCACTCTTGCCAATCTGTGCCAGATATGCTGTCATCTGATCTCTATTTAAATTGCCAACTGTGCTGATAGGTTCAGGTTGATTGCGTAGATCTTTGGCTCCACCTGGATTTTTAACTTCTGTGCCTGCTACGTCTTTGATAGCGTCAACTGTGCTTGTGTAGGTCGCTTGAGGTGTTATACCTGTGCTGGCGTTTTCAGGATTAAAAAATGCCACTGTTTCTCCTCGATCAAATGGTTCGTGTGTGGGTGCTACCGTGACTATGCTACTTAATTGATTAGGCCTGTTGACCCATAAACCACTGCCACTGTCTCGTGAGGTGTCTGGTAAATTTTTTAAATTGAATGCATTTACACTAGAAACTACTAAAGTGCCTCCACTGTTGTTTAGGATCTGTGCGGCTTCTAATGCATAGGTTTGTGCGGCTTTAAGGCTGATACCCGCACTGGTTTCTACTTTGAAAGGTCCACCGATTTTAAATTCTGCTGTGGTCTTGACATCTACACTAAGGCTTCCTGTAAGTAAGGTTGTGCTAGAAGATTCTGCTTGTATCTTACCGCCTGCTTTGAGATTGATATTGTTAGCCGCATTAAGATTTATGCTGGCATCGCTGTGTAGATTTATAGTGCCCTCTGATCTCACGCTGAAGTTACTTTGGCTGAATATCTTGATCTGACCATCGCTGGCTAGTTCTACCCAGCTAGTGCCATCAGCATGGCTTATATATAAGGTATTATTGCTGTCATGCATTAGGATCTGATGTCCACCAGCTGAGCGCAATCTGACCAATTGATTTTGTCCAAGAGTCGCACCATCGTCCATGACGAATGTGTGACCACCTTTGCGACTTTTAATCCTAAAGAAATCTGGAGGCAAGGTACCTGTGTTTAGTTTGTTTACATAATCATTTTTAGGATTAGACGGATCCTGTGCATCAAGTGGACGTCCAGGTGTACTGATACCAAATACCGCGCTAGGTGTTTCTCGTTGGCTGCTACTGCTTATAGCACCACGTATGGGATCCCTATCTAGACCTTGTACTTTTAATATGCCATATTGTTCTGTGTGTATGGGCTTGCTTAAATTATAAAATGCAGGATTGGTAACATTTTCTGGTAGATTTTCGTTAAACTCTGCAACTGGTACGGGGACGCCTGCTTGGAATCCAGTACGGTCAGCACCACTGGCTGAATTAAGATCAACATTGGTACTGCCTGCTAAAGCTGGAATCATGTGATGGCTTAGATTAGGATTTACACAGGCCACCCAATAACCACGTAGAGGATCGCCTGCTATGAATAGGACTATGACCTGTACACCAATGTCTGGTGGTACCATCCACATACCATAGGTATGTGTCACACTTTCAAAAGCATTGGCAGTATCTGCTGAATTTGTATTGGTAGTGTAGCCCATGAAAGGACTAGCATAGCTGACTGTGCGCCAGCTGGTCTGATCCTTTTCATCACCACCTAGATCAGGAATGTATACCTGTAGGCGACCACTACGTGTGGGATCAAGATTGTTCTTGACTATGCCGATATATGGATAGGGATCAACACGGGCGGCGCCAGCTTCTTCTCTACGTAGACTTTTTATTACCTTAGTGCCTGCTCTGTGATCTATTGCCATGTGTTATTAAGTCCTTAGGATTGGAGGTATTGTCACGGGTTCATTAGTCACTGATATTGGTTCTTCCGGTGCTAGAGCACGTGTTTCAACTAAATCATCTTGTTCTGCTGTTCTATCCGCAGGTGCAGTTCTATTATCAGCCTGCTGTTCTTGTGCTGACTGAGCAGTATCATCGGATTCTGTAGTAGGGCTCTTAGCAGAATCTGGTGTGTTAAAGGCCGGGCCCAGCGTGTTGTTATCTAAGATGGCTTTTTCACCAGGTACTCGATTTCCTCTTTCGTCGCTGGTAGGCGGGTTGTTATCAGCGTTGTCCAGCTTGTCTTGTCGTGGCAGTCTGATCAATTCTAATTCCTGTGTAAACTGACCACTGCGGAACTGATTTTTTACTTTGAGTATCCTGTACAATCCAGAAAACAAACTGGTCTGCATAGGTCCTAAGATGTTTTCGTTAGTAAACTGCATCAAGCCTGTGGTTTCATCTACGTCAATTGGTGTGCGGAATGTGAGATTAACATAGACTTCACCATTGTCCATCTTGATGCTGCCATCTGGAGTCAGCCTATCATCAGCATTTTCTTTGTTTTCAATAACCTGTGAGTTTAATTTTGGTGTCCAGAATAAGTCGTCCTGTTTGATCAAGCTGGGATCACCGATGATTTTAAGTTTTACATGCAGCATGTCTGCTTGGCTCATATCTAACAGGCTGGCTTCTAGATCTGCCATGGCTACCTGTTCGGCTGTTTGGGCACCACTACCGGTAGTGGTCCTCGTGTCTGAGACCTGTGGTTTGAAGATCAAGGGCATGATAGCATTAGGATCCTGCGTTGAACCTACGTTGTTTTTGATAGTGTTTCGGCTTTTTTCAGATTCACCAGCTGTGGCCAACTGTGCTAGCTTGGCCTGTGCATTCCTATATGTGGTCAGAGCCGTGTAGTAAGTGGTATTGAACGTGATGTCTAGATCTAGTATGTCATTGTTTTTTCCACTATAGATATAGTTGTAGGATTTCACTGGAGGTCGTGGATTTTCTGCTTGGCCTGCGGTACCTTGTGGACCAAAAGGCACTTTTAAATTACGCACTTCATATTTCTGTATGGTATAGGTTATTGTTCGAGAAAAGACCTTTCTGATATTATCAAACTGGTTTAGTTTTATAGAAGGAATTATCTTCCACCAATAAAATGGCCGATTTTTGTTCTCTTCAATTGCCGCTTTGATTGTTTTTTCATCTGCTCCATCTTCGGGTATGATTAGATATTTTGAAGCCCATTCGCTGTTACGTATTACATAATTGATTACTTGATCTATATAAGTGCCTGGATTGATCTGGAATAGTCTAGAATCAAGGCTGTATGAACTAGTATTAAGTCCCAGATCACCTTTTTTGGTAGCGTTATCTTTGGCTAATCCAGAACCGCTATTTATGATCACCATGCCTGCGTTTTTAGGTGTTGAAAAATTTCCAGTGACGAATAGACTGTTAGCTATCTCTGGATCAACGAAATTAAAAATATATTTGTCAGCATATTCTATCTTGTTGTCATTCTCCAAAGATTTTTGATGATTATTCAGAGCTGTACCAAAGCTGCTAAACAAACCGAGTTCTCGTCTGGTCTTGATGCTGAGCAGACTTTGATTTAAGGTATTTACAGGTACAAGTTGTCCATCAGGACCAACGATGCGACCATCACTTGTAGCCCATAAACCGCCTTGTGCAGATTCTCTTTGCCCGGTATTGTCCGTGGTATCACCTTGGGTTTCGTCACTTTGGAAAAAACTTGCCACGGTGTTGGCTTCTACTTCTATGATTTTCGGAGTGCTTACATAGGTAAGATCAAATGCACCGTGATTGAACGGTGTACCTGTGACAGCATATTCTGCACCTCTCGCTGATATTTTTACATCCATCTTGAGCAATCTTATTGGTATACGTTTGGTAGTATTAGGTATTGCACCCGTGATCTGTCCTGAATCATCTATACCGAAGAAATCTATCTGTAAGAGATAGGGCTGATCTAGATAATTAGGAGAAGCTATCTCTGGACTGTTGCAGAGATTTATTATGCGATCGATCAGCGTAAATCCATAGGGTTCGATCAAGGTAAAATTATATCTAATAGCATTGGTGCTTCTTGATGCTGCATTCAATCCTATCACAGTATCTAGGTCAAAATTATCAAAGTAAAAGTCTTCTTTGAAATAGGGACTGCGTGTAAACTGCGTTGGTCCTGGTGTGTTGTTGTATCTGCCAGCACTGGCTATCAAAACTTTGGTTGCGGTATATTCCCCTTTGTCAACTATTTTATTAAATTCATCCGCAGTCAACAGATGTAGGCTTAGACCATAGGTATAACTGGCATATCGATGCAGGACATTGGGTATAGGTTTGACAAATTCTTCTGGATATATCCTCTTGGCTGTGACTCCAACCTCGGGCGTGGTTAATGTTATAGGTGAACCTGTTGATTCTGGAGGTGGTTCTACCTTGTCACTGACATTAGGGACTACTCCACGATCACTGCTAGGTCCAGGATTCGCAGTTAGATTGGTAAGTTGATTAGAGGGCAAGGGACTGGTGCCAGACTCTACTACAGCAGGCGAAGTTGAGTTGGCTACGTCACGTTCTGCTGTGTCCTGTGTGGTATTCCTAGTTTGGGCGGTAGCCGCTATCTGTGGACTCGCTCCGTCTATGGTTGCTAAAGCTTCGGATATTTTTAAAGCAGCTGTTTGTAATTCTAGTGTAGAGTTTTGTACTTGTTGCCTAGCGGCAACTATGGGTGGATCATTAAACCAACTTTTAGTTTCATCGCTGAAATTTACGACAAAGGCATTATTTTGTCTAATCTGCTGATTAATTGCTCGTTGGCTACTGACTAAATCGAGCCTGTTAAGTGTTTTTTCTTGATCGGTCGGTCCGCCGAGACGAGTACCAGTCCTAGATGTTGCTAAAGCTCTATCTGCTACATATGATCCTGACCCTGCCAAAGTCTGTGACTTATCTGCATATTCATTGGCTAAAGCGGTGACTTTAGCTTGTGCATTGATTCTAGCCTGTCCAGTTAATACAGCCATGAGTTATAGACCCAACGCGGCGGTTAGGGTATCCTTTTTAGGAACATAGATAGTAGCGCCTGGCAGGAAGTCATAAACAGGATCCTGCAGGACGTTTGGATTGCGTAGGCTAAACACCCACCAAAGATTGCTGTCACCATACAAGTCAAAGGCTAGTAGATCTGGACGATGTTCATATATACCGTCGATGATGTACCGCGTGTCGCTGGGATCTAAGGGGATAGCTGGTAGATTGGCCACATCTAGGAAAAAAGCGAAAGTTTCTGTATTAGAATAAGGGCTAGTCTTGCTGTAGTTCACTGCCATTATAGGAATCCTCCAAAACCTTTGTTCTTATCTGCGATCAGTTTACCCTGTGCGAAGTCGCTGAGATTAAATCTATCATGTAGATTCTGTCTGCTGTAGACTGGACGTACAGTTACTGATACCGTGCTGGCAGTAGGCACACGTGTAGTTGATGTAATCGT
>Ga0194129_10009800_pt1 | contig 10599 bp, 12 predicted proteins | sample TA2KigCa35mmetaG_FD_150862 | JGI IMG/M metagenome (GOLD analysis project Ga0194129, IMG submission 150862) | Freshwater microbial communities from Lake Tanganyika, Tanzania - TA2015038 Kigoma Deep Cast 35m | ecosystem: Environmental > Aquatic > Freshwater > Lake | place: Tanzania: Lake...
TCCCTCCCCTCCCCGGCGGGGGAGCCTGAGGCGGCGAGGGTTGCGGGCCAGTCTCAGCCTCCAGGGAGGTCCGATCACCTGGCGGCAGAGGGCCGGATCGGAGATCATGGTCCAGAGGCGGACCAGGAAATCCTCTTCAGACATCGGCGCAACGGTGGAGGCCTCATCATGGTTCCCACGGGCGGACAGAAACCACCATCCCGAGCCGGTAAGGCGTCAGGGTTGAAACCTGAGGCCGCACCGATCCGCATAACGCTTCAACTCCGCACGCTGAGAGGGTGGAGTCTCCCCCCACGTTCTGGGGTTGTCTGCTCTTCCAATGGCGTTCAATACGCTCGTACATCCGTTTGATCTCTCCAACCGGCCATCGTGGTTCGGTAGGAGTGCGGTTATCCCCTTCACGGGCTCTTCGGCGGGACTGCGATCATTTGGAAGTCATATCTACAACCCTCCAAATGACAACTGAGATCCGCAACTGGGCCATCATTGCGCAAGCCATGGAAGCACAAGGTGCTACTGAGAGTCAGATGTACGTTCGCGCCAAAGCCCTTGCCAATGGTGAGCCAGACCCCATGCCTACAAGCTTCCCTCCGGCCCCATTTACCATCTCGGAAGTTCAGTTTTAGTCAAAGTACTACCAGCAATGCCCCTTTCAAGGAGCTGATTGAGGTCTCCGAGAAGCTGGTGGAGGATGGCGCGTGGGAGCGCGAGCCCGCAAAGAGGCTCTATGAAGCGGTGTTCTAAGTATCTCTGACCGTGCATGGCCCGCCAGCTATGGCGGGCTTTTCTGTGGCCCTGCCTCAGCTTCCCAACTCTGTCAAACACACAAACGGAGCAGGACTGAAGAGAATGGTTTAATAATACGTTTCATTTGTGAAAGTTGATCGTGCATTGCCGATTTATCGCGAAACCTCCGAACAGGCCCTTCGAGTGGACAGGCCGCCATCATCTCTCAGCTGCACCACCCCAAGCTCCCTGCCTGCCACTCAAGGGCAGCGCTAGCCGAACTCGGATTCAAAGAGAAAGAATGTTCACATGGAAGTGCCATGTCTCCATGGTCAAAGCAGAGAATGTATTGCATTATACAATTATTTTCTTCAGCACTTATTATGCTTGCCTTTGCAGCGCCTTCAGCTACTTGTGTGAATTAACAGAAGGTTAAACTATGTCACTAAAGGTCAAAGATAGTCTCAAGGGGAAAATACGGGCTCGTTTCAAGAGCTATGGCTTTAGTAACCAAAAGATGTTTGCAGAAGAAGTTGGTTGTACGCGTGAAGTCATCAGCAGGTTTCTAAATGGCCATCCAATCAGTCGCAATTATTTTCAAGAAATCTGTCGCCTTTTAAGTGAGGAATGGCAAGACATAGCCGAGATGCCTGTCGAGCCAGCGGAACCTAGAAAAGAATTGACGAATGCGCCCGTGCTATCCGTTTTCTATGGCAGAGAGCGAGAAATAGCCCAGCTTCAAGAAAAGTTACTCGATTCCCAAACTCGCCTATTAGGAATCTTTGGAATAGGAGGAGTTGGAAAAACCACCTTAGCTCGCAAGTTAGTAGATGCTGTTATTCAAGAGTTTGACTATGTGATGTGGGTAGATTTACGAGAACCAAAGATGCTCAATGACACTCTGCTTAACATTGTTAAATTTCTCTCTGAGAATCAAGAAAATGATATTTCCAAGGATCTTCAAGAATCTATTAGGACTCTAATTCAGTACTTAACAAATAAGCGTTGCTTAATTATCTTAGATAATTTAGAATCCTTGTTGATTGCAAATAATAGCACCGGGCAGTTAAAGGTAGATTATGAAGAATATATCATTTTATTAGATCGGATCTGTCAGCCTTGTCATAAAAGCTGTTTCGTTATTACTAGCCGTGAAAGACCCAGTATTATGGATGTCCCCATGCAGGCCGTATATTTTGTCCGTTTACAAGGGTTAGACAAAGATAGTGCAAGAGACCTCATCAAGAGTCATAATAATGATTCAGAAACTAATAGCTTGATAGACTTATACGCGGGCCACCCCTTAGCTCTCAAGCTAGCTATTCAATTTATTAGAGTGTCAAATATTAGTATTCATCAGTTTATCGTCGAGGTACATAGAACCGGAAAAGTCGTTTTGTTTGACAGATTGAATCAAGTTCTTGATTGGCATTTCAATCGATTATCGATCGCCAGCAAAGAGGTCTTGTATTGGCTAGCAGTTAATCGTGAACCAGTATCTTGCGACACTTTAGCCGATGATATTATATCAAAATACAAAAGGCTAGTCTTTGAAACTATTGATCAATTGCATAAGAGATCATTAATTGAGAACACAGAAAACGAGGGATGCTTTACCTTGCAAAACGTAATTATGGAATACTTAACTTGTAGGTTTGTTAATACAGTCATTGATGAGTTTACAACTGGGAAATGTGATCTTCTGCATTCATTTGCTCTCATTAAAGCGACCTCAAAGGATTTCGTTAGAGATAATCAAATTAAGCTGATATTAAAACCGATTATTGATGCCCTGGAGAGCCCCTTGATTCAGATTCTAAAGATTTTGTCTATCGTAAGATCTTGTCCGAACGCCCAATCGGGCTATGCTGCCGGAAATCTTCTCAACCTTTTATGCTATCTGAGTAAGGATAGTGATCGCACGATTAGTAATCTTGACTTTTCAGGTTTGACCATTCTTCAAGCAGATCTACAAAACTACAATTTACACGTCGTTAACTTCAGTCATGCCTTCCTAAAAAAGTGTTTATTTACCAAGACACTGGGAAGTATTTTAGCATTGTCACTAAGTCCTGACGGTCGTTTGTTGGCAACAGGAGATGGCAGTGGCGATGTTTGTTTATGGGATCTCGAAACTCATCAAAAACACTTTACGGGAACAGGACACACCAACTGGGTTACTGGAGTTATTTTTACTCCAGATGGGAGAAAAGTATTGAGTAGTAGTGAAGACTGTACGCTCAGATTGTGGGATACTGAAACAGGACAATGTTTGAGAATCTATCGCGGACACGATAATTGGATATTGGCGGTTACCCTAAGCCCTGACGGTCATACAATTGCCACAGGAAGTAGCGATCTCACTATCAGGCTCTGGAACCTAGAAACAGGTGAATGTTTGAAGACTCTAACCGGTCACGATCGGTGGGTTTCTTCGGTCAAGTATACCGCTGACGGTCAGTTCCTTTTGAGTAGTAGTTATGACGGCTCGATTCGCCTGTGGGATAGTGCGACTGGAGACTGCCTCCGGGTCTTTTGTGGTCATACGCTTCCAGTTTTAGCGTTAGCACTAAGTCCGGATACTCGAACCTTTGCCAGTAGTGGCGACGACACAACCATTCAATTTTGGAATCTAAAGCATGAGCGGGCGGTAGCAACCACCAATGATGCTCATCATGATAGCGTTGGTGCAATAGTATACAGTCCAAACGGTGAGCTCTTGGCGAGCTCGGCGGCTGATGGAAAAGTTAAGGTTTGGGATGCATCAACTAATCATTGTCTTCATATTCTAGATGGCCATACGAATTGGTTGAAATCAGTAGCCTTTAGCCCTGACTCTAAAGCGTTAGTCAGCGGAAGTGGAAGTCAAGGACTTAAGGTCTGGGACACCAAAACGGGCGAATGTTTACAAACTTTTGCAGGAAAAGTAAATTGGCTCAGAAGTGTTGACTTCAGTCCCGATACTGCCACCTTAGTGAGTGGGGGAGTCGATGAAAAAGTACGAATATGGGACATTAAGACTGGTTTCTGCCTACAAACGCTGAAGGGTCACTCTGATGCCTTAAAGTCCGTGATCTATAGTCCGAATGGATTGCGAATAGCCAGCAGTGGCGATGATTATATGGTGAGGATCTGGGATGCTCAGACTTATCGCTGTTGTCTGATTCTTAGGGGCCATACCAATCGCGTACTCTCTGCTGTTTTCAGCCCTGACGGTAAAACCCTTGCAAGCGGGAGTGAAGACAACACTCTGAAGCTATGGAAAATACAAACGGGTGAATGCATTGCTACTTTGACTGGGCACGACCATTGGATACAGTCTGTAAGATTTAGTCCGGACGGCAAGGAACTGGTGTCTGGAAGTAGTGACTTCTCAATTGCTATTTGGGATATATCAAAGCCTCATCATATTAAAATGATTCGAGGACATACTGCAATGGTCAGATGTGTTCTCTACACACCAAATGGCCAACAGTTGATCAGTTGTAGTGATGATTGTACGATTCGAGTTTGGGATCGCACGAGTGGCGAGTGTGTGCGCGTGCTCATCGGGCATAGCAACTGGATATGGGAAATAGCCTTGAGTCCATGCGGTAAGACGCTGGTGAGCGGCAGTGAAGACAACAGTGTAAGGCTTTGGGATTTGGCAACGGGTAGCAGTCTTTGGGTGGGAGAAGATCATACCAATTGGGTTCGTTCAGTGGCGTTTAGCGCAGACGGACGATTGATCGCTAGTGGCAGCGAAGACGAGACGATTAAAATCTGGGAGGTAAAGACTGGGGCGTGTCTCAAAACCTTGCGCGTGCGGAAACCTTATGAAGATCTCGATATTACAGGGGTTCAGGGATTGACGGAGGCTACGCGAGATAGCTTGAAAGCTTTGGGCGCAATCGAGCGCTTGGATACACTGGTTAAGGAACGACTATAAGGACAAGTTCTGTAAGGGAGATTTGGGAATACCGCTAGAGCCTGTGTTGCTAAATGGTTTCATAATATCTAAATTTGACAACATAATAGTTTTTTTGGATACTTCTCCGACATTGTGCTTAATGATCATGAATTCCTGAAAAAGGCCAATGGAGGTCGGATCCAAATTCTGGTAACGGGCAAGGATTAGGGAGGCTCTGGTTAACCGAGGTCATTCGCGCAAAAATAAGGTGTAATTGCAGGTGGGGACTCGGGTCATAAGGAGCAAGCAGATTGGATTCGGCGATTAAGAGCAGATCACAGCCAAGAAGCGCACCAGGCGCTAGCGACTTCTGAGCGAGATGGAGAAGGTGATGCCGTACAAAGAGCTCTTTGATCTCATAAAGCTGCACTATCCCAAGATCATATCCAAGGGTGAACGGCCGCCCTATCCACTGGCCACCATGCTGCAAATGCATCTTCTGAAGCAGTGGTACTACCTCAGCGATCCAGCGATGGAGGATGTGCTGATCGAGGTACTGACAATGCGCCGTTTCGCGGTGATCGACATGAAAAGCGCTCGAATCCCTGATGAGAACCCAATTCTGGCGTTCCGTCATCTGCTGGAGAAGCACGATCTCTGAAAGAAGATCTTTGAGGTTGTGAAACCCACCTCCAGAGTCAGCACACCATTCGGCAAAGACCGACAGCCCTCGCACAATGCTTTTAAAAGTCGCACAAATCTGTTTTTTCCCGTGGCAGTTCTACGCACAGCTCCTGCTTACCGTTGACGGATCTCAAGAAAAAGCATTTCAATAGGTGCATTTCTTGAGTTCTAGTTCACATACTACCCGAGTAAAGACTATGCCATTTCCTCTTCTCATATGGCTTGTACCCACTTTGGTGGGTTCCGCCGCTGCTAAATTGACAGAAGCGTTAATGACTGACGATAGTGATGACAATAGTGGTGGCGGTAGTGGTGGCGGTAGTGGTGGCGGTAAACCGCCATCACAACCTACAAAAGCCTCTCCTCGCTAATGCAGATGCACATTTCACTTTGCCGTAGAATTTGCAGAAACTAACTAGTTAGACAATAAGGAGAGAGCGACACAATCCGTTGTTCCGTTCTCTCTTTTCTAAACTTTGAAAGAATATAATGTGGTATTCAGGGATGGCGATAACACGCTCTTAAGGAAGTTTGGCATCTGACCTCGCACTATCAGATGCATTGCCGATCGGAAATTGCGAATCTTAATCCTTCTCCCTTTCGTCAGATCTATCTATAAGAAATAGCGTCAACGCATCAGTTTCCTTTTGTGCGCAATTTTGAGTTTGCTAAAAAAACTAGTTGAACAAATCGATAGCAACACCCCTCGAGGAGTACACCAGCAATTCTAAAACGAGGAATATCTGCCACAAACTTTGCTGCCGCAAAAGGGTTTGAGAACAAGTAGCGCTGAGCATTTGTTTGTCTTATATCTAATAGAGATACTTGATATATAGTCGAGATCTCTGCCGTGTGGCTGGCAATGGCCATGTCGGTACCTCTGGGTGAAGCGCAAAATACTTGTTAAATCGGAATGGTTGATTCACTCGCGCTGCATAGCCGTGCACATGTTCCGGTTCCGCCCTGCTTATTGGAGGAATTCGGATCTACCCTGAAGCTCTCTTATAAGGAAACGCGAATTCTTTGACTACGTCACTAATTTGATGATTTACTTCGCCTTATTCATGGATCAGGCTCTCGAAGCCACCGAGACTCAGATGATCATTAAAGCATTCCCCGGAATACGCCGAATCTGCCCAGAAATAGTCATATTCGATTACAGGAGTCGGAGGGAGCGGATGGATCTGGCTGCCTTGGATTGTGGCAGGAGTGACAGCAGGATGTTGTCTCGAGCCGCCAAGCACATGGGCTTCAAGCAAGGTGATCTGTGAAGCAGGCGGGAAATCGGCTAACAATGCCATACACCTGAGCCGCCACCGCATGGTTACGCTCCTCGCCGAACACTCTTTGCGGCCAGGTGATGGCCAGCGTTAGCCGAATCTCTGCGAAGGGAGCCGGGCTGAGCGGATGAAGAGGATGCGCTCTGGCCTGAGATGTTGCTATAGTGGTGTTAATTGTGGACTGAGCGTGAACTTTACTTTCGACTGCGAACAAGAAATAGACGGTCGTTGGATCGCCGAGGTGCCGCAGCTACCTGGCGTCCTTGCATACGGGAGCACCTCTGCTGATGCAATGGCCAAGGCCGAGATCCTGGCCCTTCGTGTTATCGCTGATCGGCTTGAAAGTGGCGAATCTGAGCCAGTCAGTATCCGGTTCTCGCTTCCACTCCCCGCATGAGTAATTGGCCGTCAGCCAAAGCCAATAAAGTATTAGCGGCCTTGCATTCTATTGGATGGAGAATTAAGCGTCAGTCAGGATCTCACAAGACGCTTGAACACGCAGATTATCCTGACTACGTTTTTGCTTTTCATGATGGCGAGGAGATTGGTCCCAGAATGTTGTCTCGAATTTCCAAGGACACCGGCCTCAAGCCAGGTGATCTGTGACGCAGGCGGGAAATCGGCTAACAATGCCATGCACCTGAGCCGCCGCCAGATGATTTTCTTTCTTAGGAGTTTGCGGAAAAACCCGCAAATAGGGTCGAGTTCTCCCTCCACTGAGCACATATCTCGTTGTTTTCGACGTTTGGCAGGTTTCAGCTGTGTTTGAGGTGAGTTTTTGGGAGTTTTTGGGGCCAGTTCAACCACTGTTGCCTTGAAATTGGCACACCTCTGGGTAAATGGCCCCTCATGCCGCCTCCATGACAGGCTTGAGGATGTTGCTCAGACGGATCAGGTTGTAGGCGATCACGTGCAGGCCAAACACGCCGCTGACGTTTTCTTTGCCGCGCAGCTTGAATTGGCGTAAGCCGCTGAATTCCTTGATCCAGCCGAAAATCTTCTCGATGCCCCTGCGGGCATTGATTGACTTGGCATAGCCCTCGTGGCGTGTGGTGCGGCCATCAATGGCTGAGCCCCCACTGCGTGCGGTGTTTTGCGCGACGTGAGGAGTCACTCCCAGCCGGCGCATCTCAGCGACAAACCCTTTGGTGTCGTAGTTCTTGTCAGCGCCGATGGTCTTCCGGCGAGCGCCCGGGCGATCAGCGGCCATGTCCTTGGCAGCATCCCGCTCACCAAAACCATCCGCCAAGGTGACGCGACAATCGACCACCAGATCGTGGCGGTTCTCCATGAGCACATGCCCCCGGTAGCTCAGCTGTGCCGGATGGGCATTGGATTTCCGGGCCAGCATGGCCTCGGGATCCGTTGTGGATCGATGGGTGTCGTTGCTGAGCTTGATGCCCCGAAAATCGCCCTTGGCTCGCTTCTTCCCCTCCTTGGGTGCCCCGAATCCCTCTCCCGGTCCACTTGCTGGTGGCGGTGCATCCTCCTTGCCATCGATGCGCTCCAGGGAGGCATGGGACGCCCATGCCTGCAGCAACGTGCCATCCACTGAGAAGTGCTCTTCGCTGAGCAGTGGTTTCACCTCTGGCGAGCCCATGAGCTTGTCGAGGAACACACCCATCACCTCTTTGTTGAGGAGCCGTTGGCGATTTTTGGTGAATGTGGTGGGGTGCCAGATCGGATCATCCGGGCTCAGGCCCACAAACCAGCGAAACAGCAGGTTGTAGTGCAGTTGCTCCAACAGCAGCCTTTCGGAGCGGAGGCCGTAAAAGGCCTGCAGCAGAGAGGCCAACAGCAGCTGCTCAGGTGGCACCGATGGTCTGCCCTCCCTGGCGTAGAGCACCTCAAAGGTGCCATGGAGCTCAGCGAGCGCCTGGTCAGCCAGCCTGCGGATCCGCCGCAGAGGATGGGTGGGCGGGATTCGCTCCTCAATGGAGACGTAGGAGAACAGTGCGCCGCTGCGCTCCTGTTGACCTCGCATCTGATCCGCTTCGGCTGATCCATCATCGCAGGGCTGGCCGGGTTTTTCAGCGAACTCTTAAAGGCTGACAACGAAGCCCGCGCTGAGGCGGAACGATGGAAGGCAGAGGCGGAGCGCTTGGCCAAGGAGAAAGAGGAATGGCAAAAGCGAGCCACCGCAGCGGCTGCTGAGCCTCTGCGCCCCAGTGACCAGCCCAAGACCTCAGCCCCCCAAGACCCATCTCTGATTAAGATCCCCACGAGGAGGGGCTGGCTGGTGCGGGAGGGGAACGAGTGGCACAAGCGTGAGGAGGCGATCGATGTGTGGGGCTACCGGGAGGAGCTGGAGGAGGGTGTGGCGATCCCCATGGTTCAGATCCCCGCAGGGGAGTTTCTGATGGGTTCACCCCCAAACGAGGAGGGCCGCTCTGATGATGAAGGCCCCAAGCACCGGCTGACGCTGCCGCGCTTTTTCCTGGGCCAAACGCCTGTGACCCAGGCCGAGTGGCAGGTGGTGGCGGGCTGGCGGAAGGTGGGAACAGACCTGAACCCTGAGCGTTCACGTTTCAAAGGAGCCAGCAAACCTGTGGAGTGCGTGGGTTGGACGGAGGCAATAGAGTTTTGCCAGCGACTGAGTGAGCGGAGTGGGAAGGCTTACACCCTGCCCAGTGAAGCGCAGTGGGAATATGCGTGCCGGGCGGGAACACAGACTCCCTTTGCCTTTGGGGAAACCTTGACGACGGAACTGGCCAACTATGACGGCTCACTTGGCTATGGATCTTTCCCCAAGGGAAAGTACAGAAAGCAGACCACACCTGTGGGTCTTTTTCCAGCCAATGCCTGTGGATTGCACGACATGCACGGCAATGTATGGAAATGGTGCCTGGACACGTGGCATGGCAATTACTTCGACGCGCCCACCGATGGTAGGCCTTGGAGATTTGCTCGAGACGAAGGAAGACTGCTGCGCGGCGGTTGTTGGAAAAACCATCCCGCTAAATGCCGCTCGGCCTCCCGCTTCTACGGAGACCTCGACTTTGCCTACTACGGCGTCGGGTTCCGCGTGGTCTGCCTCCCCTAGAGCCCTTCCCTTAACACTTAATCTCTTATTCCTTTAATCCCTCAACACTTGGCTGTTTTTTAACCATTGGCTGTTGATTGACTAGCGCCGTAGGCGCCCAAATTTTTTCCTTCCCTAAATCCCTGCGATGTTATCGAGCGCTTCTGCTACTATCTGGAGAAACGCCAGGCAGAAGAAAACCGGCCGGGAACCCCCGGCCGGCTGAGGCCCAAGGCCTCAGAGCACCGACACGGTGGTGCCAAAGCGCCCCTGCATCTTGCGAGCGAGGGCATGGGCTTTCTCGGCCGGAATGAAGCGCACCTTTTTGACGGGCTTGCCTCGACGACCAAGGGGGACAGTTGGCGCTCATGGCCATACTCCTTGATGCCAACTGCTTCGCAGAAGCCCAAGGGCTACGGGATAGACATGCATCACCAGAGCACGGATCTGGCAGCAGGGACCGGAGGGGATTGCCATGGAAGGAACGGCGTGGGACGCCCGCCAAGCGCCCTCCGCCCGAGTGGCTGCAAGGACTGCGACAGCAGCCCGGCCTGATCCTTGCTGCCGCTTGGGTGGGGGGCAGTGTGGAAGGGTGCCCATGGCGTTCCTTTGGCGATCACCGAGGGGCACCAGGCGGAGTCCGGGGTTGTGAGCATGGGGCCGGTGGCTGGAGGATGGCCAGGGGCGTCAGATCCCCTTGATTCGAGGCAAGGGCGTTGGGGTGCGCTGTCCGGCGAGGGGAGGCCCTGGGTGCGGAGCAAGCCTTGCGGGCGGGTTGGTCGCCTGGCGTGGTGCATCGTCGTGAGGGCCTCAGCAGCGCCAAATTCAAATTGGGCGCTAATCATTAGTGTCCAAGACCTAGAACTGACAGGCGCAACAATATTTTCTGCATGCAGAAATTAATTAGGGCTTGCTGAATTTCGTTCGCGTGGATTTCAGGGGCGACAAGGGCGGCGAGATCAGTCCGCACGAATAAGCGCCAACAACCTCACTTGTAT
>Ga0194129_10009803_pt1 | contig 10597 bp, 9 predicted proteins | sample TA2KigCa35mmetaG_FD_150862 | JGI IMG/M metagenome (GOLD analysis project Ga0194129, IMG submission 150862) | Freshwater microbial communities from Lake Tanganyika, Tanzania - TA2015038 Kigoma Deep Cast 35m | ecosystem: Environmental > Aquatic > Freshwater > Lake | place: Tanzania: Lake...
AGATATCTTTGTATCGTGAGGGCGGCTTTGTTGATCTCTGCCGTGGGCCCCACGTGCCCTCTACCGGCAAGCTCAAGGTCTTCAAACTAATGAAGGTAGCCGGGGCCTATTGGCGCGGCGACCATCGCAACGAAATGCTGCAGCGGGTCTATGGCACTGCCTGGGCCAAAAAAGAAGACCTGCAGGCCTATCTGCACCAGCTCGAAGAGGCCGAAAAACGCGACCACCGCAAACTGGGCAAGGCGCTCGACCTGTTTCATGTGCAGGACAACGCCCCCGGCATGGTCTTCTGGCATCCCAAGGGATGGACGATCTGGCAGCAGGTGGAGCAGTACCTGCGCCAGGTGTACAAAGACGCTGGCTACCACGAGATACGCTGCCCATCGATTCTCGACCGGTCGCTCTGGGAAAAGTCTGGCCACTGGGAGCACTACAAAGACAATATGTTCACCACGGCCTCAGAGAACCGAGACTATGCCTTAAAGCCCATGAACTGCCCCGGCCATGTGCAGGTCTATAACTCCGGCCTGCGCAGCTACCGCGACCTTCCTCTGCGCTACGGCGAGTTTGGCTCCTGCCACCGAAACGAATCGTCAGGAAGTCTGCATGGCCTTCTGAGGGTGCGCGGCTTCACCCAAGACGATGGGCACATTTTTTGTACCGAAGACCAGATTCAGTCTGAAGTACAGGCCTTTACCGAGAAGCTTCTCGAGGTCTATCACCACTTTGGCTTTACCGATGTCATCTACCGGCTCTCTACCCGCCCTGCCAATCGGGTGGGCTCTGACGAGAGCTGGGACAAGGCCGAGCAGGCCCTTTCTGAGGCCCTCAACCGTGTGGGCGTGCAATGGGAACTACTGCCTGGCGAGGGAGCCTTCTATGGCCCAAAGGTAGAGTACAGCCTGAAGGATTCGCTAGGTCGCATCTGGCAGTGCGGCACTATCCAGGTGGATTTTAATATGCCGGTGCGCCTGGGCGCCGAGTATGTTGCCGAAGACAACACCCGTCGCCATCCTGTCATGCTGCATCGGGCGATCGTGGGCTCACTCGAGCGGTTTATTGGCATTCTCATCGAGAACCATGCCGGCGCCATGCCCGTCTGGCTGGCCCCGGTGCAGGTGGTGGTTGCCTCAATCACCGAAAACCAGGCCGAATATGCCCACCAGGTGGCCCAGACCCTTATAAAACAAGGCATTCGCGCCGAAACAGACTTGCGGAACGAGAAAATTTCCTATAAAATCCGTGAGTTAAGCCTTCAAAAAGTACCCTACATTGCTGTTGTGGGTGATAAAGAGAAGGCAACTGGGCAGGTTGCCCTACGCATCCGCAGGTCGGTAAACACTGCGTCGGGGCCGGCCCCGGGCAAAGACTCTGCAGAGGCAGGCACTGAGCCGGTGGTGTTGTCCTTAGAAGATCTTGCAGTTCGTATTGCATCAGAGGTGGCCGCCCGGGCCTAAGGCAGACGGGTGTTAGCGTAAAAAGCCGCGAAAAGCGGCAAACGTGGGGGGCCAGAGTGTTATGACATTCAATGGGGTTAGATAATCGCTACAGAAAGAACGCACCGCGTTAACGAAGAAATAACCGTTCCAGAGGTTCGTCTCATTGGGGTGGACAACGAGGCAGTAGGCATCGTAAAAATTGCAGAGGCCCTTCGGCTGGCCGAAGAGGCCGAGGTAGATCTGGTGGAAATCGCCCCGCAGGCGGTTCCGGTGGTCTGCAAGCTCATGGACTTCGGAAAGTTCAAGTACCAAGAGCAAAAGCGGGCCCACGATGCCAAGCTCAAGCAGAAAGTAATACAGGTTAAAGAAGTAAAGTTTCGTCCGGGAACCGACGAAAACGACTACCAGGTAAAGCTGCGAAACCTTACCCGGTTTCTTGAAGAAGGTGATAAGGCCAAGGTCACCATTCGGTTCCGTGGCCGTGAAATGGCCCACCAAGAGTTTGGAATGCGCATGCTTGAAAGGGTGAAAGAAGACCTCGCAGAGCTCGGTCAGGTGGAGCAGATGCCAAAGCTAGAGGGGCGCCAAATGGTCATGGTAATGGCGCCCAAAAAGAAAAAGTAGTACGCAGGTTTTTTTGTTGTCTGTCGTAGGCTGTACCTCGGTTGTCAATGCAGTACGGTGTAAAAACTCGGCTGCTATGGGGCTAAAGTGAGGGCAGGGTGCCTTCCCCCTATAGGGCTATATAAAGGAACTGTTATGCCCAAAATGAAGACCAAAAAGGCCGCTGCCAAGCGGTTTATGGCCAGAGGCAGTGGGTCCATCAAGCGTGCCCACGCCACCAAGCGCCATATTCTTACCAAGCGCACCACCAAAAACAAACGTCAGCTTCGTGGCACCCTCACTGTGCATCCCTCTGATGCCCAGCATGTGCGCGACATGATGCCCTACGCGTAAAGGAGAACCACTATGCCTCGCGTAAAACGTGGTGTTACGGCTCGCGCCCGTCACAAAAAAATTCTTGCCCTGGCCAAAGGCTTTCGGGGTCGTCGCAATAATGTCTTTCGTGTTGCCAAGCAGGCCGTTATGCGCGCCGGTCAGTATGCCTATCGCGACCGCCGCAATCGCAAACGGGTCTTCCGCGCCCTATGGATCACGCGTATTAACGCGGCCTGCCGTGCCCAAGACATCACCTATAGCCGGTTCATCAATGGCCTGAAAAAGGCAGGTATCGAGATGGACCGTAAGGTGCTGTCAGATCTGGCCGTTGCCGATAAGGCCGCCTTTTCCGCCATTGTGGCCAAGGCCAAGGCGGCCCTGGGCTGATCGGGCTGCAGTAGTCTTCGCCTCGCTGGTCGTTTCCCATGGTCGAGCTCGATAGGCTCGTCTTAGAGGCGGTCTCCGCCTTTGAGGCGGCGCAAGATGCCGCTTCCCTAGAAAACGAGAAGGCTCGGTTTCTGGGCAAGGCCGGGCCGCTTACCGACCTGCTCAAGGGCCTCACCGCCCTCGACCCGCAGGCACGCAAAGAGCAAGGGGCCCTGGTCAATCAGGCCAAAAAGTCTATCGAAGCGGCCCTCGTAAGCCGCAGACAGGCCCTCGCCCAAAAGGCCCTTGCCGGAAGGCTTTCCGCCGAATCCATCGACATCACCCTGCCGGGCCGAGGCAGGGGCGTTGGCACGATTCATCCGGTGATTAAAACCTGGCAGCGCATTGAGGCGATTTTTCGAGCCATTGGGTTTGATGTGGCCGATGGCCCCGAGATCGAAAACGACTGGACCAACTTTACCGCTCTGAACAACCCCGAAAACCATCCCGCCCGGTCGATGCAGGACACCTTCTACCTCGACCGTAACGATGCCTCCGGGCTGCCCCTTCTGCTGCGCACCCATACCAGCCCGATGCAGGTGCGCTACGCACGGTCGCACACGCCGCCCATTAAGGTAATTGCCCCGGGCCGCACCTACCGTGTTGATAGCGACGCCACCCACTCGCCGATGTTCCATCAGGTGGAGGGGCTCTGGCTGGGCGACGCGGTAAGCTTTGCCGACCTCAAGGGCCTGTACCACGACTTCCTGCAGCAGTTTTTCGACACCACCGATCTTGATGTCCGGTTTCGGCCGTCTTTCTTTCCCTTTACCGAGCCCTCTGCCGAGATTGATATGCGGTTTGGAAGCGGCCCGCTGCAAGGCCGGTGGCTCGAGATCTCGGGGGCTGGGCAGGTGCACCCCACGGTGATCCGCCACTTTGGCCTGGAGCCCGAAAAGGTGATGGGGTTTGCCTTTGGCAGCGGGCTCGAGCGGCTCACCATGCTGCGCTATGGCATTGGCGACCTACGCCTATTTTTTGAAAATGACCTGCGGTTCTTACGGCAGTTCCAGGGGGTCTAGCCATGCGTATCCCTGAGTTCTGGCTGCGATCCTGGATAGACACCGATGCATCTGTCGAGGCAATTGCCGATGCCCTCACCATGGCCGGCCTCGAAGTCGAAGACCTCGAGTCGGCCGCGCCTCCGTTTTCGGGGGTGGTGCTTGCCCGAATCGAATCTGCCGAAAAGCATCCCGATGCAGATCGGCTAAGGGTCTGTCGGGTTAATGCAGGGCCTGGCGCAGAGTCGCTGCAGATTATCTGCGGGGCACCCAATGCACGGGTAGGCATCTATGTGGCCTGCGCCCGCGAAGGCGCAGTGCTGCCTGGCAACTTCAAGATTAAGCGGGCCAAGATGCGCGGGGTCGAAAGTCAAGGCATGCTCTGCTCGCAAAAAGAGCTGGGTATCTCTGACGAAAGCGAGGGTATTGTCGAGCTCAGCCCAACGGCCTCTGATGCCCTTGGTACCAATCTGCGCGACCTGCTTAGGCTGGATGAGAAAACCCTGGTGCTCAAGCTCACGCCCAACCGGCCCGACTGCCTGTCGGTCTTTGGCGTGGCCCGCGAGCTCTCGGCGGTTCTCGGAAAGCCAATGCGGGCGCCTGAGCCGCTAACTGCCGGCCTGCTGCAAAACCTGTCTAGCGACCTGGTGGCGCCCTCACGCCTTGCTGCCCGGGCAATGGGCATCTGCCCTGTGGGCTGCCAGGCGGTGTTTCCGATTCACCTTCGGCCAGAAACCCATCCCGGCGCGCGGCCCCTTTGCGGGCGGTTCTCCAGCCGCGTGATTCAAGGCGTAAACGCCCGCGCCGACACGCCGGATTTTGTCCGCAAACGGCTGGAAGCCGCAGGCCAGCGGTGTATATCGGTGCTGGTAGATCTCTCCAACTATGTCATGCTCGAGCTCGGACGGCCCAGCCATATCTTCGACCTTGATGCCTTAGCGCCGATGGCAGACGGCGGCATTGAGGTGCGCTGGGCCCACGAAGGCGAGTCGTTCGAGCTGCTCAATGGCCAGTCGCCCGTTCTGTCACCCTATTTTGGCGTCATCGCCGATGCCAAAGGGCCGGTTGCGCTTGCCGGCATTATGGGCGGCCAGCGCTCCGCGGTGTCCGATGGCACCCAGAATATCCTTATCGAGGCGGCCTTCTGGTGGCCCGATGCAGTCCGTGGCCGATCCCAGCAGCTTAAGTTCTCCACCGATGCGGGCCACCGGTTTGAGCGCGGGGTGAGCGCCGAGACCACCGTGGCGCATATTGAGCTGCTGAGCGCTCTGATACTGCAGGTATGTGGCGGCAGGGCCGGCCCTATGCAAGACCAAACCCTGGCGGTTCCGGCCCGGCCCCAGGTCACGATGCGCCGCAGCCGCTGCGTGAAGGTTATGGGCCGAGACTATTCGGTGGCGCAGATCTGTCAGGTGTTCGAGCGGCTGCAGCTTCCCTATGTCCATCAGGCGCGGGCAGATGACGATCTCTTCTGCATAACCCCTCCCGCAGAGCGTTTTGACCTGGAAATCGAAGAAGACCTTATCGAAGAGGTTGCCAGGGTTGTGGGCTTTGATGCCATCGCGGTGCGCTCTCCCGTGGCAGACCTGGTGCCCCGTATTCCTCAGGAAACCGAACGCTCGGCCCACGCCCTTCGGCAGGCCATGGTCTACCAGGACTACCACGAGGTGGTTACCTACAGCTTTATCGATCCTGCCCAGGCAGAGGGCTTTGCAGCGCCATCGGACTGGCTGCAGCTGCTCAACCCGATTGCGGCGCAGTATTCCCTGATGCGGCCTAGCCTGCTGCCCAGCCTGGTCAAGGTGCTCCAGGACAACTTAGCCCGTCAGGAGTCGCGGGTACGACTCTTCGAAGTCGGGCGCGTGTTTCTTGCTGCGCCGGCAGTGGCAGATGGGCCCACCACGGTGGCAGGCATCCACCAGCCCAGCCGAATTGGCGCGCTGGCCTACGGGCCGGTGGCCGAGGAGCAGTGGGGCCAGCCCACCCGGGGTGTGGACTTCTTTGATATCAAGGCCGACCTTCAGGCCATGGTTGCGCCCTTAACGATTGACTGCCTGCCCGCCTCAGAATCCGAGCCCTTGCCGTTTCTGCATCCGGGTCAGTCGGCCTGGGTAGCGGTCTCTGGCAAAAGGGTAGGCTGGCTGGGCGCCCTGCATCCCAGCCTGCAACAGACCTGGGAGATTCCAAGGCCAGTCATGGCCTTCGAGCTAGACCTCGATAGCCTTACCCAGCTGGGCCTGCCAACGCCCCAAACGCCCTCGCGGTTTCCCATGGTGGTGCGCGACCTGGCCTTCGTGGTCGACCTTGGGCTTGCCTCTGGGGCGGTGGTTGCGGCCATCAATAAGCTAAAAAATAATAATAAACAGCTGGTTATACTAAGTAACTTCATGTGTTTTGATGAATACAAGGGGCAGGGTATTGCACAGAATGAAAAAAGCCTTGCATTCCGGTTCTTCTTCCAAGATACTGATCGAACTCTCTCGGATACCGATATCGACCAGGCTATTGCCCTCATAGTGGAAGTAGTGCAGCGCGACTGCAGAGCCACCCTTCGAACCGCATAAAGCCCCTGTATTCACCCGCCCTCCCTTAGGATTCCAAGCCCCGTGCTCACAGAAACAAAGGCCGAACCCGAAATAGAAACCGTCATCACGCTTTCAGGGGCAGGGGCTCTTACCAAGGCAGAGCTCGCCGAAATCCTGTTTGACCAGGTGGGGCTCAATAAGCGCGAGGCCAAGGAGCTTGTCGATGGCTTTTTCGAAGAAATTCGCTGTGCCCTGGTAGATGGGGAGCTGGTCAAGCTCTCGGGTTTTGGCAATTTTCAGCTGCGCAACAAGTCCTCCCGGCCGGGCCGTAACCCCAAAACGGGTGAGCCTATTCCCATCTCGGCAAGGCGGGTAGTCACATTTCACGCAAGCCAGAAGCTTAAAAATCAAGTTCAGGGAATTACTTCCGACTCTGAAGAAGGCCTCGATGACGAAGGCTAAAGGGCTGACGGTACTGTTCGTGTCACGAAAAGATTCGATAAAAGCGGTTTAGGAAGGGGTTTCGTTGGGTTCAATTGTGCTTCCGGGTATTCCGTCAAAGCGATATTTCACTATTGGTGAGGTGAGTGAGCTTTGTCAGGTAAAGCCCCACGTGCTGCGCTATTGGGAGCAGGAGTTCACCCAGCTCAAGCCCGTAAAACGCCGGGGCAACCGCCGGTACTACCAGCACCATGAGGTGCTGCTCATCCGTCGCATCCGCGAATTGTTGTACGAAGAGGGCTTTACCATTAATGGCGCCCGGCACCGGCTGGTTGAGGCGCGGCCCGCTGCGCAGCAAGAGGGCAAGTCAGACCAGGGTGGTCTGGTAGCTGCGGCATCCGAAATGGCTCACGATGGGGTCGCCCGGAGCCTTGGCGATGCCAACGCCCGCGGCCTGCGCGCCGCAGACAGGCAGCACGCCGACGGCGCTGGCCTGTCAGCCGGTTTGCGCAAAGAACTCACCGAGATCCTGCGTATCCTCAAGTCCTAGCGCCCGTTCACAGACGGGCTTGGGTCTGTTAGCCAGGGGCCTTATGTTAAAGTTCAAAGTTCGGTCGGGGCGTAGCGCAGCCTGGTAGCGCACTTGCATGGGGTGCAAGGGGTCGGATGTTCGAATCATCTCGCCCCGACCAATATCTAAGCGGGTTGAGACTAAATCGACTGCTTCAAACATCCAGAGTTAAAGCACTTTGGGTACAAGATTGGGTACAACTTCGACTCCTTAGATTAGACCTTCGATGAGGCCTGTGCTGAGTCTCCCTTTGTTTCCTAAGGACTTTTTCGTGGGACTCAAACCTCGTGTGGGATAGCCCCCACCCCCATCAAAATTTCCATCAGGCCGGCCCCACCCGGGGGGTACCCCCCTAATTCGGTTGATTGTACCAATCGGCCCCACTGCACCTTATCTTGCTCAAACGAGCTTCCCCAGGTTAAACACGCTCAGCCAACCCAAGGCTCATAAGTGATGCCGTTGCCGATGAGGCTGAGGACGCCGGTCTGATTTTCTGCCGACTCGGCAAAGTCGGCCAGCACCTTGGCCTTGGTCTTTTCAGGGTTGGTGTTTAGTTCGTTTAGCCACCAGTTATAGCCTGAGGCCTCCGGCTGCCTGCCCAAGACGTTGGTGTAGAGCTTGGATAAAAACTCCTCGCTTGTGGGATTGCTGCCGTAGCCCTGGCGAAACTCGTTTGAATCAATAAATCTCGCAGAGACCTCGATCAGATCCATATCATTATCCATCTTATCGATCCAGAACCCCAGGCCCGCCGTATCGCCCGCCATCGGGTCTCGGTTAAAGGCTGCCTTATAGACACGATAGGCCTGACCGGCATCACCACTGATGTCGAGTGCAACTGACACATCCTCAAAAGAGATCCGCTCTACGCCGATAAGGGAGTCGGTACCTTCAGTAGCGGTCTTAACGCGCCACTGCCCATTCGACTCGCGAACAATCTCAGCCCCATCTCGCTTGGCATCGAGCACAAGCACATCGAGACCATCCCCACCATCCACTCGATCGTTGCCTTCGCCTCCAATCAGGAAATCGTCGCGCTTGGACGCAAATATCTGATCGTCGCCCTTGCCGCCAGAAAACACTTTCTTCTCTTCCGGAAAATCTTCAGCCCGAATAATGTCGTTATCGTCACCGCCGATGACCATGGCCTTTGATTGCAACGCCTTCTTCTGGGCAAGCTCATCATCTTTCAGGTTTGCGGTCTCCGCTACCTCAAATGCCTGCTCCACCCGCCCTACGAGCGAAACGACCTTTGATTTTTCCAGTACATGTGCTACGGCATCGAAGTTCTTAAAGTCAGTCCGCCCGGTCTCGGCGATCACTGCCAGCATCTCTGCATAACTTAACGTTTTTAGATCAGATTTGATTGCGTTTGCCGCAATGTGCGCTGTGTAATTGAATCCGGGCTGGGCCGCAGCGCCCCCCGTCTCCGACATGAGATCGTCCCATGCCTTGGAGCCGACCGCAGGCAATGCAATTAGTTCTCCCCCTTCTAAAACCTTGGCTGCCGTAGTCGCAACCGCATCGTTTTTAAATGTATTACCAAGCCCGACCGTGCTGCTTGTTGCCGTGCGGTGGGCAGCCAGATCGAAATCCTTAAAGTCCGTACGCCCCGTCTCTTTAATCAGCCGAATAACATCGTCATAACTTAAATCGGTCCTGGTACGTATCGTCATTGCAGCAATATGAGCTGCGTAATCAAATCCCTGTGGAATCTCAGCGGTGCCGAGCGATTTCACCAAGTCACTAAAGACGGCAGAGCCCGCAGTCGGGGGCTGCAATAAGGTCTTTGTATCAGTGGGAATATAGCTCGGGGCGACAAATACGCCGTTGACGGTATTTGCCTTGATATGGGAATCGTAACTAAAGCTCGGCGCGAACATTGCGTCACCGACCTGTCGATACAGCGCTTCTCGCTCTGACTCAGAAAGCGTGAGCACCGATCTGCCGGAAGAGGCACCGTTCGTCGATGGGGGCAGCATCGACCCTCCCGTCGGTGCGGTCGTCGCTCCGGAGTTTACGGACGACGTGACCGATCCCCCCGTAGGCGTGGTTGTCGGAATCGCTACCGGGGTCGTTGGAGGAACGTATACCGGCGCAGTAAAAACACCATTCACGGTGTTCGCGCTGATATGGGCCTCATAGTTAAAGCCAGGGGCGTACATCGCATCCCCCACCTGCTGATACAGCGTCGCCTTTTCTGCGGAGGACAGATCGGCAACAGTCTTCGACGTATTTGAGGCCGAGGGGCTGGCCCCACTCCCGGACGAAGGCACCGGAGCGGGAGCGGGAGCGGGCGCGGGTGTCGGCGTTGGCGTCGGCGTCGGTGGAGGCGTGTACGTCACGACTGGATCTGGCGCAGGAGGCACATAAACGATGGGCACGGGCGGCGGCGCGGGCGCGGGGGCCGGGGCGGGGGCCGGAGCCGACGTTGCAGCGACGTGCGCCTCATAGCTAAAGCTTGGCTGGTGCATCGCATCACCTACCTGGCTGTACAACGCGCTGAGCTCTGAGGGAGATAGGTTCGGGAGGGCCATATTCAATTACTCCAGCATCTAGAAACTCTTCGTATTGTCTATGACAAAACGATAAAATGCAAGGCTAGCAGCTATTTTTATGTGTCCCCACACATCTGTCCGGTCGATTTCATAGCAAAATCAATTGGTTACTGGTGGGCTGATTTTCTTCTTTCAGTACGGCATTTGCAACCAGTTGATCTAGCGTGATTTTTTCGAAAATATTGGTTTCTATGAGGTGCAAAAAAATCTGTGGCGAGACCGGGAATCACTGAGGTGCCGGCGGCGATTGCAGCCCAGCCGAGTTCGATCCTGGGAAGTATGCTCACCCTGGCCTGTCAACCGCGATGGCGAGGTCAGTGAATTTCTGCACCTTGATGCAGAGTCGGTCATGCATCGCCTAAGGGCGGGAGATTATTCGATCGATGCCGGGTGTGTACTGGCGCAGGGCCTCTTGCATCAATACCAGCGGATGATGGGCCAGCCTTTTTCCACTGCAATCTGATGGAGCTGTTCGTCGGGCTGAACCGCCACCGGATTCTGCACAAGTTCTAATAGGGGCCGATCGTTGATCGACCCGCTGTATCCCCAGGTCTCGAAGTGATCGATGGACTGGCCCTTTTGTTTTAGCCAGTCGAGCAGTCGGTGGACCTTTCCTTCCCGCATGTTGATGACGCCTTCGGCCTTTCCGGTAAAGCGTCCGTTCTGACGGGCGGGTTCTGTGGCGATCAGATGTTCG
>Ga0194129_10009806_pt1 | contig 10595 bp, 9 predicted proteins | sample TA2KigCa35mmetaG_FD_150862 | JGI IMG/M metagenome (GOLD analysis project Ga0194129, IMG submission 150862) | Freshwater microbial communities from Lake Tanganyika, Tanzania - TA2015038 Kigoma Deep Cast 35m | ecosystem: Environmental > Aquatic > Freshwater > Lake | place: Tanzania: Lake...
CAAACTTAATTAATATCCTACTTTTAATTGGATTATTAATTTTCTCATTTGCGGATTCAGTTAAAACAAGTTTAAAGAGTCGTCAAGAGCGAATTTCTGACAATTTAGATAACGCCGCAAATAGATTAATACTTGCAAACTTTCGTTACAAAGATACAGTAGAATCTTTGGAAAAAATACGTACTAAAGCCATTGATTTACAAAGAGAAAAAATCGAAGAACTAAGACAAACAAAGACTTCAAACTTTGCACAATTTCAACCATATGTGGCTGAAGAAGTTAAAGCTTTGAAAGCGTTAGTTTTAGGTCAATATAGATCTTTTGATAGACAATTAGTGAATCGCATTTTCCGATCTTATCAAAAGCATGAAAATAGCCCATCAAAACAATTGACAGGCAAAACTCCAAGGCAAAGCCGTTGGTAATAAATTAAAGAAACATTATTGAATCGTATGGGATGTCTTGACAAAGTCCAATTAAGCCAAAATTTGATTCAAAATTTTGTAAAAGCTTTTTTAGCTGCGCCAAACGCTTATGATATGTATCATATTGGAGTTTGGTTCCGAACGTTATCGTATCATACAGCTCAAACGTTTCCTTCAAGTGAATCTATACCAAAACAAGCAAAAACAAATTTAAACGCAAGTTTAATTCGTAAATCGTTTACGAATAACATTCGTTATAAAATTGCTGCAAGACGTAAAGATTCAGAAGATTTCGTTATTTGGAGATTGTTGTTACCAGCTTGGAAATCATCATTTAATCACGAATTTGAGTTACTATTTGGTAACTGGTTCTACGAAGGTTTTCGTAATAGAATCGTTTCTTCATTAGTCTCAATATTCCCATCAATATTTGATCGTCTTTGTCGTTTACATAGACTTCGAATAGTAGATGAAATTTGTACAGTAAAAGATTGGACATCGAGATTTAATAGTGAGAAATTATTAGATAAACTTTCTGATGTATTAGATTTTACTGACGAAAATCCAGAACGTTTAAATCCAGCAGATCATGCTTTTTTAATTAAAAAGCAATTAACAAGTAAAAATATTGTGCGTGGATATACTTGTCGAGTAGATTCAGTTGTCTTCAACTTTACAACAAACCGTTTAATGGGTTCTCAATTAATTGAGAATTTTTACGAGTAATGTAAAAGTACAGCACAAAAGATAATCTTTAGTATAAAGATTATTAAATTATTCTAGGGTTTCTAGGAATTTAGGAGAACTATAAAATTTAGGATTTAGTGTAAGAAAATGAGTAATGTTTTTTACGATCAACTTGATGAGTTAGCTACACGTTTCTCTGTTCAAGATAACTTCGTTAAAGAGACTGGGACAGTAATCCAAGTAGGTGATGGTATTGCTCAAGTTTATGGTTTAAATTTCGTTGTAGTAGGTGAAATTTTAAACTTTAAAGTTCCAGGTTCAGAAGGTGAAATCATTGGTATTGCCTTAAACTTAGAAGAATTATATACTGGTGTCGTTATCGTAACGAATTCAACAAGTATTAAAGAAGGAACTGTCGTTGAAAGAACTGGTCGTGTTGCAACTGTACCAATTGGTTCAGATATGCTAGGCCGTATTCTTGACCCATTAACAAGTCCTTTAGATGGTAAAGGTCCAATTACAATTGAAACATCAAGAATGCTAGAACCAACAGTTCCAGGTATTGTTGAACGTCAATCAGTATGTGAACCTCTACAAACAGGTATCGTTGCAATTGACTCGATTATTCCAATTGGACGTGGACAACGTGAGTTAATCATCGGTGATAGACAAACAGGTAAAACAGCTATTGCATTAGATACAATTATTAACCAAGCAACTGAAAATGTAATTTGTGTTTATGTTGCAATTGGTCAAAAAGCATCATCAGTAGCTTCAGCTGTTCGTGTATTAAATGAAAAAGGTGCTTTAAAATATACAGTTGTTATTGCAGCTAACGCTGATGCGCCAGCTCCAATGCAATATATTGCGCCATATGTAGGTGCAAGTATTGCAGAATACTACATGTACTCAGGTCGTCATACACTAGTAATTTATGATGATTTAACAAAACAAGCACAAGCTTACCGTCAAATGTCATTATTACTTCGCCGACCACCAGGACGTGAAGCTTACCCAGGTGACGTATTCTATTTACACTCACGTTTATTAGAACGTGCTGCAAAATTAAACGATGTATTTGGTGGTGGTAGTATGACTGCGTTACCAATTATCGAAACACAAGCGGGTGATGTATCTGCGTATATCCCTACAAACGTTATTTCGATTACTGACGGACAAATCTTCCTTTCTGAGGATTTATTCAACTCAGGTATTCGACCAGCTATTAACGTAGGTATTTCAGTATCACGTGTAGGTTCAGCTGCACAAATTAAGGCAATGAAACAAGTTGCTGGTACTTTAAAACTTGAATTAGCACAATTTGATGAACTTCAAGCATTCTCACAATTCGCGTCAGATCTTGATGCGACAACGCAACGTCAGTTAGCGCGTGGACAAAGATTACGTGAATTATTAAAGCAACCACAATTTGCACCATATCCTGTTGAAGAGCAAGTAGCTTTAATTTATACAGGTACAAATGGCTATCTTGATAATGTAGCTATGGAAAACGTTAAACCATTCTTAGCTAGTTTACGTGACAAATTACGTACAAAACCAGACTTCGTAAATGGTGTTCGTGCTGAAAAGAAACTAACTCCAGAATTAGAAGCAGCATTAAAAGAGCTTATTCAACAAACACAATCTGAATTTGTTCAAGCATAAACTTTAAATCCTCTTAGTTTAATAACTAAGAGGATTTAAACTGCTACGTTAATAAAAAGAATAAGGTTATATCCTATATTTATTTTCTATTAATTAGTAGTACCCCCAAGGGAATTCGAATCCCTGTTACCTCCGTGAAAGGGAGATGTCCTAGGCCACTAGACGATGGGGGCTTGTGTTACAAGACAATATGTATTTTCCTGTAATACAAGAGAAATGTCAAGTGTTAATATTATTTTTAAATAATATTAATGTCAGGAGGATTAATTTAGCCCTATTTTATATTTAAAATTACTGTATGAACCTACAAGTTCTTAGCCAGTTAATTGCTTTAACCCTGATAATTTTATCTGGACCTATTGTTATCGCTGTTTTAGCTTTTAAAAAAGCAAGTGCACTTTAATAGTAAGATATTTAATAGCTATTAAGGTTTATTCTATTTCTTTGTTAAACTATCAGATAATTAATATCTGATAGTTTATATATTTTTTTTTTACTTAACTAAATTTGCTAACTTAAATTATTACATAGAAAGCGAGTAACGCGATTTGAACGCGCGACATCAACCTTGGCAAGGTTGCGCTCTACCCCTGAGCTATACTCGCTAATAAAATTAAATTTCGAAAGTTGATTACATAAAAGCTTTAGAAATAAAGGAATTAAATTTCCTTTATTTCTAAAAAATGCTAGAAACAATATTTAGCGTGCTGCTCTTTTAAATTGTTGTAATGCAACTCTACCAATATTATAAACTACCCAGATGGCTGCACCAATAACTGGTATAAATACAACGAGGATTCGTCCGTCCATGTAGTGTTTTCCTTTATAAATATTAAAATAATTCTCAACTAATTATACTAAAGGAATTACTAGCTAAATTGCTAAACCTTTACACCACTGATTATAATTTAAAGTTATCTTTAATAAATTAGGTGAGTTGCCTGGGGCTCGAACCCAGAACTTTTCGGTTAAAAGCCGAGTACTCTACCATTGAGTTAGCAACCCAAACCCCATTAGAAACGGGGTCATTAGAAATGTATCATTAAATTAAGTTAGTGTCAAGGGTCAAGAATTTGGATCTATACTATCTTTTTCACTTAATTCATTAGTATAAAGTTTATCATCAAAATCTATATCGGCATTTTGACTATAATTAGACTCAGAACTTGTTTGTGTTTTATTGTCAGATTCTGATTTAATTAACCATTCAAGCTCATGTAAAACTTCTTCAAGACTTTGCGGGTTTTCCATTGAAGGAATAAAACGCTGAACAAATTCTTTCTGATTTTTTAAAACCCACTTATCATCATCAGGTAGACCAGAATAGAATCTTTGATAATGGTCAATAGCCGTTCTTAAACGTGTTTCTTGTTCGTTTATACGTGCAGCACCATAGTAATCGTTCATTCTTAACATCTCATCTTTTTCTTCTTGCATAGCGGCTAAACGCTCATAAAAAGGTCCAATTCCTGGTGGATGTTTTACTGCTTTCATAGCAACGAGTGTACAAGCTTCATCAATAACATCAATAGCTTTGTCTGGTAAAAAACGATCGGCAATATAACGTTCTGATAATTCTACTGCTTCAACTAATGCCTCATTTGAAATTACAACATTATGGAATGATTCAAAAGATTTTCTAACACGAGATAAAATACGGACTGTAGAAGCAGGACTTGGTGGTTCAACTAAAATAGGTTGAAAACGTCTTTCTAATGCAGGATCACGTTCGATATACTTTTTGTACTCGTCCGTCGTTGTTGCCCCAATACATCTAAATTTACCACGTGAAAGTACTGGTTTAAGCATATTAGCCGCATCCATTGTTCCTTCTGCGGATCCAGCTCCGATTAAAGTATGAATTTCATCAATAAACAAAATAGTATCAGGAACATCTTGAGCGTGTTCGATTAAAAGTTGAAGACGTTCTTCAAATTCACCACGATAACGTGTTCCTGCTACTAACGCACCTAAATCAACTGTTACAACACTTGCATCTAATAATTGGCGTGGAACTTCTTGATTAGCGATTTTTTGAGCTAATCCTTCAACTAGTGCTGTTTTACCAACACCTGGTTCACCTATAATTACCGGATTGTTTTTAGTTCTACGGCATAATACTCTAATCATACGATCCAATTCACGTTCACGGCCAATTAATGGATCAAGTAAACCAAGTTCAGCGGACATTGTTAAATCTCTTGTAAAGCGATTTAATTCATATAATTCGTCTTCATCCAGTTCAAAGTAGACTCTGTAGTTCATTTTTTTCCTCTTCTAAACAACTTTCAAATTTTATAAATTAACAATTAAAATTGTTTTTAATATTATTAATGTCAACTTATATTAAAAATAATTTTACATTAATAAAGTAATATCAAATAGTTTGCAAAAATTTAATAGGTGAAAGTTACTTCGTTTTTAACAAATTTAATTTCATTTTATTTAAATCTTCAATAAGGCTAGATCCAAGACCTGTTCCTGAAAGCCAATCATAACCTTTTCTATCAACAACAACACCTAAATTATACTTACCACTACATACTATTTTTCCTTCTTTCATAACTTGAATACGATCTGGTCTAATATATTCAAGTAAACGTTGATAGTGTGTAATTAAAATTAAACTTTTTGTGGTTTGAAGGAAATATGTTTTAAATAAACTATCTAATTGATAAATTAATATTGTTTTAGATAATGTTTTTAAAGCATCAACATCAAGACCTGAATCAATTTCATCTAAAATGGCTAGTTCACAACCTGTTATAGCCATTTGCAGTATTTCATTTTTTTTCTTCTCACCACCTGAAAAACCTTGATTTAAAGGTCGTGGTAAAAAGCTTGAGTTCATATCTAAAATTTTAACGTAGTTTAAAATTCGATTAGCAAATCTTAAACTAGTATTCAAAACCTCATCTTTCTTTTTATAACGTGAGTGATAGGCACCTCCAACTTCCATTGGATATTGGAATCCTAAAAATAAACCTAAACGTGCTCGTGTTTCAGGTAAACATCGGATAAGTTTTTCTTCTCTAAAACGTACGGTACCATGAATCATATTATACGCAGGATGTCCAGCAAGTACTTTAGCTAACGTACTTTTACCAGATCCATTCGAACCCATGACGATTTGAATTTCACCTTTCTGCAAATTTAAATTTACACCTTTTAGAATTAAAGCGACCTGGCGCTTTCCTTCTTGCGCAGTTGTTGCAGTTAAATTTTTTATTTCAAGCATCTTTGAATTTAATAAATATTTATTTTAAAATTTTTTTAGATTAAGTTATACTTTTTTCAACTTTTAAATCTAAAAGTTTTTCAGCTTCCAAAGCAAATTCCATAGGTAATTTTCTAAAAACTTCCTGACAAAAACCATTCACAATTAATTTAATCGCATCCTCTTCTGGAATTCCACGTTGATGGAAGTAAAATATTTGTTCTTCACCAATACGCGAAATTGAGGCTTCATGTTCAACCCGCGCTGTAGAATTACGAACATTTATATAAGGAAACGTCTTTGCTTCGGATTGATGAGCTAATAATAATGAATCGCACTGCGAATAGCTTACAGCTTGCGCAGCTTTACGCCCGAATTGAATCAAGCCACGATAAGTATTTTTTGAATGACCACCAGAAATACCTTTTGATAAAATACGGCTCTTTGTATTTTTACCAATGTGAATCATTTTTGTTCCTGTATCGGCTTGTTGATAATTTGTTGTTAATGCAACTGAATAAAATTCTCCTTGTGATGAATCACCCATTAACAGACAACTAGGGTATTTCCAAGTTACAGCTGAACCAGTTTCAACTTGTGTCCAAGAAATTTTAGATTCTTTTCCTAAACATAAACCTCGTTTTGTAACAAAGTTATAAACCCCACCTTTTCCTTTTTTATCTCCTGCGTACCAGTTTTGTACTGTAGAATATCTAATATTTGCCCCTTCATGGGAAACTAATTCAACAACTGCAGCATGTAATTGATTACTATCATATTTTGGTGCTGTACATCCTTCTAAATAACTAATACTACTACCAGGTTCAGCAATAATTAAGGTACGTTCAAATTGTCCTGATTGCTCATTATTAATACGAAAATACGTTGATAACTCAATTGGTGATTGAAGATTTTTTGGTATATAAGCAAAAGAACCATCAGTAAAAACTGCTGAGTTTAAAGCAACAAAATAGTTATCAGTAATTGGAACGACGCTACCTAAATACTTTTTAACTAATTGCGGATATTTTTCAATTGCTTCTGAAATTGAACAAAAAATAATTCCTAACTTTAAAAGTTCTCGTTTGAAAGTTGTAAAAATCGAGACACTATCAAACACAGCATCAACCGCTACATTTGATAAACGTTTTTGTTCATTTAATGGGATTCCAAGCTTTTCAAAAGTATCGCGAAGTTCCGGATCAACTTCATCCATACTATTTAACTTTGGTTGCTGTTTTGGTGAAGAATAATATTTAATTGCTTGATAATCGATTGGAGGATATTTTAGTTCTGCCCATGCAGGATCTTTAAGAGATTGCCATTTTTTAAACGATCTTTCACGAAACTCAATAATAAAACCACTTTCATTTTTTTTTTCAGAAATAAGTTTTAGAGTTTCTAAATCTAAACCAGATTTTATTTCATCAGATTCAATAACCGTTGCAAAACCATATTTATAAGTATTATCACGCAATGGTTTTACACAACGCTCTGTAAATCTGCAGCCTTGTCTTACCAAATCAATTTGCTTATGGTCTAAAAAAGTTGTCATAATACTTTAATAAAATTTTTAAGTGGATTATGTTATTAATTTTACACGATTTGTTATAGTTCGTATGACAAAAAGATATTTAATAATTTTTTTTAATTGAACTAAAAATCTTGTGTTTTATTAAGTTATATTAAAAGTTTAATCTACAACAATTTTATTAAACAAATCGCAATGATTATTCGATTTAGTTATAAATTTGCTATAATTGGTTTTGACAGAGGTTTAAATACTTACAATTTCGTATGATAGAAATGAAAACAATTGAAGGTGTTTTAAGTAACACGACTTTTTATGCATTACTTTTAGCAACTTTTACAAGTTGGTTAAATCTATTTTTCTTACAATCGAAAATTTGGGCAAATATTTCAAAATCAAGCACATTCTTTTCAAGTCTTTTTGTTGTTGGGTTGTTGTTATCGCGTTGGACTAATGGAAAATATTTTCCAATTAGTAATTTGTATGAATCAATCTTGTTTTTATGCGCAATTCTTTTAATAGGGCAACAATTAGCAGAACTTAAATTATCTACACGTTTAATTAGATGTTTAAACCTTCCTCTTGTTCTTTGTTTATACTGGTTTGGTAATTCAGGCCTTCCGCCCGAAATGCGAATAATAACAGGATTAGCGCCTTCATTGCAATCAAATTGGTTAATGATGCATGTTAGTGTAATGATGTTAAGTTATGGAACATTAATATTAGGTTCGTTATTATGTTTATTGTTTTTATTATTGAACCGTTACGCTCCAAAACGCTCAGAAATTACACCAGTTAGTGAAGTAGCACTTACGGTAGAGACAACTCAAAAAATTGTTGAAGCAAAATCATTAAGTAAATCTTTATTAGAAATTATTGATATTTGGAGTTATCGTTTAATTGGTTTAGGATTTCCTTTTTTAACATTGGGAATTATTTCTGGTGCTGTATGGGCAAATGAAGCTTGGGGTGCATATTGGAGTTGGGATCCAAAAGAAAGCTGGGCATTAATAACATGGTTAACATTTGCTATCTATTTACATGCACGTTTAATAAAAGGTTGGAGTGGACAAAAAACGGCAACAATTGGTAGTATTGGATTTGTAATTATTTGGGTATGCTATTTAGGTGTCAATTTCTTAGGGAAAGGATTACATAGTTATGGTTGGATTGGTTAAAGCATAATCTTAAAATATTTCTTCAAAAATGAATAAATTAAAAAAAGAATTCATTAAAAGCAAAAGCTTTTAATGAATTTTTAATTAGCATTAAATGTTAGTTTTGATGTTTTTTTACGGATAAATGATCGAAGTATATGGTTATCTAATTTAATTAGAGATTGATATAATCCTAAATTTGATGGAAGTAGATTAAATCTAATTTCGATGTAATCACCAATTTTTGAACCTTTAATATTATAAGATAAACTTCTTTTTCCTCTATATCGAACATGAATTTTTGATGCACCCCATTCGCGAAGAGTTTTTGCATAATAATAACCTAAAAAACGCAATTGTTTTGGGGAATAATCAGATGAAAAGATTAACAAAGATTCATAACGTGCTACAGAATTTTTCATATTTAGTAATAAACTTATTTTTTAATTTAAATTTTGATGTTTTTTTATGTTTACTGGTAAAGAGTCAAATAGATTTAATAAATGAAATTCAAACCTTAATTTCGCGCGATTTGTTATACCACCAATTTGAATATTATCATATTTTTTGATAATCCAAATTCTAGAATAAGAAATATAACTAATAAATGTACTAATTATCAGACTAGCAAAACCTAAGGATAAAAAGATTTCACCAGGATCTCCACGAACTTGTAAACCTGTACATGTAAGTAAATCTATAATTGTTGCATTTATAGAAGGAATAAATTGTAAATTTTGACCTAATTCAGCATATAAAGCATCATTCATAGTAAGGGATGGTAAAACAAAATCACCTCTTAATGTTTCAAAGAATAACGTTGAACCAATTTCAGAAAATGGTAACCAACTAATCCACAGTCTTTTACCAGCTGTAGATATTGAAGTCAATGGAATTTGGTAAATTAAATCATTTAATTTTAACTTTAATCCTATTATATCCCAGTCTGTTTGATACCAAATAACATTTTGTTGATAAAATGGGTGGTTTACTGAAATTGTAAAATTTGTTGATTCTTTACCATACTCAGTTAAACTCGAAATATTTGTATAAAACTGATGGATTAATCCGTTAATGTGACTTACCCAAAAATCATTTACACGAATTGGATAAATAGGTAAATTGTCAATCAAATGATCGGCAGTAAAGTTTTGAAGATAGGCAATTTCGCCCTTTGGTATAAACTCTTGAGCAAGTAATCCACCAATAGCAGAAATAAAAGATGCCAACAATATTAAAATTAAGCTTAAATGAACAAAAACTGGTCCAAGTCGACCTGCTAAACCCTTTGAAGCGTAAACTGAATTTGATTTCTGAAATAGAAAATAATTTTCACTTGACATGCGCGAAATCACAAATGGAAACCATGTGCGTGGAAAAATTAATGAGCCATCAAATTTTTCAATTTCTAAAAATTTTTTTAGGAAATTTAAACTTCGACAAAAATCAAATGAAGGTAATTGTTGAGTAAAGGTACAAGCCATAAGACTTAAACCTAATAATATGTTTAGTAAAAAAAACCAAATATTATTGAAAACATTTGATAATCCAAGAGCATTTGAAATAGAAACAAATGAAAATTCATTGTTTGTATCAAGTACTTGAGTGAGAGGTTTATCGGTTTGTTCAATAACAGAACCAATTAAGCTACAAATTATCAATATTGCAAGTAACAAAATTGCTACTTTTATATTTGATAACCATCTTACAATAAAACGCATAAAAATAAAGTAAATTTAACTGTCATTATTAATTGATGAACTATCAGTTGAACCTAATCGTATTCGCCCAGAACGTGCCCAAGCTTGTAATTTTTGAATTGATTCTTTTTGTAATTTTGCCAAAGGAACAGATTTATCAATTTCTTTAATAATATCTTGAGTTTTAAATTCGCGCCCTTCGGAAAAAGCTTG
>Ga0194129_10009809_pt1 | contig 10594 bp, 11 predicted proteins | sample TA2KigCa35mmetaG_FD_150862 | JGI IMG/M metagenome (GOLD analysis project Ga0194129, IMG submission 150862) | Freshwater microbial communities from Lake Tanganyika, Tanzania - TA2015038 Kigoma Deep Cast 35m | ecosystem: Environmental > Aquatic > Freshwater > Lake | place: Tanzania: Lake...
GGACGATTTTTTTTACCGCAGAGGCGCAGAGCCTCCTTCGCTAAAGCAAGGGAGGCCAAGAAACGCGGAGGGGTTTTCGTGAACGTGAAGGTGAAGGTGAACGGGAATTTAGGTGGCAGGGGGCGGATTGAGTGAAAGTTTAAGTTACAGTAATTGGGCGGCTCGGGGTCAGACCCCGATAAAAGATCGAAAGATCGCCGAGTGAAGCGATGGCTTCGGGGTCTGACCCCAACAAAAAACCCTCCGGCCGGAGCCGGAGGGTTTTGGGAAGACGGCGACAATTAAGCGCGATGCCGGCTCAGACGCAGGGCAACCAGACCGGCCAGGCCCAAGCCCATCAGCAGGGAACTGGAGGGTTCGGGAATCGTTGAAAAGGTGGCGTTGCCCGAGTTGTACTGGGTGGTGCCCACCACATTGGCAGAACCACTCCACTGATTGTAAGTCCAATCTATGGTGTAGGAGAGGTTATAAGTGCCGTTGCCACTTAGACCATTAAGAAGATTGATGGTGACACCACTGGCTGCCAGGTCCCAATTCTTGTTGTTCCCGGTGGTTTTTGAATTCCGCATCGTAGTGGTGTTTATGAGAGTGCTGTCGCGATAGAGCTTGAATGTTGCAGTACTGCCCCCATCTAGCCAGTTATTGTTGTATTGGCCTCCGGCCGGCACCGAACCTCCGTTGTATGCGTAATTTTCAAAATAGAAGTTAGTAAGGTTTAGCGTGGGTGCGGGGGTTTGGCTCAGGTCGAAGGTTCCAAAATTATAGCCACTCCATCGAGGATTGGCGCCACCGCCAATACCTGAGACGTAAAGGGTGCCGGTTCCATTGTTGACCGCAGCACTCGTCTCAACGATCCCGATATCCGCGAAAGATTCGGTAGTGATAGCAGCAAGGCCAAGAGCAATTAAGATTGAGTTGATTGCTTTTTTCATAGGTTTGTTTCCTTGGATGGGGTTTGAGTTTGTTTTGTTCAACTTTTCTACCTGTGAAAAAGTAAACCCATTCCGCATAAAAATCTAGGGGGCAAATTTGTTTTTTCATTGATCAGTTTAAACTTCTGTCTTAAAGATGGATAAGCATGGGAGAGGGCAAGTTTATCACAATCGCAATTCTTGCCAAGGAGTTGGGGCTGGGCAAAGCGACGGTTTCCCTGGCGTTGCGGGATGATCCCCGGATCCGAAAAGAGACGCGGGAACGGGTGCAGCGCCATGCCGATAAAAGGGGTTACGCGGCCAATCCCATGGTGGCCCATGTGATGAGCCAGCTGCGCTCAGCCAAGGTGAGCGCCTATCGGGCGACCGTGGCCCTGATCAATGTGGCCCCGCGCGAGGACGTCATCCGCACCAACGTGACCTTCCGCAACATCGCCGATGGATTTCGCAAGCGCGCCACCGGGCTGGGTTACGTGGTGGAGGAGCTGTGGATCGGGAACAAGATTTTCACCGAACCGGACAAGCTCAAAACCGTGTTTTATACGCGCAAGATCGAGGGCATGGCCTTTCTCGGGGTGGCAGAGCGGGCCCTTTTGCCTGAGCCGATCCACGCGTTGCTGGCCCGCAGTGTCTTCGTCGGGCTGGGGGTCCGGCTTATGCAGCCGCTGGTCCACTGCTGTGCCAACGACCAGTACGTCACGGCGATGACGGCCGTGCAAAAGCTGATGGGCAGCGGTTTTCCCCGGGTGGGGCTGGTGGTGTCCCGGGCGATCGACCGGCAGGTCGACGGCCGCTTCACGATGGGATTCCGGCGGGCCAAGGAGGACGCCGGCTGGAGAGCGGAGGCGGCAGCCGCCATGGTCTGGCCTTACCAGCCCAACGACAGGATCGGGTTTGGCCGATGGCTGGAGGAGGCCAAGCCTGACGCGTTGCTCTGCACCCATACCGAGCTGGCGGGATGGCTGACCTCCCCGACCCTGAGGGGGCGAAACATCGCGCTGGCCCATTTGGATTGGGATCCATCCATGGAGGGTTGGGCGGGCATGAACCAGCACAACGACCTGGTGGGGGTCTTCGGGGCGGAGTTGTTGACGGCCCACCTGGCACGACGGGATCTGGGATTGCCGCGGGCGGTCAAGACGATGCTGGTGGAGAGTGAGTGGGTGGAGGGCAGATCCCTGAGACCTGCGGAATTTTTGGTTTAGGCCGAGGGCTTTGCGTGAACGCAAAGGTGAACGTGACCAAAAGGAAGAATTGAGAATGGGTTCACCTCCACGGGTGCCGTTCACGAAGAAGGTTCGTCGTAAAAAGTGTCTTCACGGCACAACCTCCACCGGGATGCCAGGGCGGACGGCCCGGACCAGCTTGGTGGCGTTCCAGTTGGCGAGCCGGAAGCAGCCGTGGGAGCCGGTGCGGGAGATATCTTCCGGCTCAGGCGTGCCGTGGATGCCGTACCCCGGAAGGGAGAGACCGATCCAAGCGGTGCCGACAGGGCTATTGGGGCCGGGAGGAAGAATCAGCTTATGGGTGATGCCCTCCTGCTGGGCGGCGAGGGTGAGAACCTTGGGATCGAAGGTGTAGTTGGGGTTGGGGGCGATGTTGGCCACGGTGAGGGGCTGGTGGGGAACCTTGGTTTTGTCAGCGGCAATCGAGCAGGGGAAACAGGCCACGACCTTGTTGTTGGTGTCGAAAGCAAGGAGGGTGGTCTCGGCAATCATGATGACAATGCGGCCGACGGGAGGAAGTTTGCGGGTGCCCTCCAGATTGGGGAGGGTGAGCTGGGTGCCGGCAGCGAGGTTGGTGACCGCCGGATTGAGCTGACGAAGAAAGGTCGGGGTGGAGTGGGACTTCTCGGCCAGCATTTCCCACGGATCGTGGTACTCAAGGGAGGCCAGCCGGCTCATCTCCAGGTAGCCTTTGGGACGGGGGACGATGCGGGCAAGGTCCTCGGCGGTGACGGTGTAGTCGATGTAGGCGTCGCCGGGCTTGCCGAGATTGAGGCGGGTCTCGATATCGAGTTCGCCGGTGGTGGCGAGAGCGCGGTGAATCTGGAACTGGGTGACGGCGCGTCGGCTGCGTTTGGCGAAGTGGCCGTCGATCGTGCCGCAGGAAAAGTTCAGCCGGTCGAGGAGCGCCTGCCAGCCGCCCATTTCGACGATGTCCTTGGGTCGGTCGGTGGCGATGGGTTGGGCGCGACGGATTTCCTTGCCGACGGGAGGTTCCGGCGGCCCGTCGGGGGTCGCCGGAACCGGGGAATTGTTGGTGGCAGGTTTAGTTGGGAAGGGGGCAGGAGACGAAACGACCGCGGGAGCGTCCGCTACTCTTTTTTTTTATCCGTCTCGGGGCCGGAAAAGACCTCGGCGTCGGGATATTTTTTGACGAGATCCCTGGCGCGTTCGGCCGGGGCGACGGGCTTGGGCTCGGGGAGCTTGAGAAGGCCGCGGTCGCGGAGGTAAAGGCCCACGCCGACCAAAACGAGGCTGGTGGCGACGGTCCAGACGAGAAGGTCGCGGGATGGGCCTCGTCTTGCCATGGGGATCAGTACACGTCCTTGAGGTAACGCTTGTCGGTTTTGGCGAGAGTGACGGAGACATACTCCTCGGCCTGCTCGGGGGTTTTGCCGCCGTGGAGGGCCGCGATTTTAAGGAGGGCTTGATGGACGTCTTTGGCCATGCGTTTGGCGTCGCCGCAGACGTAGAAGTAGGCGCCTTGGTCCAGCCAGCGCCAGAGCTCGGCCCCTTCCTGTTCCATGCGGTGCTGGACGTAGATCTTCTCGGCCTGGTCGCGGGAGAAGGCGGTGGAGAGTTTGTGGAGGTGGCCGGCTTTTTGGGCGGCGCCGAACTCCTCGCCGTAGAGAAAATCGGTGGCGGCGTGCTGGTCGCCGAAGAAGAGCCAGTTACGGCCGGTGTGGCCGTGTTTGGCGCGGTGCTGGAGGAAGGCGCGGAAGGGGGCGATGCCGGTGCCGGGGCCGACCATGATGGCATCGCGGTCCGGGGCGGGGAGATGGAAGTGGCGGGTGGGTTGAACATACACGGGAACGGAGGCGGCTTGGGTGAGGCCGGCCAAATAGCCGGAGGCGAGGCCCTGTTTAGGGCGGCCGTGGGTGGTGTACTGGACGACGGCGACGGTGAGGTGGACCTCGCCGGGACGGTGGTCGGGCGAGGAGGCGATGGAGTAGAGGCGGGGGGCGATCTTGTTGAGGAGGCCGGGCAATTCGGCGGGGTCGAACTTCACCCCGGGGGCGTCGTTGATGACGTCGACGACATCGCGGTCGAGAACGTACTCCTCGAGCCGCTTTTCGTCGGCGCAGAGGGCCTGGAATTTGTCCCGGGCCGGGCCGGCGGCCTTGTCGGCGACGGCTTTGACGAACTTTTTGCCGACGCGGTTCAGGATGACGGTGGCGGCGAGGATTTCCCGGAGGGAGGTGTCACCGGTGAGGCCGAGTTTCTGGAGGAATTCGTCGACGAGGTGGTCGGGGTTGCGGGGGACGACGCCGAGGGAGTCGCCGCAGACGTAGGTGGGGCCGGCGGAGCCGAGTTCGATGACGATGTGACGGGTGTCCTTGGCCGAGCCTTTTTTATTCAGGTGGGCGTTTTCGCGCAGGCGGGAGGCGAAGGGATGGTTGCGGTTAAACGGGGAGGCGGGGGCCTGGGTGGCCGGGGCGGTCGCGGACATGGGGGCGGTCAGGCGTGATCGTTGCCGATGGAGCCGGTGGGGCAGATGTCGAGGGCGCGTTGGGCGGCGTCGAGCTCCTCCGGGGTCTCGGGCTGTTTGAAGAAATAGACGTAGGTCTGGTCCTCGTTGTATTGGAGAAGCTTGGGGGCCTCCTCGAGGCAGACGTGGCAGGGGGTGCAGGAGTCGTCCACGTACCATTTGCCGGGAACGTTCTCTTTGAGGATGCGGGTTTTGTCGGCCATTGCGAAAGAAGATAGAGGAATTCAGCCCTCGGGCAATCTTTAGGAGGCTAAAGACCGTAGGGGTCAAGAGGTTAAGGGGGTCGTGCTTTCCAGGGCTTTCCCTTTTCACCACTGGAATCCCGGCGGGTTTGCTCCGGGCATCTTTTTAAAATGGAACCGTGCAAAATAAGTGCGTGCCCGGGGCGGGGGTCGAACCCGCACGGGGATTTCTCCCCAAGGGATTTTAAGTCCCTTGTGTCTGCCATTCCACCACCCGGGCTGGCGGGAGCATCTTGGGCCGATTGGGCGGGAGGATAAAGGAGGATGAGGGCTAGGCTGCGGAGAGAATTTTTTGCAGGCCGGTGGGGAGATCCACGGAGGGTTTCCAGCCAGTGGCGCGAAGTTTTTCGATGGAGGCGGAGGAGTGGAGCAGATCGCCCGGCCGCGCGGGGGCGTGCCGGATGGCGGAGCGGCGGCCGGTGAGGGCGAGGACGAGTTCGGCCAGGCGCAGAACCGAGACGGAGTGGCCGGAGGCGACATTGTAGACCCCCGACAACGAGGGAGAGAGGGCGGCGTGTTCGAGGGCGGCAGTGACGTCATCGACAAAAACGAAGTCGCGGGTTTGTTGGCCATCACCGAAAATGGTGAGGGGGGAGCCGATGCGGGCGGCCTCGAGGAATTGAGGGACGGCGGCGGCGTAGGGCCCGCGGGGATCCTGGCGGGGGCCGTAGACGTTGAAAAAGCGGAGGGCGACTGCCGGGAGCTTGGCTGCGGCACAAAGTTTTTCCCCGGCGAGTTTGGACTCGGCGTAAGGGCTGGCGGGAGCAACGGGGGAGGTTTCCGTTTTTGGCATGGTCGGTTCGTTCCCATAAACGGCACAGGAACTGGCAAGGACAAGCCGGCGGGCGCCGGCCTGGGCGGCGGCGGCGAGGACGCGGCGAGTCCCTTCCACGTTGATTTCCTGGCAGCGGGCGGGATGGGAGACGGATTCGGGAACACTGACAAGGGCGGCGAGGTGAAACACATGGGTGGCGCCGGCACAGGCCTCGGCCAGCGGGGCGGGATCGAGGATGGAGCCATGAAGAAAAGTGCCGTTGAGCCCGGCGAGGTTCTCCTTTTTTCCGGAAGAGAGATTGTCGAGGACGGTGACCGGCCCGCGGGCGGAGAGTCGGCGCGCGAGATGACTGCCGATGAAGCCGGCGCCGCCCGTGACGAGGAATTTCATAGGGGGATCCTACCGCGACCCTCCTTCACGGCTAGCCCGCTGCGCGGCTTAGCGATGGAGGGCGAGGGCGCGAAGGAGTTTTCGTGAACGTGAAGGTGAACGTGAATTTAGGTGGCGAGTAGCTGGCGACGGGGTGTAGGGAGTGGGAAGTGTGAACCGGACGCCTTCGCAAGGCGTCCGTACCCAAATAGGGGTTGAGGGGGGGTGATACTTGTGGGATAAACAACGGATGCAATGGTTGGTCTGGCTGCTGGTTTTGGCCACAGGGGTCGTTTTGTCTGGATGTGGTAAAAAATCGGAATCGGCGCCCCAAGCTGCGGCGGAAGCGGCGGCTAAAAGAACGGACGACCTGCCCAAGGATCCGGAAGAGAGATACAAAGTGGCCTACATCCGTTCGGCCCAGGCCTTTTCCCGCAACGATCTGGACGCGGCGCTGGAACTGCTCGCCGTGGCGGAGGAGGCCAAACCGGCCCAAGCCAACACCGCGAATCTGCGGGGAGCGCTCTTCACCCGGAAGCGGGATTGGCCCAAGGCCCAAGCGGCTTTTGAGGAGGCCCTCAAGCTCCAACCGGACTTGCCGATGGCCCAGTTCAATTTGGGCGAGGTGTTTTTCCTCAACGGAAATTACCCGGAGGCCCGGGAACGGTTCCAGATTTTCGTCAACAGCCAGCCGAAAAACGACCTGGGGCTCTACAAGATTTTCCTGTGCGACCTGCTGGGGAAGAACCAAGCCAAGGCGCAGAGTTTTCTCAATTCGCTGCAACCCGATCCGAACAGCCCGGTGTATTATTTTGCCAAGGCGGCCGAGGCTTTTGTGAAACAAGACCAGGCGGCGGCGATGGAATTTGTGGGATCCGCGTACCGGATCTACCCGCCCGAGGCCAACGCCACTTTTGCGGATTCCTTGGTCGAGAAAGGTTATCTCACCGGGGAGCAGGCGGGAAAAATTCCGGAAGACGGCGGAAAGGCTAACACCGCCGAACTGCAGACTCTTTTGCCCGGCGTGAAGAAGGAAGAGGATAAAAAGTCGGACAGTCTTCTTCCGGCGAAGCGCTAGTTTTTTACGCCTCCCCGGAAATACGGCTCCGGATTCGATTCATCGCCCAGGCGGCGTGTTCCCGCACCAAGGCATCCCCGTCCCGGGAGGCTGATTCCAGCGCGGGCAGATCGGCAGCGTCTCCGATATTGCCCAGAACCACGCTGACGTTGCGGAGCCAGCGGTTGCGCTTGAGCCGAAACACCGGCGTGCCCCGGAATTCCGAACGGAAGCGGGCATCGTCCCAGGCGAGCATGTCGCGAAGATCGGGCCGGGGCCGGGGCGTGAGCTTGATCTCCCGGGCGTTCTGGGCGTGGCGGTTCCAGGGGCAGACCTCGAGGCATTCATCGCAGCCAAACAGGCGGTCCCCGACGAGCGGACGGAACTCTTCCGGGATGGCCCCAGGGTATTCAATGGTCAGATAGGCTAAACAACGACGGGCGTCCAAGACGTAGGGTTGGGGAAAAGCCCGGGTGGGGCAGGCATCCAGGCAGCGGGTGCAGGTGCCACAATGGTCGGAACCCGGGGGATCGGCAGAAATTTTCAGATCGGTCAGCAAGCAGCCAAGGAGCAGCCAAGGGCCGTGTTCGCGGTGGATGAGCAGGGTGTTTTTTCCCTGCCACCCGATGCCCGCGAGGGCGGCGAGGGGTTTTTCCAGGAGCGGCGAGGTGTCGACGCAGATGCGGGAGGTGCCCCCCCAGGTGGTGAGAGTGTCCCGGGCCAGGGCTTGCAGTTTTTCGCGAAGGACCTCGTGATAATCGGATCCCTGCGCGTAGGCGGCGATCCGGCCGCGGCGGAGCGGTGGGGCGGTTTGGCGGCTGGAGACACCGGCCACAAGGATGGTGCGCGCGGTGGGGTCGTAGCGGTGCGGATCGGCGCGGGTGTCCGGAGCGCGCTCCAGCCAGTTCATTTCTCCCTGGAAGGAGCGGGCGAGCCAGGCATGGAGATCGTCGGCGTGGGCGGGAGCGCGGGCGGGGGCGATCCCCAAGGCGTCGAAGCCGAGCTGGGCGGCGGTTTGGCGAAGGATTGCGGCGGCGTTTAGCGGGACCACGGGGCGGGCAGTTTTTGCCGAATGGTGCCGACCACCTCGTCGGGCTTGAGGCGGGCGACCTCGATCCGGATTTCACTTTCCTCGTACCCCGGGGCCCGCTGGGCAAGCTGGGCCGCCAGCGTCTCTTCGGGAGATTTTCCGAACAGCAGGGGCCGGTTTTGGGAGGAACGGAGCCGGCGGGCCAAGGCGGCGGGATCCGCCTGGAGATAAACGCGGAGTCCGGTGGCGGCCATGGTTTGGCGGTTGGCTTCGCGCAGGACGATGCCGCCCCCGCACGAGATGACAGACGCGGGGCCGGTGGCAATTTTGGCCAACACCGCGGACTCTTTTTCCCGGAATGCCTCCTCGCCCTCCTGCGCAAAGATTTCCGAAATGGATTTGCCTGAGCCCCGCGCAATTTCCGCATCCGTATCCAGCCACGGCAAGCCAAGAGCTTGGGCGAGGCGGGGACCGACGGTGCTTTTGCCCGAGCCGCTAAGGCCGAGGAGCCAAAGATGGCGGGGGTTGGCCATGCGGGGAGCTTGGCAGGTCGGGCACGGGCTTGCGAGAGCGGGGCATCCGCAGGCTTGGGTTAGGGGCTTATTCGGGGCAGAATCAGATATGGCGAACTCTTTCGGCCATTTGTACCGGGTGACGACGTGGGGCGAGTCCCACGGCGGCGGGGTGGGTGCGGTGATCGACGGTTGTCCTCCCCAGATCCCGCTGGCCGAGGCTGATCTGCAGCCCGATCTGGACCGGCGTAGGCCCGGGCAGAGCAAAATCGTCACGCCCCGCAAAGAGGCGGACCGCTGCGAAATCCTTTCCGGGGTGTTCGGCGGGAAAACGCTGGGCACGCCGATTTCCGTGTGGGTGCGGAACGAGGACGCGCGGCCGGAGGCCTACCGGGAAATGGAAACGATGTTCCGGCCGAGCCATGCGGACTACACGTACCAGGCCAAGTTCGGGATCCGCAACTGGCAGGGTGGGGGGAGGACCTCCGCGCGGGAGACGATCGGCCGGGTGATCGGCGGATCCATCGCCAAAAAAATGTTCAGCCAGTTGGCGCCGAAACTCAACCTGACTGCGTTTGTGCGGCAGGTGGGCACGATCACGGCGCGCACGCCCGCGGACGCGGTCACTTTCCGGGAAGTGGAGTCCAATCCGGTGCGCTGGCCGGATGCCAAGGAGTCGGCCGAGATCGTGCGCTTGATCGAGCGGGTTCGGTCCGAGGGCGACTCGCTGGGCGGGATCGTGGAGTGCGTGGTGCGGGGCTGTCCGGCGGGGCTGGGCGAGCCGGTGTTTGACCGGCTCGAGGCGGATTTGGCCAAGGCAGTGATGAGCCTGCCGGCCAGCAAGGGGTTTGAAATCGGCTCGGGTTTCGGCGGGGTGCGGTTGCGCGGTTCCGAGCACAACGACGAGTTTTACCTGGAAGGAAAAAGGGTGAGAACCCGGACCAACCGGAGCGGCGGGGTGCAGGGCGGGATCAGCAACGGGGAGGACATCGTCTTCCGGGTGGCGTTCAAGCCGGTGGCGACGATCGCCAAGGCCCAAAAGACCGTGAATGTGAAAGGGAAGTCGGCCGAACTCAAGGCGCGGGGGCGGCATGATCCGTGCGTGTTGCCGCGGGCGGTGCCGATGGTGGAGGCGATGACCTGGTTGGTGCTGGCGGATCATTACCTGCGCGACCGGGCGCAGATGGGCGGCCGCTAGCCCCGGCTAAAACGCGAAGTTGACGCCGACCTCGGCGGAGTTGGTCACGGGAGAGCCCAAGCCCAACTGCACGCCGTTGTTCAGATTCACGGTTCCTTGGCTGTTGCCGTAAAATTTATACCCCAGGGTGATGCTGAGATCCTCATAGAGACGGTAGCGGACGCCGGCAGAAATTTGGTAGGCGTTGGTGACACAAGTGCCGGTGCCGGAGAGGTTGGCGCCGGGTGCCAAGGTGTAGGTGACGTTGCCGAGCTTGAGGACGGTGACGGCGCCGCCGAAGCCGAAGTTGAGGTAGGGAATCCAGCCACTGTCATTGGGATATTGAAAACAGAGCTGGGCCATGAAGGGAAACGTCCAAAAGGTGCCGTCGGAAACGGTCATGCCCTCGGTGTTGGCGCGGACGGAGTTGAGGGCGAAGCCGGACTCAAACGACAGGCCGAACCAGTCGATCAATTGGACGCCGACGTCAAAGTCCTGTCGGTAGCCGGTGCCGAAGGCGAATTGTTTTTGGACGTAGTTGCCGATCCCCGTCGAGGGACCGCTGACGCTGACCAGAGAAAGGGAGCTCATGAAACGGACGCCGAGTTCTGTGCGGGCGTAAAACATTTCCTCCTCCATTTGACTGGCGGGGAGGGGGGTCTCGAGCAACTTGCCCGGCCACCCGTCTTCCAGCGGAGCGGAGGTCAGGCTGGGTGAAGGGGTCGAAAGGGAAGAGGGAGCGGGGGTGGCCAGGGTTGGAGCTGGTTCCAAGGACAAGGGGGGAGG
>Ga0194129_10009813_pt1 | contig 10593 bp, 10 predicted proteins | sample TA2KigCa35mmetaG_FD_150862 | JGI IMG/M metagenome (GOLD analysis project Ga0194129, IMG submission 150862) | Freshwater microbial communities from Lake Tanganyika, Tanzania - TA2015038 Kigoma Deep Cast 35m | ecosystem: Environmental > Aquatic > Freshwater > Lake | place: Tanzania: Lake...
GGCCAGATGCATTGCAAGCCCGGTTGGGATCAGCTGCGCATCGCCAGGCTGCAGGGTCAGCGGCGAATCCAGGCACGCGCGCAAGTCAAGCCCGGCGCTGCCCGGCGTTGCATAGGCGGGCAGCGCGTCGCGCAACCGCTCATCAAGAATTTTTAAGTCGACCTGCATAGAGCATCCTGAAGATCAAGGAAAGCGTGGTGGTCAGCGCGGCAGATCAAGCCTGCGGGCAATCTCGTGCACCAGTTCGCGCGCAAGCTCGTGCTTGGGCGCGCGCGCAAGCCGGGTCTGACTGCTGCCATCCAGCACCAGCAGTTCGTTATCGTCACGGCCAAAGGTTTCATGCCCAATGTTGGCCACCAGCAGCGGAATGCCCTTACGGATCAGCTTGTCGCGGCCATGACGTTCCAGCGAATCGCTCTCCGCTGCAAACCCGACGCAATAGGGCGCGGGCTTACGCGCCGCGACGCTGGCGAGGATGTCAGGGTTTTGCGTGAATTGAAGCTGGGGGACCGACTGTGCATCGGTCTTTTTGATCTTGGCGTCGCTGTAGGAGGCGGGACGCCAGTCGGCGACCGCCGCCACGGCGATAAAGACATCGTGGGGATGGGCTGCATGGGCAGCGGCGTCGAGTTGTCTGTGCACGGCATCGTGCATCTGCTGCGCAGTCTGCACATTGATGCGCTGCCGGACGCCCCAGGGCGTGTCGAGCGACACCGGGCCCGCCACCAGCGTGACCTCAGCGCCCGCCTGGACGCAGGCGCCCGCGAGCGCAAAGCCCATCTTGCCCGAGGAGCGGTTGGTAATGCCGCGCACCGGATCGATTGGCTCGAAGGTTGGGCCTGCGGTAATCAGCACACGCTTGCCGAGTAGCGGCTTGGGACTCAGCCAGGATGCGAGCGCTTCAACAATGGCCTCGGGTTCCAGCATTCGCCCCATACCTGTTTCGCCGCAGGCCTGATCACCGCTGTCCGGGCCGACCACTTCGATGCCGTCGTTGCGAAGCTGTTGGATGTTACGTTGGGTGGCAGGGTTCTCCCACATCTGCCGATTCATGGCCGGCGCCACGGCAAGCGGGCACTCGCGCGCGAGGCACAGCGTGGCAAGCAGGTCGCCGGCGCGCCCCTGCGCCAGGCTTGCGATGAAATCAGCGCTGGCCGGCGCAATGACGATCGCGTCTGCGGCCCGCGACAGTTCGATATGCGCCATGCCGTTGGCAATGCGTGCATCCCACTGGTCAACAAATACCGGCTCGCCGGTGAGCGCTTGAAAGGTGGCTGGCCCGACGAAGCGGGTGCCCGCCTCGGTCATGACCACCTGTACCTGCGCGCCGGCGCGCTGCAGTTCGCGCGTGAGCACCGCCGCCTTGTAGGCGGCGACACCTCCGGTGACGCCGAGCACGATCCGCTTGCCACTGACACCCATGGGTTTCTCCGATGACTGAGACGAGGCGGTTCAGCGCCTGCGCCGTACGCGCAGCAGCTCATCGATGATCAGCAGCGCCGCGCCAATTGTGATCGCACTGTCGGCCACATTGAAAGCCGGAAAGTGCCAGCCACGCCAGTAGAACAGCAGAAAGTCGACCACCTCACCCCGTAGGACCCGATCGATCACGTTACCGATCGCGCCGCCCAGAATCAGGGTGAGCGCGAATGAAAACAGGCGTTGCGAGCCGTGCCGCCACAGCATCCAGCCGATGAACAGCGTTGCCACGACACCGATGCCGATAAAGAACCAGCGCTGCCAGCCTCCTGCATCAGCGAGCAGGCTGAACGCAGCGCCGCGGTTGAACAGCAGCGTCAGATCAAAGAAATCCGCGATGATCGGAAGCCGTTCGCCGGTTTTGAATGACAGCAACACCGCCTGCTTGGTGAGCTGATCAAGCAGCACCAGACCAAGCGCGATCGCGAGCCACCGGGCAAAGCCCGAGCGGGGCGTGGGTTTGCTGCGCGTTGTCACGGTGCCTGCCGGTCAGGCGAAGCGCCGGGGTTCACCGGCGCCGAACAGGTTGGCTGCGCAGCGCCCGCACAGACCAGGGCGGGCGGGATCGTGACCCACGTCGCTGCGCCAGTGCCAGCAGCGCTCGCACTTGGCATGCTGGCTGGGCGTGACCCGCACGCTGGGCGCAGCCGACCCCGGTTCAGCGGCGCGCGTCAGCGCCTGCGAGGTGATCGTCACGAAGCGCAAATCATTGCCCAGCGATTCAAGCAGCGCCAGATCATCACCCGAGGCCGCGATTTCGATTTCGGCCTGCAGGGATGACCCGATGGCACCCGCCCCGCGTACGGTTTCCAGCTCGCGCAGCACCTCAGCGCGGATCTCGCGCAGCCGCGTCCAGCGTGCGATCAACGCGTCGGCATCGGCGACAGGCGGGAACGCGTGCCAGACCTCAGTGAAGATGGTTTCGCCGCGGGCCTGATGACGTTCCGGTGCGAACAGCGGCCAGGCTTCTTCGGCGGTAAACGACAGCACCGGCGCGATGACGCGCAGCAGTGCGCTGGTGATGTGCCAGATTGCGGTCTGCGCCGACCGGCGAGCCGGCGACTGGGTTGCGCTGGTGTAAAGGCGATCTTTCAGGATGTCGAGGTAAAACGCGCCAAGATCCTCCGAGCAGAATGTCTGAATTCTTACGATCGCAGGATGGAATTCATAGCGCTCGTAGTCGGTAGTGATCGCCTGCTGCCACTGTGCGGCGAGCGCAATCGCATAGCGATCAATGTCGAGCATCTGGGCAATGGGCACGGCATCGCGCTCAATGTTGAAGTCGGCAACGTTGGCAAGCAGAAACCGCAGCGTGTTGCGGATTCGGCGATAAGCTTCAACCACGCGCTTCAAGATTTCATCGGACAGCGACAGCTCGCCCGAGTAGTCGGTGCTGGCGACCCACAGCCGCAGAATTTCCGCGCCCAGCGTATCGGACACCTTCTGCGGCGCAATCACGTTACCGAGCGACTTGCTCATCTTGCGGCCTTCGCCATCGACCACAAAGCCGTGGGTGAGAAGCGCTCGATAAGGCGCGACACCATTGAGCATGGCTGACGTGAGCAGCGATGAGTGGAACCAACCGCGGTGCTGATCCGAGCCTTCCAGATACATATCGGCGGGGAACTGCGACTGCGCGGCGTGCGAGCCGCGCAGCACAGTCTGGTGGGTGGTACCGGAGTCGAACCAGACGTCGAGCGTGTCGCGGTTCTTTTGGTAGTGCTCGGCGTCATCGCCCAGGAGTTCGCGCGGGTCGAGGCGTTGCCAGGCCTCGACGCCGTCGCGTTCAATGCGCTGCGCGACGGCTTCCAGCAGTTCAGCGGTTCTGGGGTGAAGCGCACCGGTTTCGCGGTGCACGAAGAACGCCATGGGCACCCCCCATTGACGCTGGCGCGACAGCGTCCAGTCGGGGCGGTTGGCGATCATGCCGTGAAGCCGGGCTTTTCCCCAGCCTGGGAAGAACTGGGTGGCTTCAACGCCTGCGAGCGCGGTTTCGCGAAGCGTGGCGCCACCATCGGTCGGCTTCACGTCCATGCCTGCGAACCACTGGCTAGATGCGCGATAGATGATGGGTGTCTTGTGGCGCCAGCAGTGCATGGTGCTGTGCGCGTTTTTTCGCGACGAAAACAGGGCCTGGTGTGCCCGCAGGTGTTCGATGATTTTGGGGTTCGCATCCCAGATCATCAGCCCACCGAACTCAGGCAGTGATTTGGCGTAGGTGCCATCGCCCAGCACCGGCTGCAGGATGTCTGAATCTTTCATGCCGTAGCGTTTGCAGGACACGAAATCCTCAATGCCGTAGGCAGGCGCCGAGTGCACGACCCCGGTTCCACTGTCGAGCGTGACGTAGTCGCCCAGATAAACCGGTGACGCGCGTCCCGCAAACGGATGCGCGAAGCGGATCAGTTCAAGCGCACGACCCGGGCAGCGCGCGATGATCTCGCCCTGCAGTTGCCAGGATGCCAGGCAGCTTTCAACCCGATCGGCTGCCAGCAGCAGCAGCGTGGGCGCGTCTTGCCAGACGGTGCGCACCAAGGCGTATTCAAAATCGGGATGAATATTGAGCGCCTGATTGGCGGGAATCGTCCACGGGGTGGTCGTCCAGATCACGCAGAAACCGCGTTCAAGCGGCAGGGCCTCGAGCCCGAATGCGCGCGCGATCTTCGGCAGTTCCTCGGCCACGAACGGGAACCCCACATCGATGGCGGGATCGTTCCGGTCGGCGTATTCAACCTCGGCCTCGGCAAGCGCTGAACCGCAGTCGAAGCACCAGTTGACGGGCTTGAGCCCCCGGAACAGAAAGCCGCGTTCAAGCATTTTGCCCAGCGACCGCAGCTCATCGGCCTCATTGCGGAAAGCCATCGTGAGGTAGGGGTTGTCCCAGTCGCCCAGCACGCCGAGCCGGATGAAATCTTTTTTCTGGCGTGCGATCTGTTCCGTGGCGTACGCGCGCGACTTCGCCTGGACCTGATCGGCGGGCAGATTCTTGCCGAACTGCTTTTCGATCTGGATCTCGATGGGCATGCCGTGGCAATCCCAGCCTGGCACGTAGCGGGCGTCAAACCCGGACATGTTGCGGCTTTTGACGATGATGTCTTTCAGGATCTTGTTGACCGCATGGCCGATATGAATGTCGCCGTTGGCATAGGGTGGACCGTCGTGCAGCACCCAGATCGGCCGACCTTTGCAGACTTCGCGAATGCGGCGATACGTTCCCTTGTCCTGCCAGGTACTTGTCCAGCCGGGTTCGCGCCGCGCCAGATCGCCTCGCATGGGAAAGGGCGTATCGGGCAGATTCAGCGTGTCGCGCCACGTCGGCTTATCGGGTGCAGGGGATTTGCCATCGGGCATGTCAATCTCTCGGGAGGGTATCTGCTTGAAAAGGATGGGCTGCGTGCCAGGCGCGCGCCTGCTCAGCATCGCGCGCAATCTGTGCGGTGAGCAGTTCGAGCGAGTCATAGTGCCGCTCTTCGCGCAGCCGGGTCATGAACTCAACGCTGATGACGCGACCGTACACGACATCGGAAAAATCGAACAGGTGAACCTCGAGCAGCAGGCGGCCGTTGGCTTCCACCGCGGGCCGTGTGCCGAGGCTGGCAACGCCTTCCAGCGGATGGTCGCGCAGCCCGTGGACGCGCACGACGAAAATGCCTGACAGCGCGGGCCGTTCGAACGGAATCTTGAGATTGAGCGTTGGGAAGCCGATCGTGCGGCCGAGCTTGCGACCATGCAGGACGTGGCCGGTGACCGTGAATGCGCGGCCCAGCAGATGGCGGGCGCGTTGGAAGTCGCCGGTGGCGAGCGCTTCGCGCACTTCCGAACTGGAGACGCGCAGCCCATCGACTTCGAATGAGCCGATTCGGGAGCAGCCAATGCCACGCTCGTCACACATCGATTTGAGAAGAGCGAAGTCGCCCTGGCGCTGATGACCGAAGCGGAAATCATCGCCCACCAGCAGATCTCGGGCTCCGAGTCCTTCAACGATGATCTGATCGAAAAATGCCCGAGCGGACAGCTGTGCGATTCGCGCATCGAATCGGGCGACACAGACGCGATCGACTCCCAGGGCGCTCAGCGCGTTCAATTTGTCCCGGGTGGTCTGGATGTGTGCGGGCGCGCGGCTTGGATCGCGGGCAAGCTTGGCGAAATACTCGCGCGGATGCGGCTCAAATGTGAGCACGCAGGTGGCGAGCTCTTGCGCGCCCGCGCGCTGCTTCAGCTGGGTGATGACCGCCTGGTGGCCAAGATGCACACCGTCAAAGTTGCCGATCGTGAGCGCGCAGGGGCGGCGCTTCGGCAGCGGCGGCAGTCTTCGGAAAACCTCCATGGGCGGCGGGCTCGAAAAGGCAATGCAAAGCCTTGAATTATAAGATTTTGCTGGGCCTTACGGCGAGCATGCCGGTGGTATCATCGAGGTGATGAAAAAAATTGTCGTGCTCGTGTCCGGGCGCGGCTCAAACATGACCGCGCTGCTTGATGCGTGTTCAGAGCAGCGCTGGAACGCCCGAATTGAAGCGGTCATCTCAGACCGCCCCCATGCACCGGCCTGCGATCGTGCCAGGTCTCGCGGGGTCCGGCTTGAAGTTGTTGATGCAAACGGCTTCGCCAGCCGTCAGGCTTTTAATCAATCGCTGGGGGACACGCTGGCTTGTCTGCAGCCTGACCTGGTGGTCCTTGCCGGTTTCATGCGAATCCTGCCAACCGAACTCGTTGAGCAGTACCCCCTTCGAATGCTGAACATTCATCCGTCTCTTCTGCCCGCCTTTCCAGGCCTGCACACCCATCGACGCGCGCTCGACAGCGGCGCGCGCATCCATGGCGCCACCGTGCACTACGTCAGTCCCGAGCTCGATGCCGGACCGATCATCGCTCAGGCGGCGCTGGCCATCCAGGATGTCGACACCGAATCAACGCTGGCCGCGCGGGTTCTCAGCGCCGAGCACCATATCCTGCCGCTCGCCGTGAAATGGCATCTTGATGGCAGGCTGCAGGTTGACGGAGCTCGCGTCAGGCTTGATTCGCCTGCGGCGGCTGAAACACAGTCGATGTGGTTCGCATGAAGCGGCCTGCCGAATCGCGCAAACACAGGCCTCGCGGCGATCGTCCGCCGCCCGAGCGGGTACCCGACCTGTTGCGGCGCGTACTTGGCGAAGCGCTCGCGCTCAACGCCCCGGCCGATGCGGTGCTGCGACGTTTTTTTAGAGAGCATCGTTCGCTGGGACGCCGTGATCGAGCCGACATCGCCGACACCGTGTTCGATGTTTTGCGCAACAAACGCCTGTATGCCCACTTCGCTGAAGCGGGCGAAGGGCCTCTGGAGGACCGCCTGGCGCGGCTGTCGCGCGTCTGGCGCGACCGGGCGGCCAGTTCGCAGGGTGTGGTGCCCGCCGGCGCTGTTAATCTTCCCGCCCAGCCTGACTGGCTGGCTCGGCTCCCGGCAGCCAATCTCGATGCGCTGCCGGTACCTGTTGCCCTCAGCCTGCCCGATTGGCTTTACCAGAAGCTATGTGAGCGGTTTGGTGAAGCCGAGGCGCGGGCCCTTGGCCGCGCGCTGCTCGAGCCTGCCTCCTTGCACCTGCGTGCGAACCTGCTGAAGACCCGGCGCGACGCGCTGATCGAGCGGCTGACCCAGGAGGGGTTGCATGTCCGCCCGCTGTCGATCGCGCCATGCGCCATGGAGGTCGATGGCCACCCGGCGCTTGAACGAAGTGCAGCCTTTGAGGACGGGGCCTTTGAAGTGCAGGATGCGGGCAGCCAGCTGCTTGCCCTGCTGGTGGGCGCGCGCCGGGGTCAGAATGTGGTCGATCTGTGTGCTGGGGCGGGCGGCAAAACGCTGTCGCTGGCGGCATCCATGCACTCAAGCGGGCAAATCTTCGCCTGCGATGTTTCAATTGCCAGGCTGCAGCGCCTGCGGCCCAGACTCACCCGAAGCGGTGCAACCAATGTTCAGCCCTTTGCGATTGACAGCCTGACCGACCGCAAGCTTGAGCGCCTGGTCGGACGCGCGCATGCTGTGCTAGTCGATGCACCCTGCACCGGATCAGGCACATTGCGCCGCAATCCCGACCTCAAATGGCGGTTCGGCCCCGAGGATCTGTCGCGTCTTTGCCACGAACAGCGTTCAATTCTCGCGGCCGCAGCCCGGCTGGTTGCCCCTGATGGGGTGCTGGTCTACGCCACGTGCAGCCTGCTCGCGGAAGAAAATGAAGCCCAGGCGATGTGGTTCGAAGAGCGACACCCGGAGTTCCAGCTCGAGGACGCCCAGCCCATTATGGCGGCAGCGGGGGCCACGCTGCCCGACGACGCATTTGTCGACGGCGCTTTGGTCTGCGTTCCGCATCGGCACGGAACCGATGCTTTCTTTGGAATTCGCTGGCGGCGGGTCCGGTTGACGAATCAATCGGGTGCGGCCGCGGAAGCATCGGGCTAAAATCACGGACTGCAGGCCGGCCAGTGCGCACGGCTTGGCAGGCAGTAAGGCAGGAGGACATGCTTTGATCGATTTCGTATTGCGGTTTTTGGACGAGGGTTTGCTGAACGCGAGCGCCTGGCAGATCGTTGTCTGCACGCTGGTGTTCACGCATATCACCATCGCCGGCGTAACCATCTATTTGCACCGGCACCAGGCGCATCGGGCCCTTGACCTGCATCCGTCTGTGTCGCACTTCTTCCGGTTTTGGCTGTGGCTTAGCACCGGAATGATCACCCGCGAGTGGGCGGCCATTCATCGCAAGCACCACGCCAAGTGCGAAGGCCCCGAAGATCCGCACAGCCCGGTGCGGTTCGGTTTGCGCAAGGTTCTGCTCGAAGGCGCCGAACTGTATCGTGCCGAAGCGTTGAACCGGGAAACCATTGAAAAGTACAGCCACGGAACGCCCGATGACTGGATCGAGCGCAATCTGTATTCACGCTTCCCGTCCGGCGGAATCCTGCTGATGCTTGCCATCAACGTTGCTTTGTTTGGCATCGTTGGCATTTCGGTATTCGGCATTCAGATGATGTGGATTCCGGTGCTCGCCGCCGGTGTCATCAACGGCCTGGGACATGCCCGCGGTTATCGAAACTTCGACTGTCCCGATGCCAGCACCAACATTCTTCCGTGGGGCATTCTGATTGGTGGGGAAGAATTGCATAACAACCACCACGCGTTTCCCACCTCAGCCAGGTTGTCGAACAAGTGGTACGAATTTGACATTGGCTGGCTGTATATCCGCCTCATGTCCCTGGTGGGGCTTGCACGGGTCAAGAAGGTGGCGCCTACGCCCAAGCTTACTGATGCACGGACCAGGATCGATCTTGACGCTTTGCAGGCGCTCATTGCTCACCGCTACGATGTCATGCAGCAGTTCGCACGGTCGCTGCGCAAGGCCTGCGCCGAAGAGTCCGCTCGCCTGTCAAGGTTGAGCCGCCCGGAAGGGCAGTTGCTGAAGGCCGCCCGACATTGGCTGCCGCTGGATGCGGGTCGCTGGAGTCGCGATCAGCAGGCTGCGCTGCCAGAGGTATTGGCAGCCAGCGAGCGCCTGAGCATGCTGGTTGAAATGCGCCGCGAGCTGGGCGAGATCTGGGAGCGGTCAAACCGTTCCCGCGAGCAGCTGGTATCGATGCTTCAACAATGGTGCCAGCGCGCGGAATCCAGCGACATTCCAGCGCTGCGATCGATGTCTCTGCGAATTCGATCGTACGCGGCGGCCTGAGTTAACCCGGTCGCCGGAAACAAAAACGCCAGGCTGGAACCTGGCGTTTTTTTTTCGTCTGAAACCGCGGAATTACTTGATCTTGGTTTCTTTATAGGCGACGTGCTTGCGGGCAACCGGATCGAACTTCTTGATCTCCATCTTTTCCGGCATGGTCCGTTTGTTCTTGGTGGTGGTGTAGAAGTGCCCGGTGCCTGCGGTGGATTCGAGTTTGATTTTTTCGCGCATGATCGATGTTCCTGCTAAGAACCAAGAGGGGTCTTGGCTATGAGTCCGAAATGAAAGATGGCTGGATCAGACCTGGATCAGGCCCGAATCAGACCGACTCGCCACGAGCCCGTAGATCGGCCACCACGACGTCGAGCCCCTTCTTGTCGATGAGACGAAGCGCCGCGTTGGTAAGGCGAAGACGTACCCAGCGCTTCTCGCTTTCAAGCCAGAATTTGCGGTTTTGCAGATTGGGAAGAAAACGCCGCTTGGTTTTGTTGTTCGCGTGCGAAACGTTGTTTCCAACCATCGGCGCTTTGCCGGTGACCTGGCAGACTCGGGCCATGGAAGGCTCCTAAATATCGAATGTGGGTGGGAAAAGCTGAACAAAAATTATAAGGGGGAATGGATGGGGTTCGCAAATCGAGGGGTTGTTCAGATGAGCCCCGCCTCTGCAAACGAAAAACAGCGGTTGTCAGCGACGATGATGTGATCGAGAAGCGGCAGGTCAAGCAGCCGAAGCGCGTCGCGAAGCGCCTGGGTAAGTTTTCTGTCAGCGGCGCTGGGCTCAGTGACCCCCGATGGGTGGTTGTGGGCCACGATCAGCGAGCAGGCGCCGGTTTCGAGCGCGCGGCGGGCAATTTCGCGAGGATAAACCACCGTTTGGGCAACGCTGCCCGCAAACATTTCTTCGGCACAGATCAGACGGTTCTGGCTGTCGAGAAACAACGCAGCGAAGCATTCGCGTGGGCGCTCGCGCAGCCATAGCGCCAGAAAGTGGTGGAGATCGGACGGCGAGTTGATCAGAGGACGCTCGCGCAGGGTCTCCAACAGGCTGCGACGGGTGAATTCAAGGGCTGCCTGGAGCACAGCGTGGGTTGAATGCAGTGGGAGGCCGGCGGTGAATCCGCGGGCGGCCAGCGCCCGAAGCGAGCCGCGGTGGCTGTCAAGCAGGTGCACAGCGGTTTGTTCCGCTTGGGAGCCGGTGGCGCTCTTGCGGATCAGGACCGCGATGAGCTCGGCATCAGACATTGCCTGAACGCCGTCTCGCAGCAGGCGCGCCATCAAGGGCCAACGGGCTGGGCGCGGGGCCTGAGCGCGGGTGGTACGAGAGTGCTCGGCGGGCATCGGGGTTCCTTTACAATGGGTTGGATGAATAACTCCACGCCCCGCTCTACGGAAGGCGCCGCTGACGCGGCGCTGGCAGCGTCTG
>Ga0194129_10009814_pt1 | contig 10592 bp, 8 predicted proteins | sample TA2KigCa35mmetaG_FD_150862 | JGI IMG/M metagenome (GOLD analysis project Ga0194129, IMG submission 150862) | Freshwater microbial communities from Lake Tanganyika, Tanzania - TA2015038 Kigoma Deep Cast 35m | ecosystem: Environmental > Aquatic > Freshwater > Lake | place: Tanzania: Lake...
TTTTTTTTCTAATACTATATTAGTGATGTTTCTCTCATCAAAAAATTTTAATGAATTATGTATGTTAATTGACATAGATAATTATCGTTTTGTTTCTTCTAACAAACTTTCTCAAGCTAAACATGATCTTGATAATATAAAAAATTTACAAGATCTTGAAACTTTCTATTCTACATACGAAAATGTATTTTCTTCTTTATGTTCTTTTAAAGTGCAGCTCTTAATAACTAATTATAAATTATCTACTACTCTCCTCTCTCTAAAATTTATAGCTAAAATTAAATATAAATTAAAACAAAAAAAATTACAAAATATATAAAAAATATTATTGAATAGTACATCCATTAAAACAACTTTTGGTTTCTTCTTCTAACTCTCCAATATAATAATTTTCTAATATCTTTTGGGCTTTTTTTGTATGATTTAATCTATTAAATTCTGTTGTAGCATCTTTCCCTCCATATTGTAATAATAACATCTTACCACCTCTGTGTTTTTCTAAATAATCTGTTATATTATATACTCTATTTTTTATAATTAACCAACAGTCTTTATCATTGTTATGTAGAGCGACTTCATCTTTAGTATAATATTTATTTTCCACCTCTATTCACTAAATTATTATAATAAAATTTAATTTTATTGGATGATAAAGGCCAACATTTTTATAATTATAAAAAAGTTGAAAAATTTAATTAATTAATTATGACAATGGTGAAACACTTAAATGCCTCGTTGTGAGTGCGTAAGGACTAACATGTCTCTTTGGAGAAAAACAGGTGATCTATATCATGGATTTCCAGTCTACTTTTGTTCTGGTTGTTCAGAACTTTTTACATTAGTTCATAGAGGACCTGTAAATACCTTTCAAGAATAAAATAACCTGCTTTCTACCACAATTAGTTTTGTGGTAAGAGTAAATCTTGATTATAAGTAAATTATTATTTTTTATAAAAAATTGATAAATATTATTTAATACATATAAACATATATATAAAGTATATGAGTATTTTCCTAAATTATCTTAAAAATAAAATATCCTTTGGTAAAGGAATAGTTAAAGTATTACACACCAATAAAACAAATAATATAATTTACAAAGAAATTATAAAATGGCATTGTAATAATACTTCTCTTCTTTATCCTTATGGAAATTTTTCAACTATAAATTATTCTCTTATTTCAAAGGAAATTAAACCTTTTCAAATTATCTCTGGTAATGATATTCTTAATATAGTAAAAACAAATAATGAAAATATTGAAATAATTTATTTTGGCAAAAAAATAGAAAATAATAATATTATTACTTACGAAATTAAAGATGATAGTAAAGTTATTTATTTAATTTTAACAGGTTATAATACAAAAAAAATTATATTCTATTTATTATAAGAAATATTATAATGCATATTTTAACAAAAAATTTAGTTTATACTAAAAAAAATAATACCTTTACATTTACATCTATAAATAATACACAAACAGAAAATTATATTGATATTACTAATTATAATAATTTACTATTTATTTTAATAAAAAAAAAAAATATTAATTCTATTTTTTTTAAAATAAAAGATAAAAAAATAGAATTAAAAAATAAATCAAAAATTTATATAGCAAAAAATTATATTTCATCTTTTATTTTTTATATACCAACATTTCATAATAATTCATCATTAAAAATTAAATTTATATATATAAAAGATGTATTAGATACATTTAACTCTAATAGAGAAAAAATTAATTATCTTATTAATACTAATAATCAACATTATATTTATAATTTTTTTAAACATGCTAATCATTCTTACTTTACAATTGATTATTCAAAAATTAACTTTATTGATAAAATATTGTGGATTAATTTAGATAGTTCTACTAATAGAAGAACCAATTCAGAAAATATTCTTAAAAATATACATATACCAAATGAAAGAATATCTGCTGTTGATGGTTCTAAATTAATTCAACCTAAATTAACTTACGAAAGAAATATATCTTCTTGTGAATTTGCTTGTTTATTATCACATATTAAAGCTATATCATCTCTTAAAAATACTAAGGGAAATTATTTCCTTATATGTGAAGATGATTTTATATTTAATAACACAATCTTATTTTCTAAGGACTTAAAACAAATTATTCAAAATTGTCCTACTTTTGATATTTTATCTATTCAATCAACTTTTAATAAAGATTTACAAAATGAATATAATAAATGGTCTGATTATTATACAGAAAATCCACTTTCTTTTATTGGCTGCGCAGGTTCATATATAATAACACAAAAAGGTGTAGATAAAATTTTAAGTAAAAATACTTTTATTGATGAAAATAATTATATTCTTAATTATCCTGTAAATACAACAGATATTTATCTATATAAATATGTAGATACTTATGTTTATAAATATAATTTTATAAGTTCATTCAATACTAATTCATTAATAAATGAAAAATTTTTAAAACAATACAACAAATTTAATTTTAAAAAATTAAATTTAATGTTACATGATATAGATATTTTATAAATAATAAAATATTGATAATAAAATATATTCATATTATATATAAATGAATTATGAACAAAAATATTTGAAATATAAAAAAAAATATACTATATTATTATCTCATCAAATTGGAGGTTCTCCAATAGAAGATGCCAATACAATATGTCAATTATTATTTCAAAAAGTACAAATCGATAAAACAATTTCTGATAATGAAATATCTATTCATGAATTTAACACTCCATGGAAACCTTATTTTCATAAAAGTGAGCGTAGTTGCTTACCTACTGAAAGACTTGAAAAATGTATAAATACATTAAATAGTGATGGACATTCAATTATACATCATGCTTTTCAATATGGAACGAATAAAGCGTTAAATTTAATTCTAAAAACAAGAGGATTAAATATAAATTTACTAAATGGTGTTGGTAGAACAGCTATAATAGGTGCTGCTTTAGAATTAGATAATTATTTACAAATAAATTCAAGAATTACTGATTTTCTATTACTTGGTGGTGATATAACAATTGCTAATCAAATAAATATAAATGATCTAAATTTTAAAGAAGATATATTTTTAATTTTAAATTTTAGAATTAACCAACAACAAAGTAATGCATTATTTCCACCTGGTGCTAATCCTTACAAACCATTAAATATAAATATACCAGAAGATAATAAAAATATTGGTATTTATTCTTTCACGTTAGGTAATGTTTCACGATCTATGCCTTTACCTTTAGAAAAGCCTATTTTCTTAAAATAAATAAATTTAATTATAATTTTTTATATATTCAATATATAAAAAATGGTATCATTTATTTCAAATAATTTTAATCTACTTTATAATAAAATAACAAATTTATTTACAACAGAAGAAGATTCACTAAAAACTCTTTTAACTAATTTCTTTACTGATTATGATGATATAATAGAAGAAAATAAAATATTTTTTACAATACATATTCAAAAAACTACTCCTATACAAACTGAAGAACCAAGTTATTATCATAGTAAATTTTTGATATGTAATAAAAATAATACAAAAAATAAAAAAAATTACAATTACAAATATAAATATACCTTTATTCCAGAAAATTATAAACAAGATAAAAAATTATTTTATGTAAATCTTTATATTCCTTATGAATTAACTTATGATTATATGATTTTGAAAAAGTATTATTATAATATTTATTTAGTAGATAATCATTTACAATCTTTAGTAAAAGAAAATAAATGTAAAATTAGAGATTTTACAGAAATTACTCTAAAGTCAGTTATTACAGAAATTACTGATTTTATTATAAATTCACATGATAAAATATTATTTGACAGTAAATGCTAACCTATGTTTATGAAATTTTTTAAAAATTTCTGTATTATGTCTATTGATCATAATTTCAACAATACAATTTCTCATAAAATTATTACCTATTGATGTTAGTCTTGTTAAATGAGATAGATCTATTAAATTTAGATTTTCAGAATTACTAAAAAAATTACTTCCAATTGAAGTAAGATTAGTTAAATTAGCTAAATTAACAGTTCTTAATCTATTACTACTCATAAAATTATCACCTATTGTGGTTAGTCTTGTTAGATGAGATAGATCTATAAAATTTAGATTTTCAGAATTACTAAAAAAATGACTTCCAATTGAAGTAAGATTAGTTAAATTAGATAAATTAACAGTTCTTAATCTATTACTACTCATAAAATTATCACCTATTGAGGTTAGTCTTATTAAATGAGATAGATCTATTTCATATAAATTTAATGAATTATTTATAAAATTATTTCCAATTGAAGTAAGATTAGTTAAATTTAAATTTATACTTCTTAGAGAATAGCAATTAAATATAAAAAATGAATCTATTGATTCTATATTTATTAAATTAGATAAATCAAGATTTAATAAAGATTGACAGTTTGCCATAAAATTTTCCTCTAATAAATTTATATTTTCTGCACGTGGTAAATTTATATTTGACAAATAAGTACAATTCATAAAATTACTACCAAATGATGTTAAATTTGTTAAACTAGATAATTCCAGACTTTCTAAGTAATCACAATTATATAAAAAAGAATTTCCTAATGTTCTAAGATTTATTAAATTTGATAAATCTAGATTTCTTAAAGAAGTGCATCCACTCATAAAATAATCTCCTAGCGACGTAAGTCTTGTTAAATGTGATAATTCAGCAGTATTTAATTTAATACACAACATCATAAAATTATTACCTATAGAAGTAAGATTTAGTAAATTACTTAAATTAAGTCTTGTTAAAGCAGTGCATCTATTCATAAAGCTAGTTCCTATCGATGTTAAATTTGGTAAATTAATTAAATCTAGACTTTTTATGGAATAACAATTATTCATGAATAAAACATCTATCTGCGTTAAACTTAATAAATTATTTAAATTTATATTTTTTAAAGAATAACAATCGCACATAAAAAAACTTTCTAGTGCTGTAAGTCTTGTTAAATTAGATAAATTTAGATCTGTTAAAGTAGTACATCTATTCATAAAACAATCTCCTAGTGACGTAAGGCTTGGTATATTAGATAAATCTAGATTTATAATAGAAAGACAATCATACATAAAATGTGATCCGAACGATATTAAATTTGGTAAATTATATAAATGTAAATTTCTAATTGTAGAGCACTTAAAACTAAAAAAATTTCCGATTGAAGTAAGATTTGTTAAATTATATAAATTAATAGTATTTAAATTATCACAATATTCCATAAAATTATTACCTATAGAAGTAAGATTTGTTAAATATTGTAAATCAATAGTATTTAAATTAGAACAATTTTCCATAAAATTATTACCTATAGAAGTAAGACTTGATAAATGTTGTAAATCAATAGTATTTAATTTAACACAAGCTTTCATAAAATTATTACCTATAGAAGTAAGATTTGATAAATGTTGTAAATTAATAGTAGTTAAATTAATACACATATTCATAAAATTATTACCTATAGAAGTAAGATTTGATAAATTTTGTAAATCAATAGTTTCTATTTTCATATTTTCATTAACAAAATTATTACCAATTGAAGTTAAATTAGTATTATAAGGTAAATCAATATATTCTATAGAATAACATTTATTCAAAAAATAATCTCCTAGTGACGTAAGATTTGTTAAATGTTGTAAATTAATAGTAGTTAAAAAAACACACCCATTCATAAAATTTTCACCTATAGAAGTAAGATTTGAAAAATTAGATAAATTAATAGTTTTTAATAAAATACACCCATTCATAAAATTTTCACCTATAGAAGTTATATTAGTATTATTAGGTAAATTAATATTTTCTAGAGAAGAACATTTATTCATAAAATAATCTCCTAATGAGGTAAATCTTGTTAAATTAGATAAATCTAGATTTTTTAAAGATAAACAACCATTCAAAAAAAAATGTCCAATTATCGTAAGACTTGTTAAATCAGATAAATTAAGACTTGTAATAGAAGTACAATTACACATAAAATTAGCATCTATCGATGTTAAACTTGATAAATTAGATAAATCAATACTAGTTAAAGAATAACAATTATATAAAAAGCTAGTTTTAATAGATTCTAAACATATTAAATTAGATAAATTAAGTGTAGGTAGTGAAAAACAATTAGATAAAAATTGATAATTTAATGTTATTAGATTTTTAGGTAAAATAATACTTTGTAAAGAAGTGCTGTTATCCAAAAAAAAGGAACCAATTGAAGAAAGATTATTTAATTGAGAAAAATCAATACTTCTTAATATAAAAAAATCTTTTAAAAAGTCATCTCCTAAAGATTTAATATTTATTAAGGGACTTATATCTATATAATCCCAGCCGCTAAATATTTTGGAATTTAGATGGCTTAGTTCTGGTAGTCTTCTAACAAAATCAAAATTTAAACCAATAAAAGTATATTGTATTAATTTTTTTTTAACTAGTTGATTATTAAATTTTTCTACAATAAAATTAAAGAGTTCAGTTCTTGTATCAATATTTATATTTACTCGTGTATTATTATATTTATTTATTAGAGATAGAATAAAAATAATTTTAAAATCTCTCCTAATAAATAAAACTTCTGAAAATGATTGGTAATTAAAATTATATTTCAAAGAATTATCTTTTGTAATTATAGAAAAATCTGATTTTATAATATTAATTATAGATTGCTGTTCTTGTGTAAGAGAAGAAATATCTATATTTTCTTCCTTATCATATTCTAATTGGTGCATTTGAGTATGTCCTTGGCTTATATTTATATAGAATTGACCATAATCTCCATGAGAAATAGTAATATCACCAATATTGGACTGAACTTCATTATATACAATATCTATTAAACCTCTAATATATAAATCATGTAAATATTCTATTCCTAATAAATTTTTAATTAATTGTAAAAAATTAGAAAAACAAGAAATTACTTCATATGGAGGATAATTTTCATTTGAAGGTCTTTTTTTAAATACTATATTATTATTTGCATATTTTATAATTAAATAATTCCATGCATTACGTGCATTAAAAAAATTACAAAATATTTCTGGTTCATAATTAGTATCAGATATTTGATTAAAATTTTTAAAGACTTTATAAAATTCTAATAATTCTGGTATTGGATTAAAAAAATGAGATAAAATTTTAATATCAAATATTTTTCCATTAAAAATTATTAAATTAATTAAATTAAAAGCTGTTATTTCTACACAATCAAAATATGTATCATCATTAAAAAAATAGTTTATTAAATCAGAATCATAAATTTTAAACTTTTCAGTAGTTACTTCTAATAATATATTTTCAAAAGTAAAAGGATCTGCATTTTCTCTAAGTATTAAGTCAGGAATACTTAATACTTTTGATTTTTCTAAAATAGGTTTTAATAAGCAAAATATTTCATTAATTCCATTATAATATTCTTTTATACCATTATCATCATTAGAAACCCACCAAAAAGAATATAATAAAATATGGAAAGTAAATAAATCATTATCATCAAATGGAATATATATTCTAATTTTATCTAAATAACTTACTATATTTTTTCTAATTTGATCGCTAATTCTATCAATTTTAAATGTACCCTTATCAGATAAAGTTATAAATCTATTACAATTTATCATATTTATATATTTTAGAGCGATATAACGACCATAATCAATCGGTTTTAATTTTGTTAAATCTCTAGTTGGTTTTATATAATAAAATATATTTCTACAAACTTTACCAATAAGTTGTCCTTTTTTTTTAAGAGCATCAAATTCATCTTGTTTTAAAAAATTTATTAAATCTCTATTAATTAATTTTTCTTTATTTAACCAATAAATATTAGATATTTCTTTAGTATTACACAATACACATCCATGTATTGGATTCATATACATTTCCATTAATGGATCAGTAAATAAATTAATACAATTTGGATTAATAATTACAGGTAATTCTCCTCCTGTTTGATTATAATAAATATTTTTTAATTCTAAATATTTATTTTTATATTTTAAATATTTATTATAATAAATATTAGTCATTACTATAAAAATAAATAATAAAAAAAATATAATAAAAAATTATTATAATAATTTATAATAAAATTAATAATTTGGAAATAAAAATCTATCTATAGTAGTTCTTACACCTTTTAATCTATGTATCACAATTGATAGCTTGAACAAACATAATAATATAAAAATAAAATATTTTTTAAATAATACAGCAATTAATTTAGCACTTATAATTGTAACTAAAACATCAAAAATAGCTATATTAAATATCTTGTATTTATGAACTCCTTGATTTACTATTCCAATTAAATTTTTCATTATATAATAGATAAATATAAAAAACTTGCATTTTAACCAATTATAATTTCTAATTTAATTTCTGTAGATATGTTGTATGGTCGTTTGTGTATCCACCCATGCTTTCTGGACTTTCTTCCAATTCATAGGGGACTTCAACATGTTCCCCATTGTGAATTTTAAGTGTAATACTGAAAATATCACCTTCTTCGTTTCTGTTTAGAGAAACAACAGTGCCACATTGATTTTACCAAAAATCATTTATTTTTTATTACAAAATACATAATTATATACAATAAAATATAAGATATATTAGTACACACATTATAAAAAACTTGATAATCTCTAGAGATCATATTAAGATTTATTACTTAACTTTTACATTTTATCAGTCTTTTATACTGGATTATTTTAACAATCTAGGCAACTTTTTACTAAAAAGTTAATAAATATTTAAACTAGTTTTCAGAGGGATAAAGGTATATCAAAAGGTGTATCAAAAGGTATATCAAAAGGTATATCAAAAGGTATATCAAACTGTATTAAAATGACTTAAGATTTTATTTATATATTTATTTAATAAATTAAAGCAAGAGAAGTTATGAAATTAATGAATATATGTAGAACCACACTGTATCATTACACAAAAAAATATTATTAAACATACTAAATTATCTAATGGTTATTATGATTATGTTGAACATTCTGTTCTTCAATTTATTAAAAAAGATAATCGTACAAATATTATTTATGTATATGTTTATACATATAAACAAAAAAATGATTTAACTAATCAAATTAATAAACTTCAAACATACTGTAAAGATAATAATATTACACCTTTTTTACTGAAAAGTGGGATGGCTACTAGTTATTTCTTTTAATTGTCTGTTAAATTTGAAATTATTAACTTGATACTTACCTTCCAAATGTTTATAATTTTATAATTTTTTATGTAGTTATAATTTTGATAAATTTTCAATAAACTTATTATAATCTTCTTCTTTTATATCTAAATCATTCAAAAGTTCATTAATTTTCTTTTTTGAATATAAATTAGTATTTTTATTATTATATTCTTTAATTATAAAAAGATTATCAATATTAATTTTTTTGTAACGGGTTTTCCCATCTAAAAAAAAACCTATTCTTAAACTACGTGATAGTTTTCTAAAATTTTCAAAATTATTATTTGATATAAGTTTTTTTAAACTATCTTTTTTTTCATCATTTATAAAATTCCAAGAAAAAAAGTCTTTTAAAATTATTTCATCATAATTTCTAATTTGTACATGAAATGAGAAATTTTTTGGGCAATTTAAATCAAAAATATTAAAATGGGCATGATCAAATATTTCCAAATGAGAACTTATATATTTATTTTTTATTATATATTTATTATCACAAATATATATTTTTTGGGTTAAAGTTTTTGGAATAAAATAATGTGAATTGCTAAATATTTTTTCAATATTTTTTACATACGCCATTGAATAAATATGGTCATGTTTTGTTGTATAAAATTTATTTATATTATGGGTAAAATCTTCATTTGAAACATTATCTAAATTATATAAACAAAACCAAGGAAATACAACTTCAAAAATATCAGTGTCAAGTTTTTTTATAAATGTATCAATGTTTTCTCCATTTAGATATATATAAGAATCCAGCCCTATTGCTAAAATCCAATCTTCTTTAACTTCATTTAAAATAATATTATTAAAATAATTTATCCATAAATCATGTATATTTAAATTATTATTTTTTATATTATTGCATGTATTTTCATCAAAATATTTATCAAGTAAATATATTTTAACATATTTTTTATATTTTTCCTGAATTACTTGTAAATAATCTTCTTGTTCATAACATATATTATCTACAATAATATAAAAAAAAGAAAATCCAATATTTAAATGATGTTCTATAAATTGATTAATATAATCATGTTCATTTTTTATAACTGTTAAAATACTATATTTCATTATATTATATATATATATAATTTTATAAAAAAAAATAAATTAAGTAATAAAATTATATTTATATCATTTATAAAAACTCATCAGTTCAAAAAGTATCTAAAGCTACTGCGAAGAGATATAGAACAAAACATGAGAAAAATATTATATAATGCCTGGTATGAAAGCCAGACTGGCAAGCCTCCAATGCCATAAGACTGTATGATTATATTATATCTTTTTATACAAAAGTATATAAAATTATACAATATCAGAGGAGGG
>Ga0194129_10009819_pt1 | contig 10590 bp, 12 predicted proteins | sample TA2KigCa35mmetaG_FD_150862 | JGI IMG/M metagenome (GOLD analysis project Ga0194129, IMG submission 150862) | Freshwater microbial communities from Lake Tanganyika, Tanzania - TA2015038 Kigoma Deep Cast 35m | ecosystem: Environmental > Aquatic > Freshwater > Lake | place: Tanzania: Lake...
CAGTTAAATAATCTGATCTATATCTTTTGCTATATATCATCCAACTTCCTTGTGAATTTGGATTTTTACCATAGATAATTTCGTCGTCTTCGTCATATGGTATCATATCACGAGTTACATCTTCATCTTGTAACTCGTCAAACATATATTCCTTTACAAAGGCAAATTCTTCGCAATCAAGTTTATTGAGTAGATATTTTTTGTTAGTTAGAAAATGCACGTAGAGACATCATTGATTTTTTTGTTTTCCTACTTATGGTGCTAAAAATTATGATGAATATATAAAAGAATATATAAAAGAATATATAAAAGAATATGGTATATGTTATCACACAAAACATTAATAATCTCCACCACCATTATAACCAATCATCATACGACTATATTCAAACAAACCACTATTTGGTAAGTCATCTTCCGCTTCTTCTACTTTTTCGTCGTCTGAATAATCTTCCAATGGATCTTTCCATTCTTTTATTTTTCTCTCTAATTGCTTAACAAATTCCAAATAAAATGTGCTTGTTTCTTCTTTTATATTTTTATCAGCAAAATGGACGTCAATATTTATATTGTGACCTTCATTATCAACGTAAAACAGCAATTCATATTTTCTTTCATTTTCTTCATATTCAATAACACTACTACAAAATCCAGTACCTTGACCTCCATTACCAGTTGCCCAAAGTTCTTCTGTTTCTTTACCATATATGCTGTCAAATAGTTGTAAACATTCATTCAAATAATAATTATCCGGTTGCATTTCATCGTCTCTGCTGAAACACTTTTTGGAAACAAAATTAAATTTCATTGTTAATAAGTTCTTTGTATTGTATACTAATTGTTATTTAGGTTTAAATCATTTCAATTTTTTTATAAAATAGTTGTTTATTTCATCATTTACTGTAATAATTTTTTTTGACCATAAAATTTTATATCTGTATTTTTTTGGTGAAATATAAAAATCGGCGTTTGAAATGTTAAAAGGTGTAAAACGCCGACTTTTTATTATTTGTCAAAATTGCTGCCATAGTTGCGTATGAGTTCAGTGCAATTTTTCCATCATGTTTTACGAAGTATTTGTTGTGTATTTTGTCGTTAGGCACTGTTGTTGTATAAGCGTATTTTTCACAGAACTCTGCTGACGCTCCTTCAAATTGAGGATTACATTGGATTACTTTTATTTTATACGATTTAACGTCAGCATTGCCAACCACAAATTCAATAGTTCCAAAATTAGTTGGTGTATATTCTGAAAATCCAGCAAAACCATCCATCCCAAACATCATTCTAGAAGTATTATATGTTCTTGAAAATGTTGTAATAGATAATGGTTGTTCTAAAATCTTGTATAATTTTGATTTGTATTCACGAGTATTAAAAAATTCTTTATAATCATGTTCAGTTTGAATTTCAATAATTTTTATCAATTCATTCGGCATTTCGTCAATTGAATTGTATTCTTCAATTGTTTTGCTATATTCATTTATAATACTACTAAAATTCATTTATAATACTACTAAAATTCATTTATATATAATTCATAAATATATCTTTATATGTTTTTATATAAATATAAATAAAAATAATATAAAGATATATTAGCATATATATTTATATTATAATGAACACTGATCTTGTGTTATATTGTGTTATTGCCTTTGTTTCCGTCGCGATTTCTTCTGTAAATGCTGGTCCAGATTGTTGGAGAGATAAAAATGGAAATGTAAGATGTGTTAATATTTAATAATGGAACCAAATTTATAAAAAATTAATTTAAAGCTATATTGGCTTTGGTATATATTATAAAAATGAAAGTATTATTTTTATTTCTTCTTTTTACTGGAATAAATGCTTCATTAGAATATATAAATAAATATGATATAGAAATACAATGCTATAATGTAAATAAATTTTATTGTGAACATCCATTTTTACATATAGGTTTTATTAAAAATGGATTTGATTGTTGTTCTTCTTTTGTACCTTTACAAATTTATAGCGATTTTTATAATATATATTATTATTCATTATATATTTAAATTATTTTAATTTATTCTATTCGCATTTAATAAAAAATTGAAAGCAAATATTTGTTATATACTTATTACAACAAATATATAACAAAATGCAAGAAATTATTCGTCTTATTGATGTTTCGTTGTATAACGAAAAACATTATGGTTTAACGTTTACGATTGATTCTGATATTGATAAATATTTTAAGGACAATAAAATTGGTTACACTTATAAATATAAAGAATATCAAAAAATGTTTTATGAACCAGAAAAGGTAAGAAATAACAAAATAAATATAATGGAAAAATATGATATATATGGTGACGTTAAACAAACAGTAATTTATGATGAAGATTTTATAGAATTATTGACCGTTATTAAACGAGGGATGAAAATTATTCCTTATAGATTTGGAGAAAATGAATATTGTACAGTTGAGTTATATGAAAAAAAATGCGATTTATTAGACGGTAGCACAGTTTACGAAATTGGGTATAATAAAGTATTTGAGCCTGACGGAACAGATATAACGGATATGTTATACGATACAGTTCTTCTAATAATAAACATACCCATTATTAGCTATAATTAAATTAAACAAAATTATAAATATAATTGTAAAACATAAATGTAAAACATAATTGTAAAAAAATACAATTATAAATTTAATTATAAATTTAATTACGAATAAAATACTCTATCGTTTTTTTTTGTTTTTTTCTCTCTATTTTCAAATAAAAACAAAAAATTTTGGTTATATTATTTTATTATTATATGAAGAGGTCTCCATTAACGTTATCTTTAAATGTTGACACTATAAATGAAGAATATAAAGAAATGAAACGAATTAAGAGAGAAGATTTAACAGTTTCTCAACTTATAGATAAAAATTTAACTAATAATGAACTTGTTTTTAATATGGCAAACAACATCAATAAGTATCTAAATAGACAATCTGAAACACAAATGAGAGATGCTTATGAAAATTTAATGGCTGAAAATTCATTGTCATTTTTAGGGGCACATAGAAGGCAATTCGCAATATCAGAACCAAATAATCCGAAATATGTGTCTTATGTTTATATTAATAACAATAAAAATGAAATAATTAAAGTATATAATTATGAGTGTTGTAATTCTGCCGATTATATGTTAATAAAAGAAATTGCTTACCAAAATTATGCTTATACTTTAATCGATAAATGTGATTTTAAAGTGTCAATTATCAAAAAATACGGAAAATTTAAATTTAACGGTGGAGAAGGTGGCGATAAATACAGTTATAATTGTATATTTTATATCGTAATGGAAAAAATCAATTATTTAAGTTTGAATAAAGCACTTGAGAACATCGGAATAATAAATGAAGATACAGAAATATGCAATAAATTATCGCAAAAGTTAACTGACTTAGACAACTGCTTATCTAATAATGGGTTAAATCATAATGATTACCATTCCGAAAATATATTAGTAAATATTGAAAATAATAATATAGATGTAGCTTTAATTGACTATGGAAATGCTGATGAAAATAGTGACTTTAAGTTGTGGGATTATTCATGTCAAAAACTTATTGAAATGAGTAGCCGTAGTGCTTCTCCAGTGTCAATTCCTTCTGGCGGTAAAAAAACGAAAACTAGAAAAATGAAAGCGAAAACTAGAAAAATGAAAGCGAAAACTAGAAAAATGAAAACCAGAAAAACAAAAACATTTAGTCGTAACCGTAACTGAATTCTCTAGGTTGATTTATAATCATATACATAACTTGCCTATCGATGTCAGAATAAAAGTCATATTCATTATCTTCATCTGAACTATAAACCAAGTCATCATTTTCATCACTATCGGCATTTATATCAGTGTTACTATCATAATGGTAATTCTCATAATTAAATGATTTATAGAATAATCGTAAAAATGCATCATAAATAATAGTAAACAAATTATTACACATAATATTTTATATATTATATTATGTTTAACATATTTTTTTATATTATTTATAATTTACTTTACATATAAGATAAAAAACATAAAAAAAAAGTAAAAAAGTAAAAAAAGTAAAAAAGTAAAAAAGTAAAAATAATAGTAAAAAATAATAAAAAATTAGTAAAAATCAATATTTTAATTTATATCATTAAAATAAAATATAATGTCAAAACAAATTATATCAGAAATACCGAATAGAGATGCCTTTTTTCATTTATTAAGTCTAAATCCGGGTTTAATAATATTAAAATTAGGAGCACAATGGTGCGGGCCATGTAAGAAAATTAAACCTGTTGTCGACGCTTTTTTCGCTTCATCACCGCCAGAAGTCGTATGTGGTGATATTGATATCGATAAATCGTTTGATTTTTATTCTTTTTTAAAATCAAAAAAAATGGCAAATGGAGTTCCATTAATTATATGCTACAAGAAAGGCAATAGTACATATATTCCTGATGACAGTGTTTTAGGGTCTGATCCCGTTGAATTACACAATTTTTTTACGAGGTGTGGGAAATTACTCGTTAGTTCAATGAATAATGTTGTAACAAGAAAGTAAAATATATATATTGATTACCATTTTTTGTCATCTTCATTTGACATAAAACTATGCTTTTTTTTGATGTCGTTTTTTAGGGTATAAATTTCGTTTCTCAAATAACCGATTTCCCTCATAAGATTATGGTGATTATATTGATTACGAGCTCCAGAAAATAATGTATATAATCCAATCATAGTCATGAAAAAATTATTGTTAACCATTATTTATTATTTGTAATATATTTTATATACTTTATTCTTTATGTCATTTTTATATCATTTTATATCATTTTATTTATAGTTTATTTTTTTATATAATCAGACCATAAAACACAACTTCGGTTTATTTCCAATTTTCAAGTATTTTATCAAACATTTCTTCGTCTTCATCGTTGACATTATCCAATATTTTTTTCAAATTATTCGGGGAAAATTTGTTTTCTATTTTTTCTCTCTGCGATTTTAAGAACCATTGAATAAATTTGACACGGTATTTAACTATAAAATATGTTTCTCTGAATTTGTTAAATGTTTTATTTTTAACTATAGTCACATTTAATCTATAATTATTAATAATATTATAACGGTAAATTGGATTACCATCATAATATAAATAATTTAAATATCCATTTTCTAAACAAGGTAAAAACGTAAGATAATTGCTTGAACAATATAAAGTATTAAGATTAGGGCTTAACTTTGGTATAGTTTTAATTTTATTATTTGAACAATATAAACTGTTTAAATTTTGATTCATTTCTGGTAAATATTCTAACCTATTATCATTACATTCTAAATAAATTAAATTTTGATTTAATTTTACTATATGCGTAATACTATTATGTGAGCAATTTAATGTTCTAAGATTATAATTAAGGTTATCAATATAAGTTATATTATTAAACTCGCAAATGAGTTCATCTAAATAGTCATTAAGTTTTGGTAACTGATATATGTAATTATTTCTACAATCTAATGTTAAGAGATAGTAATTTAATGGCGGTAATTTAGTAATATTATTAAAAGAGCAATTAAGTAAAGTTAAACTTTTATTTAGTTCTGGTAATTCTGTAAGTTTATTGTTGCTACATGACAAAAACAGTAATCCATTATTTAACTCGCTTATTTTTATTAGTATATTATTGTCACAATTAAATTTTTTTAAACACACATTAAGGGGAGGTATTATTTCTATACTATTATTTGAACAATCCATATAGCCCAACGAAATATTGAAATTAGGCAACGATTTAATTTCATTATTGGAACAATTAAATGAAATTAAACTAATATTGAATTTAGGTAATATACTAATTCTATTAAATGAACAATCTACATTTTTTAAGCCCGCATTAAATTCAGGTAAATATACCAATTCATTATTATTACAAAATAACGTTTCGAGATTTAAATTAAACACAGGCAATATAGTGATACTATTATTTGAGCAATCAAGTGTTTTAAGACAATAATTTAACATAGGTAATCTTTTAAGCTTATTGTTACTGCAAATTAATTCTACTAATGATGTGTTTAATTCTGGTAGTTCTGTAAGGTTGTTATGTGAGCAGTTTAATTTTTCCAATATTATATTGCATGTAAATATATCTCGAGACAATTTACTTATTTTGTTTCTTGAAATATCAATTGATCTAATATATTTAAATTTTATTATACAAGGCATACTATAAATACACAAACCTTTTAAATTTAAGTTTTCAGAATCCTCAGGTAATTCGTTTAATCGATTCTCAATAACAAAATTGGTATTCATTTTGTTTAAATTGATTAACAAACTGTATAACAGTGTTTTGTAAGTATTAATATGTTTTAATTTTATTAATATTTATTGGTTTCAATTTTAAAATATAAAAAAATAAAAAATACAAAAAAAATCAAAAAAAAATAAATAGAAATAAGAATAAATGTGTTATGATTAGAATTAAATTATTATTATAAAAAAAAATTGAAATGCTTTTTAATCAGGTAAATTAAAACAAATAAAATAAGTTGTCTATTTGTAAAACAAATTATTAAATCAAGAATGCCTGCTATTACTAGAAGCCAATCAAAGATTATGAGAGTCAATGGTAATAAACCTGCTATTGAAATTTATGTTACTCAGGTAAGTAAACCCATTGCGTTAACTCAGGTAAGTATTTCTGATAAAGCTAATATAGAAAGACAAAATTTTATCAATAAAACGAAAGAATTATTATATTTGACTAAAAAAGCAAATAACAAAACCAATAAAGTTTTGGCTACTATTGACGTTTTTGAATACGTAAATACATATTTATTAGAATTATTTAACAAAAATATGAATGATTTCATAACGTTTGTCGCGGTAGCCTACCGTAAGGCATATAAGTATCTTCTCGAAATTAGATATGGTGGTCATAATGATGTAGACGCGAATTTATTAAAAAAACTTATGAAAGAATTAATTAAGACCGCTGAGCTAACCAAACCACTTCTTGTTAAATATTCATATTTAAAGAGTAATCGCTATATTGATGAAGCTTTAATATATATTCGTTCAAGCGAGTCAGTTAGAAGTCGAAGACCATTTGTGCCCGTGAATTATTCAGATATGGATATGACAGAAGATGATGAAGGTGAAACAACAGTATATAAAAGATGGTTTGAAAATGATGAAGTGAGATATAAGGGTAGAAAGGTGCCATTGCCGCAAATAAATGATTACGGAGACGAAGACTTTGATGGTATAAAGTCCGAGGATTTATTAAGTCCAAACGTTAGGGTGAGAAAATCGCCAAGAAAATTGAATAAAGTGAACTATGCGGAATTAGACGAAGAATGTGAAGAATAAATATTGTGATTGTTATGTATAATTGTTATGTATAATTGTTATGTATAATTGTTATGTATAATTGTTATGTATAATTGTTATGTATAATTGTTATGTATAATTGTTATGTATAAAATTGTTAAAACTGTTAACTATATTTTTTTTATTGTTATCAGTATAAAAAAATGGTAAGTTAAAATTACAGTGAAATGTGAAATGTGAAATGTAAAATGTTAGTGTGTTTTAAATAAGACGTTGAAGGTCACAAATATCACGGTGAATATCAGAGTATAGATGATGTTTATTTTTAGCGGCGTGTTTAAGAAAGTTGATTCTTCCGCGAATTCCTGCCGGGTTAGCGTGAATAGGGTCGAAATCATATAAATGGTGTTCATAGTCATCATTTTCTTGGTCAAGGTCTTGGTCAAGGTCTTGGTCAAGGTCTTGGTCTTGTTCTTGGTCATAGTCGAGTTCTTGGTCATATTGTTGCATAAGAGCATCATAATCGATGTCTTCTTGTTCAGAGTCTTCAGGGTCTTGTTGTTGGTCTTGTTGTTGGTCTTGTTGTTCAGAGTCTTCAGTTAGTTCTTCGCCATTATTATATACACAAAAGCATTGTACATAAGGATTAAAAGCGAATTGTCTCACAGCAGAATAATCAGAAACCTGTAAACAGAAAGCTTGAATAGAATTAGAGTTAGTACAAAAGAATTCGACATATGCGTAGCCAGTCATTTTAAGTCGGTAAACGATCTGGTGTGCGAGTTCAGTATCCTGCCAATTGCGAATAACAATGGCGACAATTTGATACTGGTCATATGTAGCTAGAGTATTGAATTGAATAAGTTGTTTAATATAGATATACTCTACCTGTGCGATGTCATCGAACTGACTCAAAATGAAATCAGTAGAATAACAAGCGTTAGTTTGAAAAGAGATAGCGGATATCATCTTAAAAGTTAGCGGTTAAAATTTCGGTGCTGAAAGCAGTTAGGTAGTTAGAGAATATGCTATAAACAGAAGTAAAAAAAGTATTTCAATTTTTTAAAAACAAGTGGTAAAATGATGTGAACTAAAAATCCATAAAATTAGGGAACCAAGGTTCCCCCAAGCCCCCTCCTTTTTTTTTGCGTGAGTTGAATGCGAAAGGTCCGTGCGATTCGGGACTTGTCGGGACTTAGTAGATTTCGGGACTATCGGTCAAAAACCGCCCGCATTTTAACCCTCAAATTCAGCAGTAGCTTCACCAAACTGTAACCAAGAGGGCGAAAACAATAGACCTTTAACCCCTTAAAAACACCCAAAAAAGGAGGGGGCTTGGGGGAACATTGGTTCCCTAATTTTATAGATTTTTAGTGAAATGAGAAATGGGCACCAGTAAAAAAAAATTGAAATACTTAAAGGCAAATAAGAGTAGAACATATAACCCCAAACAAAACCAAGTTTTAAAAGCTTTTCAAACGATTTAAACGATAATGAGTGCCATTATTTTCAACGCTAAAATGTTTATTAACGAACAAATGGAAGATCGATTATTGTCTATTGCGAGAGATGTGACCGTGAGAGCTGTGAAAGCATGTGCGGAAGAATACAACTTCAACTATGAAGATGCTATTCGTCTGTTAAATCTGGAACAACTGGTCGTGGAAAAAAGAGCCCCAAAAGTGAAAGGAGATAAGCCTGCGAAACAACCCAAACGCATTGTGTTGAAGTCGAAATACCCAGTCCCCTTCTGCGGTAAAGTAAACGAAAACTGCTGTATATCATTGGTATACAACCGCGGTTTATATACTCAATGCACGGGTAAAAAGTGCCAATCGCCTTACGCTGAAGTTGACAACAAAAGTTACTGCAAATCATGCCACGTGAAAGCAAAACAGTACTTTGATGAAAACGGAAGCTATATCACTGAGTTCGATACAGTCCACAGCAGATTGAACCAAGATCTATATGAATTCAAAGATTTGAAGGGTCGCAGTCCCATCGCATACACAAAATTGATGAAAAAATTGAAGGTAAGTGAAGAAGAGGTAAGAGCCGAATTTGCCAGAATTGGCGCCGAAGTTCCCGAAGAACACTTCGATTATATTGAAATTGATTCTAATTCAAAGCGCGGAAGACCAAAATCCGAGCCAAAAGAAAAAAAAGAGAAAAAAGAGGGTGTCAGAAAAGGTCGTCCTTCAAAGGAGAAGAAGGTGATTAACATCGACACATCCGGAGATGACGACCTATTTGCCAGTCTTGTAGCAAACGCAAACGAAGCGGATTCTGATAATGAATCATCAAAATCCGATAAAAAAGCACAGAAAGAACAAAAAGAACAAGAAAAGGCTGAGAGAGAAGCCAAGAAAGCTCAAGAGAAGGCAGAAAAGGAAGCCAAATTAGCTCAAGAAAAGGAAGCCAAGAAAGCCAAATTAGCTCAAGAAAAAGAAGCCAAAATAGCTCAAGAGAAAGCTGAAAAAGAAGCCAAGAAAGCTCAAGAGAAGGCTGAAAAAGAAGCCAAATTAGCTCAAGAGAAGGCCGAAAAAGAAGCCAAATTAGCAAAGGAGAAAGCTGAAAAAGAAGCCAAGAAAGCTGAAGAAAAGGAAGCCAAGAAATCAAAGAAGTGCGATGAGCCAAAGAAAGACGATAAGCCAAAGAAGGCCGATGTAGCCGAAGAGCCAAAGAAAGTTGTTGCTGAAGAACCAAAGAAAGAGGAAGAAGCAGAGAGAGTAAAAAAGATTACATTCAACAATGTCAAATACCTGATGTCACTGAAATCAGGTGTAGTTTATGACTATGATAAGTATGCGAATGAGGGCGAACAAGTCGTAGTTGGCAAGGTTGACTCCGAGACGATGAAGACTCTGTCATGGGACAAAGTGAAGAGTGTTGTGATTTTAACCAAGACAAGTGACGCAGAAGAGTCAGAAGAGGAATATGACAGCGAAAGTGATGACGAATAAATAAATTTGTATATTGTAAATGCTCTGTAATTATATGTTTTTTTTTGCGCCCGATAACTCGTTTTGCTACCGATTTCTGCGTCCTGCTATAAATCAGTGTTGTGTTGAGTGTGCGTTAAATTCGATAGTGACTGCTTATATGACAACCAATAACAACAAAGTATATATGGATTGTTCCATACATAATTTAACGCACACTATACACACTACAATAATTTAATATAAAATTGAAATATTTTTTAATTATAATATCATATTAAAAATATATCTGATAATTATCATAAA
>Ga0194129_10009821_pt1 | contig 10590 bp, 12 predicted proteins | sample TA2KigCa35mmetaG_FD_150862 | JGI IMG/M metagenome (GOLD analysis project Ga0194129, IMG submission 150862) | Freshwater microbial communities from Lake Tanganyika, Tanzania - TA2015038 Kigoma Deep Cast 35m | ecosystem: Environmental > Aquatic > Freshwater > Lake | place: Tanzania: Lake...
CCACCCACGGCGTGACGATTGCTGGTGGATGGGGCCGATCTGCACGATCCGGAGCACCCAGAACGTCTGCTGGCCTGGCGTGCTTCGATTGCGCATGTTCCGCAGAGCGTTTACCTGGCCGATAGTACGATTGCTGAAAACATTGCTTTTGGTGTCCCCCGTGAGCACATCGACTTAGCTCTCGTGAAGCATGCCGCTGCTCAAGCTCAGATCGCCAGCTTTATTGAGTCCAACGCAGAAGGATACGAAAGCTTCGTTGGCGAGCGGGGCATCCGCCTCAGTGGTGGCCAGCGGCAGAGGATTGGTATCGCCAGGGCTTTTTACAAGAACGCGCGGGTACTGATTCTAGATGAGGCCACCAGCGCTCTCGATACCCGAACCGAGGATACAGTCATGAAGGCAATCAACGCTCTCAGCGAGCCACTCACTGTGATCATGATTGCCCATCGTCTCAGTACTGTTGAAAGCTGTAATCGGGTGATTCGTCTTGAAGATGGTTATGTATCAGCTGATGGGCCTCCTCAACTGATTTTGAAAGCACAAGCTTGATCTCTGCTTTTACATTTACTCATGTCATTTAATTCAAGCTCTCGCCTCCTTATTACCGGTGGTATTGGAAGCTTGGTAAAGCATTCATTTCAGAAGCTCTTGAGCGCTTCCCAGGTATTCAACGTCTGGTGATTTACAGCCGGGATGAGCTGAAATAATGGGAATTGCAGCAACTCTTATCCGATAAGCAATTTCCTCAGCTTCGCTTCTCCCTAGGTGACGTGCGCGACCGAGACCGCCTCGCCCGAGCCCTCGAAGCGATTGATACGGTGGTCCATGCCGCAGCACTAAAGCAAGTGCCAGCTGCTAAATACAGCCCAATGGAGTTCATCAACACGAATGTGTTAGGCGCTGAGAATTTCGTGCAGGCTTGCCTCGACACCAAGGTGAAGCGGGTGGTGGCCTTGAGCACCGATAAAGCGTCAGCACCGATCAACCTCTATGGGGCCACCAAGCTCTGCTCCGACAAGTTGTTTACACCCGCTAATAACGTCAAGGGCTGTCGCGATCTGAGCTTCTCTTCCGTTCGCTACGGTAATGTGATGGGGTCGCGCGGTTCGGTGATTACTTTCTTTCTGGAGAAGGCCAAAACCGGTGTGCTACCAATCGCAGATCTAGCGATGACGCATTTCTATGTGTAGACTGGTTATTGTTGACTCTTGCGACTTTAATATACTGACCAAGTCAAGCCGAGCAGAGGTGCCTAGATGAGCGATCAAAGGTTGGACAGGCTAAATCCATCGACTATTTACGAAGAACATAAGAGACAGTTCGCGCTTATCTCTCCGTGGCTAGAAGTATATTACCGCGGCTATATAAACAGAGACAAGATTACTTCCTTGTTGAGTTATTGGCTGTACGCCTACCGTTGTATTCTTACGTGTTACGGAATTGAGTGTGCCAAGCACTTTTGTCGGAGTGACTTTGGAAGTCATTTGCGGTTTGCATATTTCTATGAATATGGCTCACAGGTTAATTTGAAACTCAAAAAAACTAAATGTACATTCCTGTTTCGCGTAGCGGCCGAGTTGATTGGCAATTCTTATCTGCCTGGAGGGCGCATCCGCTCTGTCTATAGTAAGTGTTTGTGGCGTATTACTAAGCTTCTGGCAATCAGTGCACCTATAACTGTACAAGCGCCTCGAAAAGCAGAGCTTCTTAGCAAGCTTGTCGATTGTTTCGAAGGCTATAATGCCAGTGTCATTATGAAATGTTTTAAAGATGCACTTCCCCCAGTCTTTTTTGCAGACCAAATAAACTTGTTTGTGAATAAAGCTTTACGTGTGGACTGTTCTGCGTCAACCTTTATGGACTTTTGTGGCTATGAGAACTTGTTTCTATTGGGCCGGCGCCTTCAGGTAGTAGGCAGGCAACATGGAGGGGGGTACGATATGTTTACGGACGATTTACTTTCTTTTTTTGAGAAAGAATTGTGCGATCGGTTTATTGGGTGGGGTATGTCATGCAGCAATGAGCGTCAGCACCGTTATCCTATTGGCGATCTACCCTCTACATCTGATACTGGCGGAAAAAGACTGATCTGGGTCGAGCATTGTCGCGTGCCATCAATTATGTTCCTTATGAGCCCCACCATGTATTTGCAAACAAGTCGTAGGACGGCTATACACTATCTGTACAATGAATTAGTCGCTGCTGGTAGGGAATACTCTAGCCTTGCCTACCCCTTTCAGTTGAAATCTTCTGATTACGTTGGCATGAGGGGTAATGAGCTAAGCAGTCAAAGCGGCAGAGGGGAAGAAGTTTTTTGTGCCAATGATGTTGTAATCTTTGATGTAGCCGGCGCGTCATTAATCCACTATTGCATAGAGCATGAAATCATCTTTTTATTGGTTCTTTGCCGCGAAGATCTTCTGCATTTTACCGAGACTGCAAAAGAGTGGTTGAATGTACTTCGCCGCTCCGGCCTCGTGTTCTTCGAAGATGAGATTCACTTGCTAAGCCGACGGCTAGATGAGATAATGTCTGACAAATTTGATTTGCCTGCTAACGTCAAGAGGTACCATAAAAATATGTTTGTTGATATCTTTCGCTCTGGGACTCATTAGCCAGATTCATCTTTTCAGTCTTCGGTGACTACTAAGCTCATAGTCATTGCCCGCTTCTCTTCCGTTGGTGTAAGTCCTGTCGCCAGATTGGACAGGACTATGAGTGAATAGGGGTTAATGCCCCCCTTTCATTCTAGAGATGTTTGTGTGCGTCGTTGTTTCACGACGAATCCAGATTTTTGACTTGTCCAGTCGTTCTCCCGTGTGAATGATCTTTTGTTGGCTATAGCGTTTATCTCGGGCTTGCTGTTTTGCTTGGCGGCCTTCTGTCGCTGAGCGCAGCCGTAGCTACGGTCAGCTCTGTCCTGAGTTCTTTTAGAGCCTCAGGCTGTCTTGCCCTGCAGGGATGGCTGCACCGGCAGCTTCTCCAGCATTGGTATGGCGCTCATGCTTTCGGCGGAGAACATTAGCCGGCTCTTAAGCTGCCAGCGCTGTCCTGTTCCAGCAGCATTGCACACTCAGGAAGGTGCCTCATATTGCACAACATTGGGCCCTGAGACCGTTAACTCCAGTAGGGAGGGATTGGGCTTGGTGTAAGTGTAGACGGCATTGGGAATCTTTACTCCCAGCGAACTGTGGGGTCTTACATGGCAGTACCTCCATTGGAAGCTGGTCGGGCTGATCTCAGCCTCCCAGCCATCGCTGTCAGCCCGTATGTAGACCTCCTCATCCTTGAGTGTCCTCCACAGACTTTCAACCAAGATGTGGTCGTAGCAGCGCTTCCTTCCTCACCAGCTGATCTTGATCTCCTCGGCCTGAAACCGAGACAAGAAGTCCGTTGAGGTGAACGGGCACTCTGAATCGGAGTGGATGATCTGCGGTCTGCGGCCACTGCTGAGGGCCATCTCTAGTGCCTCCAGGCAAAACTCCGTGTCAAGCCTGTTGGACAGCTTCCAGCTGAGAACATGCCTGGAGTGGAGATCCATGTTCGCCATCAGGTACAGGAATCCTTTCTGCAGAGGGATGTAGGTGCTGTCGGTGGCCCACACCTGATCCACCGCCGTGACCCACCTGAGATCCACAAGGGAGGGAAACTGGTCGGATTGATTACCTGGGAGCGTGGTGCGGGGCTTCTTGTAGATCGCCCGCAAACCCATGCGGCGCATGAGGCTTCGGACACGGTAACGACTGATCGGAATCCCTTCTCGAGCCAGGTAGGGGACGATTCGCCGACTGCCACTATAGGGATCCTTTAGGTAGTGAGCATCGATCCTGGCAATGATCCGCAGCGTCGAATCACGCACCCGAACTGACCGGTAGTAGAGCGACGATCGCGGTAGGCCCTGCAGAGCGCACTGCCGGCTGACGCTGAGCCCAGGTTGGTCGTGATCGACCAGCTTGCGCAGTTCATGGGCGTCAGAGCAGCTGAGGTTTTTTGAGCCACTCCAACTCCATCTGGAGCTTGCCTATCTACTGGAACAGCTCAGCTTCCTTGGCTTGGCACTCGCTGCTGTCGTTGCTCTGCTTTCCGCGGATGAACAACTCACTGACGCTATCTAGAAACTGCCTCTTCCACTGGTTCTCCTCGATGGGGCGAATGGCGTGATCAGCAGCGAACTCCTGGATCGTGCTGCTAACACTGATCGCCTCCATGGCGACTCTGGATTTGAATTCGGGACTGTGGGTGCGGCGCTTGCTCATCGGTGGGAGCGACCATCGGGGGCGATGCCCCGCCTCAGAGGTTAACGATGAGACCTGTCCAGAAAAAAAAGTTCACCCCAGTGACCAGGCGTGTGATCGCCGAATCATTGGGCAAGATCCCGACGCCACGGTTATGGGATTTTTTTGTCATTAACCCGCTCGAGCAGCCTGTTGCTTCAGAGCTCTTACCAGTACTGATGAGGGAAGTGCCGGAAAGTGAGCACTCTTCCATTGATTTCAGCATCAGCTGTGCCGCCTTGAGGAAGCGCTCGGCCTCTGAGCTAGCCAGGTAATACCAGTATTCACTTTAACTTTTTTGTCCTGGGCAAACCCTGTACTCAGCGCCTCGTTGCTAATACCTTGATGCATACATGGCACCCTTTGGTGCAATTACCTAATTCAGAACAATTTTACCATAAAGCGGTTATTCACTTTGCAGCGCTACCAGCAGCTCCCCTGCAGTATTTACCCGATCGCGTGGATCAATCCCTTGTGGTTCGCGATGATAACCAGCATGACGCTACTCATGCCTCGCTCTTTATGGGAGCGAATGAATTAACTCGAGAAGTCTGTGGATCCGCTGTCGACGATCTCGAGACTGAGCAGCTTTTGGCGGGCATCGGCATTGACACTTTGGGCTGCTCCGCCCTTGGCGAAAGTTTCGGACTGGGGATGATCCGCATCGCTCTGCGAAAACGGCCGTGGTGGTAGGTGGTATCAAGATACAGGGAGACGTCAGCGCTGGCATTCACAGGCAGAATGAGAAAGGCCTGCAACTGCAGGCATATGTCCGCACTGATGCGTCTCACATGGGATTTGTAGACCTCCGCTGCGGCCTGACGGAGCGACCAAGCTCCAAGGCATCGATCTTGTGCGTGGAGACTCTGCTTACATAAGCCTCGAACACCACGGTGTAGAGGACCTGATCCACCCGGCGGCGGGGCTCCACGTTCGATGGCAGGAGGCTCTCAATGCGGAGTTTCGGGATCCGCAGATCGATACCACGAACGTAGGTAGTAAGCAGTCTGGGCCGGTAACCGTTGCCTTGCCAACTCTATCCTCACGTGGCTTATAGCGTTCGCTACCAAGCTCGAGCTTGATTAACGGTTGCAGGCCACGGTGGACTAGTTCGAGGATCAGCGCCCCAGCTCTAGTGCCATGCAGTAGCGGCGTCAGGAGAGTAGCGCATAGAACCATTTTGGGCTTTGTTCGTCTGGTTGAGGCAGTGCTTAAAACAGGTGCACGGGCCTTCCTCTCTGTACAACCCCAACAGACGGGCTGGCTGCCTGCTACTGTCGCTCAGTCCAGAGCCGAGGGTTAGGATGCCCATGGACCTACCCTAATTCTAAGGGGACGGGCCATGAATGCGTATGCAGCACATCGTACAAATGAAATTCTTCCCATCGCCCTAGCCTTGCTTTAAAGTATTTAGCGACTGTAGATGCTAAAGTGCAATGAGAAACATCTTGGTCATAGGTGGAAGTGGCTTTATTGGAGCGAATATTATAGAGACTTTGGCGTCAGATAATTACAATGTCATTGTATTAACTAGAGGTAAAAACTATATTCAGCCTCAGGAGATTCCCAAGATTAAGGTCGTACAAGGAAGACTTAGCGATAGCAGCCTTATTATGCGTATAGTCTTAGACTATTGTATTGAGACCATTTTGCACTTGGCATCTAATTTAGTTGCTTCCTCTACTAAGAGTCAGTTTGACTCAGAAATGCAAGATATAGTTTTGCCGACTTTCGAGCTGCTAAACCTTATTTCGGAGAGAAATCTAAAAATAATCTTTTTCTCCTCGGGCGGTGCAATTTATGGCAAGTCTAATGAACCAATAAATGAGACCAGTAAACTAGAGCCTATCAACTATTATGGCTACAGTAAGCTCCTGATTGAAAGTCATATCAAGTTCTTGAGTAGAGTGGCTGGCCTTAGATATGTAATTTTAAGGCCTTCAAATGTATATGGAAGATATCAGAGGACAGAGTCAGATCATGGGTTTATCGCAGTAGCACTGGGTAAAATGTTGCACAACCAAGTTATTGAGATCTGGGGGGATGGTACGACGGTTAGAGATTATGTCGATGTCTCAGAAGTTGCCAGCGCGGTCCGCAGTATCATAAAAGAAGATGTTGATAAGGAAATATTCAATATAGGAAGTGGAGAGGGTCACAGTCTTTCAAGAGTAGTGCATCTCTTAGAAAAACATCTGAATCAAATTGCCACTGTAACCTACAAAGAAAAGCGACGAGTTGATGCAGATAAAGTAATCCTAGACATAAGCAAACTTCAGGCCTGTATAGACTATAAGCCAAAGATTCTAGAATTCGGAATAAAAGATCTCATTTCATATCATTTGTTAGCAAAATCGCGATGATAAACAGCAAGCTATCAATAGCCATCCCCACCTTCAATAGGGCTGAGACATTAAAGTATAATATCCTCTTGATGTTGCCAGAATTAAAAAACTTCTCTATTCCAATTTATGTATCAGATGACAGTTTAAACAGTGACACCAATATCATGATTCTTGATCTACAGAAGCAATACAAATATCTTTTCTATTCTAGGAACATCATGCGCTTAGGACATGATAAAAATATCATCCATACAGTCAAACTGCCAACAACTGATTACATATGGTTGTTGGGTGATTCTCAAGTTATTGAAAAGTGGGCTATAAGAGAAATCTTAGAACTCACGGAAAGATTTCAACCACAGATAATTGCTGTAAATTCCAGATTTAGAGGCATTAGCATCAATAGCGCCTATTACAATGATCACAATAAAGTTCTGAACGAATTTGGGTGGCATCTGACATTAACAGGAGCAACGATCTACTCCAAAACCGCTATTGCAACTCTCTATAAACTAGATGCAGCAGATTGCACTAACTTTCCTCAAATAGCATTAATCTTTGGGCATCTTTCAAAAGCTTGTTCATTCTATTGGGTAAATAGTGATTGTATTTATGCAAATAGTAACAGGACCAGTTATTGGATAAGTAATATGTTTCAAGTTTTCATTGATGACTGGAGTCGCGCCATTCGAAATCTACCGGATTGCTATGACGTTGTTATTAAGGAAAAGGTGATTACAGAGCACTCACGGAAGGCAAAAATTTTTCGTTTAAAATCCATACTTACAGCAAGATCTATAGGCGCATACAATGTGTATTTGTTCAAAAAATATCAGGCAGAGTTGTCTCTCCATAGTGGACTTAGGCCTTCCGTCTTGCTTATTATTGCGCTTTTGCCGAGAAATGTATTAGGAATACTCATAGCAATAGAAAAGCATTTAATATATTTACGCTTGAAGCAAGATGTATTGAGCTAATATGATTAATAATGTATTGACGGCGATGCTCACATGTATTCAAAGATACGCTCGTTGGGGTAAGCAGCTTCTCCAACTTATATTTTACATGACGTGAATCGCTCTCTGCAAGCTGGCGGAGCGGCGATAGTGCTGGGGCCCAATGACGGATCGCTGACAGGCTCAGGATTCCTAACCGGAGAGATCTTTCTACCATATGAGTCCACCTCCGCACATGTGCTCCTCACAGAACCATCCCTTATTATAGGGCTTTATTTATTGGTTACCAGCCAGTTGCCCATCAGTATCACAAGCTCGACATTTATTAATTGGTGACTAGCCTTGGTCTTTCTAGCCACAGGGTTCAGGAGCCGTTAATAAACCACATAATCCTAAAGGCGATGAATGATCCTCAGCTGGTTATTGATATCGATAACATAGTGCGACGATCATCTACAGAGCATGCAGATGCACTTAACCAATCGGACTGTTGAGTGTTCCATCGGCTTCCACAAAAATCCTAACCATGAAGAAACTGACACGAGCATCTCTTAAGTTTAGAGAAATCTGTGAAGCCGGGCCGCAAATAAATAATTTGTCGCCAATAGTCAAGGCGACGAGGCTGCTTATAAGGGGAGCAGTCCGACTGTTCGGTTATACATTGGCAAGCAGGGCTCTGGGTTGTCTTATTTCAATGATGGACATAGTTGATGATCGGCAAAAAGCTTATTTACCGCACTTAATCAAAATCAATAAATTAAGGCTGGACTACTTAGTGTCACTTTCACATGGGCGAGTCAAGGAATCAATAAGAATAAAGGTTGACTGGGCTAATGCAATTATTCTAAATTCATCAAGTCAATCGGCCAGGGACGCAGCGAAACTATATCTACATGTGTTGGCAAAATATGGTTATTGTGCTAGAAATATTACAATTGATGCAGAATGGGACCATGAACCGCTGCCTAGCAAGCGATCTCTAAATAAGTTCTACATCTACGGCCCGAACTCGAGTTCACCGCCCAACTTGAAATTTTCAGATCACACACTAGTCTTGACAAAAATGCCCGTTTTTTCAGTGGCCGGCTACAGTGACGTCAGATTATTCCTTAATAGCTATACATTCAGTCAATTGTGTGACGTAGACATGTTATCATTTGCGGACAAATATAACCAAATCTATGTTCACTGCAATACATCAACGATAACCCCGCCATTTATTGCAGCCAAGTCTACAGCAGCCGATGCCATTGCATCGCTGCAAGGTTTAGGGCGTATATTATATTGTTTGTTGATGCAGTATGGCAGGTTTCAATGTGTCATCGAAGGCTTTGATTTTTATCTATCGGAGAAAGGATACAGTGGGCATATTGTCACCGGACTGCCAACTGATGATCCGCTATTGGCAAATCAATATATCTGGCAATCATTGGCTGATCATGATGCCTTATTTAACTTCTTATGTGTGAAGGAAATAACATCAAAGTTAGATGTCGTGGGTTCATCTGAGTTTCTAAAGTTAATTGGCATGTCAAGCGATGAGTATTTGGAGAGGTTGGTTAAAGTTCGGCCCCCCGGGAGACGCCTGTATTGAACTGGAGTCGACATTTGAACTGGGATCTGGGACTAAGAGTCATCCCGCATAACACTTGCGGAATATGGTTGTTTCTAAACTTCTCACCGTGCATTTCCTCAGATGAGTTGATCCAACAAAATCTAATTCACAACAGCACTCTAGTGCTTATCCTTCACCCAGTACTGCAATTCACTCTTTAAACCGCCATCTGGACTGGAGAATGAAAAGTAAGCTTAAAGACACTATGGCTTCCGGTAATTTATCTCCAATACGATCCCTGAATACTCTGATTTTATTTTCTATCTCTGTACTACTTCTTTATCTACTCGGTGTTAACGTTTCTAATGATGCAGAGTCATATAAGAGCCTGTGGTTCAGGCTTCATGATACTGACTTCACCAATGCGGTTTACACAGAGAGGCTTGAGATAAGCTCTCTCTTCATTTATTGGGCACTATCTCAGTGGTTTTCACCGGGAATCACATTCTTTATCGTAGGTTTGTCTGCGTTGTCAATAAAGTTCTATTTATTTAGAAGATATCTGCTTTCCCCTTCGTGTGCTTGGCTTATCTACATCTCAATATATTTGCATCTTCTTGATGCTAACCAGATCAGAGCAGCACTAGCAGTGTGTTTTATCCTCTATGCCCTTATTGCCGATATCCACGGGAAATCGTACTTGATACTAGCTTTCACTGCTTGTCTATTTCATTACTCTGGCTTAATTATAATCCTTTTTTATTTTACTCCTATCCCTCTGATCGGGCTTGCCGTCGTTGCAGTGGCGTCCTCTCTTTTTGATTCGTTTACCGCCAGCTCAGCTTTAATTGGGATCACCCTGTCTCATCTTTCAGGTCACGATCCTGGTCAAGTATACCTTACCAGCTCTATCTTTCTAGCGCAGTCAGTCATGTCTGTAGCATGTGGTTATTGTTGGAAAAGACTAAGTGAAGCACAAAAGAAAGGTGCTTTTCTACTTATGTCTGGAACAGTCTTCTATATTGTATTTCATAGCAATCCAATTTTTGCTCATCGACTTCGTGAAATTTCCTTGCTTGGCCTTTTTCCACTATTGTTTCTGGGAAACCGTAAGTTGACCTACGCTTTCCTTTTGATCTGGTCATGCACTGCGTTCATAGCCGCTTATAATCTATGGTTAGTTATAGACGAGCTTCGCCTTGCCGTCTAATGCTGAGGCTAACATAGGCTATTGGCAGCTGTTTGTGGCTATCTTAAAAATGCAACTTGGAATTTCTTCATCGATGAATCTGGCGATGATTTGATTAGTTGGACTTGTCATTGCTGCGGGGTAATCAGGCAGGGCCCACCGAAATGAGGAGTTCTGTTTTTCTGGACAGGTCTCATCGTTAACCTCTGAGGCGGGGCATCGCCCCCGATGGTCGCTCCCACCGATGAGCAAGCGCCGCACCCACAGTCCC